>Ga0164295_10000898_pt1 | contig 24636 bp, 20 predicted proteins | sample GEODES006metaG_FD_111798 | JGI IMG/M metagenome (GOLD analysis project Ga0164295, IMG submission 111798) | Oligotrophic lake water microbial communities from Sparkling Lake, Wisconsin, USA - GEODES006 metaG | ecosystem: Environmental > Aquatic > Freshwater > Lake | place: USA: Sparkling Lake... | reverse complement strand
CTATGGAATCTAAGGCAGATGGAACACGTAATCAAGGCACCTTCGAAGTTGCAGTTCCCATCAAAATTGCGCAATGCCTATGGGGAGTTGATTTGAGTAAGTCAGCTACTGCGATCATTTCAGTGTCTTATCCAGAACTCGGTATTTCAGAAATTGTTACAACTTCAAGCAGAGTTGAAAATGAAATGTATTTTCTCTCAGCAAACGGTTTTCACTATTCAGCACCAACTATAAAAGTAAAGGTCACGCAGAGCGCAAGCGCACAACCTGTTACTCCGTCGGTGGCGTCACCTTCCCCCACAACTTCGGCGGAGCCAGTAACAGTTCCGGTTGTACAAAAAGTCAAAAAATCAACAATTACATGTATTAAAGGCAAAATCTCTAAGAAGGTAACTGCAACAAAGCCAAAATGCCCTGCGGGGTATAAGAAGAAATGAAAAAGCTTATAGTTTTATTTGTAACTTCTATTTTATTTAGCTCATCGGTAGTCCCGGTCAATGCATTCGATCAAAGAAGAGTTTGGGATATAAACAAACTCTCTGAAATTACAGATCCTAATCTTATGCGCGTGGTATTTGGTTACTACCCTGTTCTCTCAGTCAACGATGACTTCACTTTCACTGTTGATATTGAGGATTCCAATCCTTATCAACTTTTCCAAGTGCTTTTATCTCCATGTTTACCTACGGATACAACTGATGTAAATTTCCAAGCTTGTATAGAAGAAGTCGCCGTTAGAAAAACAGGATCAACCAATTGGAATTCGGCATCGCTATCTTCTGTAAGTTTAGGAGAACCAACAAAAACTCTGAAAGGTAAAGCCGGCAACCTTATTGTTGGTAAACCTGTTGCTCTTGATAAAGAAAGATATCGCCCAGCAGGTGACCGGGCCTCTATGTGGAAAATGCCATCAGCTCCCCACAGCAACGGCGACACCTATTTAGTGAGGGCAGTTCTTTCAGGGAACGCTATGACAAGCAATGCAAGTGCTGGTTATGTGCCGCCTAGACGGTTTTCAATGGAATTGTTACCAATTAGCCTTACAAAACCTGGAAATATCGTAAATCAAGATGAATTTAAAATCGAAGAGTTTCCAAAGGATTATGAATACAAACTCCGCTTACGTCTAGGAGTATTTACAAAAGCTATTTCTGGATGGTTCTTTGGTCGTATTCAAGATCAAACACTGGACCTAAATGTTTCCAAAGGATATTTAGAGATGATTGGTACACCAGCAAGAGTCCCAATGGGTGTGACTAACGTGATCAAGAAATCTGATATCCCGCAACGTTTGCTAGAAATTTGTGCAAAACTTTCAACTGATATCAACTGTGATGGCAATACAGCAAACCAATACGGGCGAGCAACGTTGTATGCACCAGACGATGGTGCTAATCCTGAAATATTAAGCGAGTATGAAAGCGTCCCTGGCGGCGTAAATACCGCAGCATCACTTTCATTTTGGAATATAAGGTCCTATGGATCTGTTGATCCATCGGGTGGATTGAATAAGCAAGATTGCTACACCCAGACTGTAAGCGCCAATGGAAGTTCATTTCAAGGCATTGTCAGCTCAAATGCAAGCATGTATCAAAGAACTCCACCAACCTGGGACGAAGCAAATAAGGCTTTCACCTTTAAAGTCGCATCACCTCATCTAGATGAATTCGGCTCTGAGAATAAAGGCTTTTACACGCTTTATCTCCCGATAGGTCAAGCTAATTGCCGGTGGGGAAATGATGCCTCTCTTCCCCAGGCTCAAGTTCAAATTGTTAATCAAAACGGAACCTCGTCGGTGACAACTGCTGTGGCAACACAAGAAAATGGGATGCTTCGATTTAACATCTCCGGTTTCACATACTCTGCTCCTATTATTCGAATTCGAATGGGTCAGGGAGATTTCAAGCCCGCACAAAGATCACCAATTAAGTCGGTCACTGGTCCAAAAAAGAAAGTTCTTATCTGCGTAAAGGGAAAATTAACGAAGCAAATAGTTGCTGCTAGCCCAAAATGCCCTGCGGGATATAAGAAGAAGTAAGGGGTTAAACTCACCTCATGACCCGCGAAACTTGGCTAATCACAGGTGGTGCGGGCTATATCGGAACACATATCGCTGATCTCTTCATTTCCGATGGGAAAGATGTAGTTCTGCTTGATTCGCTTTATCAAGGTTTGAAACCGCGAGTTGATTACTTAAGCAAGAAACACGGCCACGAGATTCCACTGCACGTGGCTGATATTCGTGATTACACAGCCGTTGAGAATGTTTTAAAAAACCAAGCATTTACTGGAATTGTTCACACCGCGGCGCTTAAGGCAGTTGGTGAATCAGTTGAGAAGCCTGATGAGTACAAGGAAGTTAACTTCACGGCAACTGCTGAACTTTTAAAGCTTGCTCAAAAGCATGGCGTTAAGAAATTCTTATTCTCATCAACAGCTGCTGTCTATGGCAGCCCCGACACAATGGAGCCATGCAAAGAAAACGGTCCGCTGGCACCGATATCTCCATACGGTTCTACAAAATTAGATGCCGAAAGTAAAGTTACAGAATTTATTAATACACCAGGTAACACCGGCACATCACTTCGCTTCTTTAATGTGGTTGGTACGGCAGCACAAGAGCTGCTCGATAACTCGGTTGAAAACTTGGTTCCAATTGTTTTAGGCAAGTTAAATAAAGGTGAAGCACCGGTTATCTTCGGCACGGATTACCCAACTACAGATGGCACATGTGTGCGTGATTATGTGGATGTTCGCGATATCGCACGGGCGCACTTGGTTGCCGCAAATGCGACAGAAGTCATTCCGCCCATCATTAACGTTGGCGCAGGTCGTGGCGCATCAGTGCGCGAGATCATTAACCTAGTTTTGGATGCGGTAAACAAGTCAGATACGGCAGTTATTGAGGCGCCACGTCGTGCCGGAGACCCAGCATTTCTCTGTGCCAACGTTGATTTAGCCGCAACTTCGATGGGATTTAAATCTAAATACAGCCTAGAAGAAAGTATCCGTAGCCTCTTTTAAAACTTTTTGAAAGTTACTTTAAGTAAATCTGCTAGTCGGCGATGTCCTTGTTCACTTAAATGAACACAATCTAGAAGGTAGTTCTCTTGTATTAAGAACGCATCGGGCAGAGTTACTAAAGCAAAGGTTGCAGATTCGTGCTTTTTTAAGCCAGCCAGAATTTCTTTGTAATATTTCTTGTAACTACGCCTTTCTAGATAAATCCTGCGGTTCTGCAGTGCTTGGTGTTGTACCCAGATAATGCGCTTACTCTGCTTGGAGGCCAAATGAATAACGGTATCTATCTGATCAGCTATTTCGCGCCTGCTTACCCTTGATTTATAAAAACCGAGGAAGAAGAGTAGGTACTTCACCGTATTTCTAAAGCGAGCTCGTGATCTCTTGCGCAACCGATTCATTAACCCAGAACTTTTATGCGCTGCTTGGTGAAAGGCAACCTCAGATGTGAAATCGATTCCCAACTTATGGCCGATTCCAACCAAAGAAATTGGCCAACCAATCGAAGTTCCAAAATGTAGTATCAATAGGTCTTCATCGGGGAAATCAAGAAGTTCGTTTAAGGCTCGAACAAAAGTTAGGCTAGGTCTGGTTTCGATCTTAAATTCAATTGATTCAGGCAGCTCAGCCTTTAGCAGGTAAGGCCAAGAAATTTTTTCGAGATCGCTAAAGCTCGAGGCGGCCGATCCCCCAAGCACTGTTATTGATTGCTGATATTCCAACTTCGCGCCCCAGACCTTGTTTGTTCTAGTTCTTTATGCACCGAGATGTGCGGGAGCGTTTATGCACTAGTTTCTGTAGATAGGTTAGAAACCGCTTTGCGCATGGCAACCTTAGGCTTTTCGTGATTCGAAAACTTGATTCATTAATGGGGATACCCTGTGAATATGCGGTTTTTAAGCCCGTCTGGAGCGCCCTATAGACTTATTTCATGCCTGTAAGTCTGCCCACCCCTGCCGCCCCCGCGCAGGATGAAACCCGCAGCGTTCTTTCGATCCCCGCTTTCCGCAAGCTCTGGAACTCGATGGTCTTCTCATCTTTGGGTGACTGGCTCGGACTTCTTGCAACAACTGCGATGGCGCAACAACTCTCTGGTGGGTCTTATACAACTGCAAACTTTGCAATCGCTGGCGTCTTTATCGCGCGCTTATTGCCGGCAGTTTTCCTCGGACCTATCGCTGGCGTGATTGCTGATCGCCTTGATCGCCGTAAGTTAATGGTTTCAGCCGACGTGATGCGCGCGGCGCTTTATATTTCTATTCCAATTGTCAACACCTATTTCTGGCTCTACACCGCAATGATCTTGGTCGAATGCTTAACCCTTTTCTGGTCACCAGCAAAAGAGGCAACAGTTCCCAACTTAGTCGGCAAAGAAAAATTAGAAAGCGCTAATCAAGTTTCACTACTAGCCGCATATGGAACGGCCCCAATCGCCGCAGTCTTATTCTCACTCCTTACCTTGTTTGCAAATGCAATCGAGTCTTTATTTCCATTCACCATAGGTGGATCAATTGATATCGCACTCTATGTGAACGCTCTCAGTTTTGCTTTTGCTGCGATAACAATCTGGGGGCTTAAAGAAATTCCAAAGGGCGCTGCTGCTAAGACAGCTAAAGATGAAGGCGTTCTAAAATCCCTTCACGATGGTTGGAAAGCAGTTAGTCAAAGCAAGATTGTGCGTGGCCTAGTTGTTGGCATGATTGGTGCATTCTTTGCAGCAGGTGCGGTTATTGGCCTGGCGCGCACATTTGTTGGCGATCTTGGTGGCGGAGATGCGGCATACGGTGTTCTATTTGGCGCAGTCTTTACTGGCCTTGCCATCGGCATCGCATTTGGCCCAAAAATATTTGCGCAATTCTCCCGCCGCCGTTTATTTGGAGCATCACTGACAACTGCCGGCTTCTTTCTTGTTCTGCTCGCACTTATTCCAAACCTTGTAATGGCCGTCTTTACCGTGATTTTCCTCGGCGCATTTAGCGGCGTTACTTGGGTTACCGGCTTCACCATGTTGGGCATGGAAGTCCAAGATGAAGTGCGCGGTCGCACCTTTGCCTTCGTGCAATCACTTATCCGCATCACACTGGTTGCAGTCTTAGCCGTTGCGCCAGTCCTCGCTGCAGCATTCGGTGTTCGCACCTACGAATTTGAAAACAGCACAATTAACTTCAACGGCGCACAAGCCACCATTTTGGCAGCCGGGGTTATTGCAGCAATTATCGGCGCGATCTCTTATCACCAGATGAAAGATCGCCCCAATGTTTCCCTCTGGTCTGATATTTCAAATGCGATTAAAGGTGAACTCGGTGGAATTACTGGTGCGCCAAGCAAAGGAACTTTCATCGCATTTGAAGGCGGCGAAGGTACCGGCAAATCAACACAATCAAAGCTGTTAAAGAAATGGCTGGAAGATCGTGGTGAAGTAGTTGTCTTATCGCGCGAACCCGGCGGCACAGATTTAGGAAAAGATCTACGCAAGATTTTGCTCGGACATGAAACTGGTGAAATCAGCCCGCGCGCAGAAGCACTTCTATATGCTGCAGATCGCGCCCACCATGTCTTCTCAGTTATTCGCCCCGCACTTGCCAGCGGTGAAATCGTAATTTCAGATCGTTACTTTGATTCATCTATTGCATATCAAGGCGCCGGCCGTGTTTTATCGCCGGGTGAAGTTGCTCGTATTTCACGTTGGGCAACTGAATCACTTTTCCCAACGTTAACAATTGTTATCGATCTGCCAGCCGAAGTCGGCATCGGTCGCTTAACAAACCGTGATCGCTTAGAGGCCGAACCGCTGGCCTTCCACGAGCGAGTGCGCCAAGAGTTCTTGCAGATCTCCCGTCTTGATCCAGAACGTTATTTAGTTGTTGATGGCCGCCAATCAATTGATGAGATCCACAATGAGATCATCAATCGTATTTCAACAATTCCTGCCATTTCACACGAGATAAAAGAGCCGAAAGAGAAGTTAAAGAAAACAATTAAGCGATCAATTAAAAAGCCGGCTAAGAAGACCGCTAAAAAGAAATGAGCGCACCTTCAGTCTTTGACCAATTAGTCGGTCAAGCTCACATCACCGAGATTCTGCAAGGCGCGGTAACCGCGGCCCGCAGCGGTGAAGAATCTGCCAACCTTTCTAAACACGGTATGACCCACGCCTGGATCTTCACTGGCCCTCCTGGCAGTGGCCGCTCATCGGCAGCCGTTGCCTTCGCCGCAGCTCTGATCTGCCCACAGGGGGGCTGTGGTACCTGTCAGGCCTGCCATAGCGCTCAAACCTCGGGTCATCCTGATGTGGAGATCATCCGCACCGAGGGCTTGTCTATCAAGATCGATGAGATCCGCGACCTGCTCACCCGCACATCTTGGGCCCCATCTATGGGCGGCTGGCGCGTAGTCGTTATGGAAGATGCCGACCGCATGACTGAATCTGCAGCGAACGCACTCCTTAAGGCCATTGAAGAACCCGGTGCTCGCACCGTTTGGTTGCTCTGTGCCCCAACTTTGCATGACATATTGCCCACAATTCGCTCGCGCTGCCGCCATCTGCAACTGCGCACGCCATCAAATCAAGATGTCACCGAAGTTCTCGAAAAGCGCGATGGCATCTCACCTGCCATGGCCGATTTTGCAGCGCGCGTTTCACAGGGTCACATCGGCCGCGCTCGCTACATCGCCACCAACGAACACGTGCGCAGCAACCGCGCCCAGGTTATGAAGTTGCCCCTGCAATTAAATTCCATCGCTGCAGCATTTGTTGCTGCGCAAACACTTGTCGATCTAGCAACGCAAGAGGCAAGCGCTGCAACGCAAGAACGCGATGAAAAAGAAACTGCATCACTTGCCGAGGCATATGGCAAAGGTGCAACTGGTCGCGGCATGGCAACAGGTGGTGCCAAGGCAATTAAAGAACTTGAGAAAGAACAGAAATCACGGGCCACCCGCGCCGTGCGCGATTCAATCGATGGCGCACTCCTTGATATCGCAACTTTCTATCGCGATGTAATGTTGGTGCAAGCTGGCGCCACTGATTCCATTATCAACATCGATATCGTCGATGAAATAAGTGCATATGCGCATAAATTCCCTGCCCATATGACGGTAAAAAAGATCAATGCCATTATGGAAGCGCGGACTAACTTGAGCCACAATGCAGCACCCTTACTTACCCTTGAAGCTTTAATGTGTCGGCTGGCCTAGTGCTTAAACCCCGCTACTTATTAACTGCGCTCGCAACATCCCTGGCACTAATTCTCAGTGGTTGCACGGCTAACAAGATAGAGAAACCACTTTCTTCTCTTGCTAAGTATGAAAACCAGAAATTGGCATGGGAAAGTTGTTATGAAACATTTGATTGCGCCGACCTTCTCGTGCCTATCGATTACGCTGATTTAAAAGTTGGCACATTTAAAATCGCACTGCTGCGCTATAAAGCCCAAGATCAAGCAAAGCGCATCGGCTCTCTCATCATTAACCCCGGCGGCCCCGGCGTCTCAGGTGTTGATTACGCCTACGCCGCCGAATACTTCTTTGATCCCGATGTCTTAGATCGCTATGACATCGTCGGCTTTGACCCACGCGGGGTAAACCGCAGCGCACCTATCGAATGCCTTGATGATGAAGAGACTGATGCCAGTTATGCCTCTGATGCCAAGCCAGATACTCAAGAAGAACTTGATCGAGCCCTGGCTGACTCCAGAGAGTTTATTGATAAATGCCAGAGCGCCAATAAACATCTGAGCCGCTATTCCACTGCAGAATCTGCGCGCGATATGGACATACTTCGCGCAGCCCTTGGCGATAAGAAAATAAATTACTTAGGAAAATCTTATGGCACATACCTTGGCACACTTTATGCACAGTTCTTTCCAGACAAAGTTGGGCGCATGGTTCTAGATGGCGCCATAAATCCAAATGTTTCAATCCTGGAACAAAATATTGCACAAGCTAAAGGTTTTGATGATGCGCTCAGCGCCTTCCTTGCCGACTGCGCCAAAGAAGATGATTGCCCGCTACCAAGGAATCAGCAAGAGGCAACTGCTGAAATAATTTCACTCTTCGCCGCAGCTGCAACCAACCCACTGCCGCGCAAGATAAAAGTAGAAAACGATGATCGCACCGCAACCGAATCACTTATCGTTATTGGCACAGTGTCGGCGCTATACGAAGGCGCCGAAGGCTGGCTAAAACTTCGCACCGCATTTCTTGAAGGTCAACAAGGCTTCGGCGATACTTTCTTAGATTTGTCCGATCAATACACCGGCCGCTCATCCGATGGCTCATACATGACCAATGAACTAGATGCCGGCGCCATCATCGACTGCCTGGATTGGCCCGATGACCGCAGCCTTGAACAAACCAAAGCCGATGCCAAAGCTTTCACCGATGCCGCACCAGTCTTCGGTCCATACCTTGCATACTCAAATATCGCCTGCAAATATTTAGCTCTGCCAAGTAAAGACAAGCTAACTCGCACAACCAACAAAATAACTTCAATTAATACCGCGCCAATCCTGATCATCGGCACCACCCGCGACCCTGCAACACCTTTCTTGGATTCAGTAGGCCTGCATAAAATCTTCACCAAATCGATACTTATCTCAGTTGATGCAGATGGCCACCTTGGCCAAGGCCGCGGCAGTGCCTGTGTCGATGACGCCGTTGATGCCTATTTACTTCAAGGTAAAACGCCTAAGAAAAACCTTTCCTGCTCGCTTTAATCAAGCCCAAAAGTTGGTAAAGACCACCCCTTTCTATGGTGCAAAATACCTACATGCGCTTAGACCATGTCTCATATGTAACTTCCCATGATCAACTAGCCGACACCGTGCAACGCCTAGGTTCACGCCTAGGGACAACATTCGTTGATGGTGGTATCCACCCACGCTTTGGAACACGCAACTTCACAGCACCACTTCTAGATGGCAAATACATCGAAGTTGTCTGCCCACTAGATCACCCGGCAACAGAGCAAACACCTTGGGGCAAGGCAGTTTCTAAGAAAGCACAAGAAGGCGGCGGCTGGCTTACTTGGGTCTTTAGCACCGAAGATATTGCACCAATAGAAGAGAAGTTCGGTCGCAAGGCAGTTGATGGTCACCGCACACGCCCAGATGGAACAGACCTTAAGTGGAAGCAAATTGGCGTTAAAGAGATTGAAGAATCTCGCGAACTACCATTCTTTATTCAATGGCTTACAGAAGATCATCCATCAAAGGATGGCTTAACGGTTTCAAAGATTGAAAAGATTGTTATCGCAGATAAAGATCAGCTATCTGATTCTTGGTTTAAAACCGAAATCCTAAAAGGCCTAGATAAAGTTTCAATTGATTGGGTAGATCCATCTACTCAAGATGGCGAAACCGGAATAGTTTCCGTACATTTGAGCACACCAAGTGGCTCAGCGGTACTGGATTAAGCACTCACTCAGGGGTTATCCCTCAATAGTGTGAATTTTATTTAGATTTTCTCTTAACAAGCAATCATAAGGCGATTCAGGATCAGGTGATTCCTTCCACTGATTATGCCAGTGAACACAAATACAGTCACGATTAATTTCGTTTAAGAAAGTATCAACATGAAATCCTGAACGAAAAAATAAATCAGAACGACCAACTATGGCTGAAGATGGATCCCAAGCAGGATCAAACACCTTGATCGGCAACATTGATATACCAAATTTAGCTAATTGTTGAGAATTATATAAAATCCATGGTAGCGCTGACATCCCGGACTTAAGGTCTTTCGCAATTAAATCTCTCGCAGAACTGAACTTTGGAAGTAGAAGGTAGGCACTATTACCTGAGTCTGCCGTTCCCCATTGGGCGCAAAATCCACCTGAGGCGCATTCAAAATTTATAGGTTTGATAAAACAAACATCCAAATCTATATACAAAAAATCATCTTTCGTAAACAATTGATGAACTAGAGACCGAAAAAGATCAGACCTGTAAGCTAAATCAAAAACATAGCCGGTTAGTGGAAAGGAATGCCCAGCCGTAAAACCCATTAATTCTGAGTGGTGAATGGTGTTCCTGTTCGACTGAAATCTAAAAAGTACTCGGTAAAGTTTACGTAAAAACCTTCTTCCCATAAAGTATGAAAAACTATTTTTAAATCTGGAAAATGGAGGTATCTCTTGCGCCGCCATCAAGTCAGTCAAGGCTAAATGCCTAACCTCAATTTCTAGATCTTGTAGAAGTAAACGCATTAATTCTGGGATTGAACCTTCAAAGTTAAAGTCGTTTTCAAGAAAAAGCACATACTTCACATCTGGGTTCAACCTACGGAAACTTATAAAGTGCAACCTTGTTACTTCTGGAAGTTCTCCAGACCAGTAGGAAACCACTACTCCCATTATATTATTTTTTAGCCTGTCCGAAATAGACGAAAAATAAATAAAATGTCATTTTAAAGAACTCGCTTCAAAACAGCGGTACCATTACGCTCGCGGGACTCGAAAACGAGCGCCCATTCAGATTGATCCGATAAAGTCGACATAATCCTGCGACATTTTCTTGTATAAATATCGTCCAAAATAATCCAGCTTGTAACCCTTGATTGTAGTTTGACATATTCACCATAAGTGGAGAACTCACCACCATCCAAAATCAATAGATCAATCGAATTGGGTAGCAATTCGAAAATGTAGGGTGCAGAATTAAGGTCTTTTAAGTCATCCTGGAACCAGGATATTTCATCTACATTTAATTCATAATCATCGAGTTCGTTTGGCTGAACAATTGCGCCCCAGAGTAACTGGTAGTTAGGAAATCGAGATAAATATCGTTGTGCTTTTTTAAATAATAAAGGATTAGCCTCTAGACCAATTACATTCGTAGATTCGCTACGTTTAGACTGCATACCCTTGAGAATCATCCTGCTCGAACCTCTTCCGTTCCAAGCACCAATCTCAAGGATCATTTTTGTTTCCGTCAGCGATGAAAGCAAAGCTATCCACCTTCCTATTTCACTTCCATCAGAAATCTGACCACGAAGACGTGCGTGGAATGGTGACAATACTCTTTTACCCAGACGGCGAATAAGATTGATTGACATTTTCATATTTATAATCTTACTGATTTGTTTTTCTTAAGGGTTGATTGAGAAGCCCTACATCAAAATTAAAAGTACTTTCAGCAAATATTAATGGTTTCCAATCTGAGTTGTGGCTATCCAATGGATGAGTGATCTTGTCACGTTGAGATATTTTACTACATGAATCTTTTCGTAAAAAAGTCATCTCTGCTGTTGGCGAGATTTTAATTCCTAAGTATTCCTGTAGCCCGTCATTATTATTTGGATGGTAATGGACTACATAGAAATCATTCAGTAATAGATCAAAAATCATTTTTATTCTCTCGAAAGAAAAACGGAAGAAAAGTAAATGAAGACTATGAAATTCTATAACAAGTACTTTGAACTGTAATAAAGTCTCGTGCGACATTGAATCAAAAACGTCCCACTCCGCACCTTCTATATCCATTTGCAATAGTAAATTATTTGAATCCACCTTCTTCAGTCTGATCCAGGAATCCATAGTCATAAATATTTCGTTATCAAAACGACCAATAAATTTTTTTTCAAAATCAACTTTTTCTCCGGAAATAGGCGGAACCTCCACCGAATAGTCAGCCAGGAAGCAAGGAATATCGATGGCAATCAGCGCTTCCTCAAAAGTTGCGGTATTTGCTACGCCAGGTGAGAAAGCGAAGTCGATATTCTTCAATAGTTTAGGAACAAGGTAGCCACCATCCCCACTAGCTCCAACTCTGATTAAACTATGTTCAGTATTTACTGGTCGAATTGAAATCAAAAATTCTTCTAATTCTACCCGGCTCACCAACGACTCTGTGTGTCTGGCTGATTTTAAAAAGCGGGCACGGCGATATTCGTTAAGTCTCCAAACATTCCTTGCTCCGAGTGTCGAATCAAAAATATTTACTAAAAAGCCCCAAAGCTCTCTTTGCACAAGGAGTGTTTTTAAACGAATTGGGACCACAAAATCTCCTAGATAGACGCTGACCAAGAAGGGTACCAAACAGATCCTATGATCATATGCTTAGGCATGCGAAAAATTGCGGTTTTACCCTACGTGAATTTATGCCAAAACTTCGAAGCATAAGTACCTAGTACTAATCCGTAGAAATAAAGCACAAAAAATAGTAAAAAAGAAAATAGATGCCGATTTGCTTCTTTTTCATGAGGGGCATATTGACAAAAGAGGTCGAAATTTTAAACAAATATTTTAATCTTGTCAGATTAAATTCATAATCGTGGCTGAGGATTTTCCTTTAAAAAACGCAGACTGATAGAATTTCAAAGCAGAAGTTCTTCTTAAGCGTCTTTCGAAATGAATCTGGAAAGGAACTTCTTGAGTAGCAACCCTGTTCTATTCTCCCTGTGCATGAAATGAAAGATTCTAAACAAAACATGCTGCAATCTCCCATAGTCACCACTATATCTCCTCAGATAAGAAGGTAATATTTCCAGTGTTGCCAAAGGAAAAGTACCATGCCACCCTAAGCGGATCTCAGATTTATTTGACAAAACTGATCCATCATAACCTGAAAAAATGTAATGAGGATCATTCCCGAGCGGAATAAGAGATTCCAAAGGTAATAAAATAGGTAAAACGAAATTGATAAAATCATTTCTTACCAGAAAAAGATTGCATTCTGTTGCAGCAACTATTCCATAATCCATATCTCTACCAAGGGACTCTATGGCTTTTGCAGAAGATCCATGTTTGATGCGTTGATCGTTAGCCTGAACAAAACTTACGGCGTTTGGAATCGTCGGATTAAATTCAATACAAATTACTTTTGGCCTATAACTAATTAAAGATTTTAAAATCCAATAATCCATTCCATCTATATCAATAGATAGAAAATCGAAATCTAATGGAATTTCTGTATTTGACAGAATGTTGTCTAGAGACGTGTTACCTGTGGTGGTAACAAAAGAAGTTACCTTTATTATTTGATTTTCTGGAAAATTACACGTTAGGTCTTTTATTCTCTTTGGGTCACCTTCAATCAGCACTGCTCTGTAATTATCTTCTTTGATTAATCGAGCTGTATTGGATAGGTGTAAACCATCCCATGCGCCAAATTCGCAACACCAAAGGTTCAAATCTACGTTAGTCGAAATACGTTTTAAAATCTCCTGAATAATTCCATCCTCACCAAATTGAGAATAACTATTTTTCTTAAATTTTTGCAAGTTTTCCATGTAATAATTATAGACACTCAATGAATTTTCCCATTCACTAACCACCCTCTTGGCTTGGAGTTATAGCTAGATAAAATTTTTTATCCCGCTAGTTGTATAGAGTGATCTGGGTTAAGAGTCAAGAATCACAGCATTTCACTGAATCGACGTATCAACTGCTTACGTTTTTTGGATATGACAGAATTTCTCAAGACAATTGCATGGAGATAGGATTCGGATATTTCTCGATCTACTTCTAACTCTCTGAAATTAGAAATCACGCGGACATTGGGCATTAAATTAGAGTTGTAGAAATCTGCTCGTTCTAACCACCAATCTTGAAAATTTGCCGATAAATAGTTATTGGGATCATCTTTTGCCAAATGTTCGACAGACAACTCTTGCACTTGAAAATAGGATAACTCGGATAGTACATCAGAGTACTTTTCTGAAATCACCTTTAGCAATTCTTTTGAAGGAACCGATACTGGAACGCCTGCCGTAGCTAACTCAAATAACAACATCGTACTAATGTTATACGGGATGTAAAGAATCTCTTTGACATTTCGGAACTGCTTCCAGTTGTAGTTATCTCCCATTACTTTTTTAATACCGAGCCATTCACCACGCGTCTCTCTTTCAATGAAATCTTCTAGTTCGGGCGATCTTGAGATGATAACTTTATGTAAACCCCTAGGCATCCAGGTAAATTTGGTATAATCACATAATGATGGAACAACTTGGGACTCTATGCCAGTTTTATATTTAAGATAATCAGCATCTCCAAAATTATTACTCGCAAATAGAATTCTCTTCTTATCAACTTCATTAATTAGATAATTGTCTAAATCTTTCCACTTATCTACGTCGTTTGTATAAGGAGCTTCATAACGGGTGGAGTTTATTATAAGAACTGGCTTGCTAAAGTTACGATAAAGCTGAGAAAAAGCTGGGGTATGAGTAACAATAAATCCATCAAATTTACTCAAAAATTTTTGATACCTAAATTCAAATGTCGAAATCAACTCCTCGTCTAATTGAGACCAGGTTTGCGAATTGATTACATCTACAGGATCGCTAATCTTGTATATTGATCTAGAGTATCTATTTGAACCGGAAATCGACCACCGTATAGATTTTAATTTCTTAGAATTCAATTCTTGTTGAATATCACGCATTACACTAATGTGTAGATCTAGGTTAAATAATATTGGTGACTTCGACTTCGATCGAAAAGAAACTAAGTGCTCATCGAAGCCCAAATGCAATTTGCGGGCATTAAGCAAACCCTGCTTCACTGTACTTCTTGGGAAACTAAACAATTTACTCACGAGAGTTTCATTTGCTTTTGAATCTTTTTATCCAATAATCTTTGGATAAAAGTTCAAAATCGTAAGTCTTCTCTGTTAACAGCCACCATTTTCTTTCGACAAGAGAGATATCAGATAAATCGTCCCAGGAATTAAGTTGAAGAACGGGCAACTTATCGTAAAAAATTTGCATCATTTTGTTTTTCGTAACAACGGGCACGCCACCCATATATAAAGTTTCCCAAAATCTATGTGTATCAACACCATTACCTTCAGGGCATAACACCAACCCTTGTGAGCGTAGATTTTTTAGATATTTAACTCGTCCGCTATCTGTGAAATCAGGAGTTTGGATTGTTACTTCATACAATGAAGAAATTTCTCTCGCAAGTGATAGAAGTCTATTTCTCACAGCACTATTGTTACCGGTAGTGAAATTCACATAAATTGTTGACTTAAAATATTCGTTACTAAATTCAGCTGAATTAGCTTCGAGGAAGTGTGACTCATTTCCCAATAGTCTATGAATGGGAGAATCATCGCAACTATTTGTTATACCCAGAGGGAGTGACTCTGAAAATTTTTTAAATGGGTCGTTGTTTACAGCAAACACCTTCGATACGCCTAACCTCTTTAGAATTAGCGCATCAGTCTTCTTAGTTGTTATATCCGAATGTCCGATTACCAACGTTTTCGAGGCGTAAAATTTACTTCGAGATATACATGACTTAACCTTACGATTACGCCATGCACCATGTTTATAGAGAAAATCTCTTTTGAGATAGTTGAAAGATCCTTCAGTTAGGGAGCTATTGAGAAATTTCTCACCACTAATGATTTTATCCTGGTTGACAAATTCCTGAAGTGAAGAAAATCTGCTACTAGTGCCCACACTGTTGATTCTACCGAAAAAGATAGTTTCGGTGGGTAATTACGGCGGCTTATCTTGAATTATCCAATTAACTAAGTTACTTCGGTAGCATTGTGCCATGAAGAAAATTCTGGTTACTGGTGGTGCTGGGTTAATTGGATACCACCTAACTAAACTTTTACTCGAAAATGACCACCATGTAACGTCCATGGATAATTTTTATACGGGTCAAAGGGAAAATATAGAAAAATTCAAACTGAATCCAAATTTTGAATTTGTTGAACATGACGTTAATAATGAGTTCGACGCAGATGTCGATGGAATTGTTAACCTAGCATGTCCAGCCTCGCCGCTTCATTATCAGGTTGATCCAATTTATACTCTTATGACGAACATCAACGGGTCCCATAACAGTTTGAAGCTCGCCAAAAAACGTGGCGTCCCAATTCTCCAGGCTTCCACATCAGAGATTTATGGTAATCCCTCGGTTCACCCACAGATTGAAACCTACTGGGGCAATGTTAACCCGATTGGTATTAGAAGTTGTTACGACGAAGGAAAGCGGGCTGCCGAGACATTAAATTCTGATTACAGGAGACATTACGGTGTTGACACAAAAATTATGAGAATTTTTAACACCTATGGGCCCAATATGGCAAAGAACGATGGGAGAGTCGTTAGTAATTTTATAATTCAAGCCCTTAAGGGAGATGAGATTACGATGTATGGAGCCGGTGATCAAACGCGAAGCTTCTGCTACGTTGAAGACTTGGTAGCTGGAATGTATGAATTTTTAAAATCAGATATCCAAGTGTCAGGACCATTGAATTTTGGAAATCCGACTGAGACGACCATGCTAGAACTCGCAACCCTCGTAATCGAAATAACAGGTAGTACATCAAAAATCATTCACAAGTCATTACCGCTGGATGATCCAGACCGCAGAAAACCCGATATCTCAAAAACAATCCAAACTCTTGGATGGGAACCCACCATTGCGCTAAAGGAAGGCCTGGAGCGAACCGTTAGATATTTTAAAGAAGTAATCCTGTGAATTTACAATTAAATAATCCAATCTTTACAGTTGTAGTTCCGCTAATCCCTCAACACGATTTTGAAATAAAGCGAATCTTAAAATTGCTAGCCAACGAACAGCATTTGATTGAAAAAGTCATCATTTGTCGTAGTGAAACCAAGGGATCTGTCTCTAAAGTTAAAAAGAGATATCTAAAGTACGCCAAATCAGTTGGGTTCAAAAAAGAAATAAATGTTGACATCGTCAAACATGTTGCAAGAGATGGAACGAACCGAAACCGAGGTTGGAAACTCGCTTCCACCAAGTATGTGGCATTTATGGATGCTGATGACTTATATTCTAATACTCGGTTATCAACTCTCCTAAATTTTTTCGACTCAACTGATGCGGACGCATTGCTTCACAACTACAGTTCATTAAGTTTATCGACTGAAATTCATAATGAATTAAGATGTCAAAACATGAAAATAGTAGTTGCGAAAGACGATAAAGGTACAGACTACCTAGTAGATATACTAGGAAATGAAGTGAAAGTTCATTTCGCTCACATTACCGTTCGGAATGACATCAAAGACATCCTTATGTTTACTGATAAGTTTCCCGGAGCAGACTGGGAATTCGCGACACAATTAGTTTCCCAAGGGTTAAATGTTCAATATTTAACCCAAGAGTTGTCTGCATGGAGTCGCAATCGCAGTATTCGTTATAGATTGAGACTCTATAAACTGCGATTAACTAAATATTTGCGAAATCTATGAAATGAGAAAATAACAAAAATTCTCAATCTCTTAATGGGTGAAAGTTGAGCCCCCTCCAAAATAGATCGCAAATTCTCATCTACATGATCGTATTCGTCTAATGGCTCACCGACGTATGCCGATTCGATTCGCACAGACGGGAATCTATATTTTTTACGAGGAAATGAAAAGAATTCATCATTTATGTGCATTGATCTCTTAAGAATCGGATAAACCGCTCGGTCTAGAAAAATTTGATCTTGGCCGTGTTGAACCCCATAAAGTTCTGCGCTCTTCCAATCAACGTCGTATCTCTTTATGGCGGACGTTAACCCCCACATGCCACCCAAAATAAGTGCGTTGTGATGAGGGTGGTCTCTCATAATGTGAAGTGTTTTACCTGAGTTAAACCACTGATCTAGGGCTTTCAATTCACGATCAGAAATCCTCGAGTCGACATCTCGAAAAAGTAAAAAATCAAATTTAAACTCTTCAATTGCTGTGAATCTCCAGAACATGCCATTCTTATGCCAAGACTGCTCCCAATTTCTGATCTGAGCACCCCGTACTGACAGTTCAGATTTTACTGACTCCGGTATATCTGCGCCAAGATAAAAGACTGATCGCCATTCTGACCCGAGTCCCTGGATCAACTCGGCATTCCGCAAAGCCCCAACAATGTACTTCGGATTATTCCCATACAAACTGAAACTTACTAAAATCATGCGTTGTCTACCAACTCCCAATCACCTGGGATCATGAAAATCGGGTTCTGTTTTGTTCTAAACCAATTTCTAGGACAAAAGACTTTTGGGTTCGGTGAATAGGACAAATAAGCACCCCACCAACTGAAAGTGGAATTTGATAATACATAACTATACCCAAACCTCATGGCCTCAAGATTGGATGCAGAATCAATTGAGTCATAATTTATGATTCTCATCTTCACGGAATCATTCTTACCAAGAATCCTAAGCGCGAGGTCTTCTTCGTCCGTAAAGAGCCAGATATAAGAATCAGGAGATTGATCAACAGCAAGCTTTAAACCGCTTTCAAAGTACTCGGAACTTAGTATCCCGAGCTCCTGTATTTTTTTGTAATCTGCGAGCCTAACGTGTAACACAATTGGCTTTTCAACCACAGAAGCAATTTTAAGTTCTCTTAACCAATCAGGATATTCTCGAGGCGTCATCGCCGAGATAAAATCCCAAGTGGAGTTAACTTGTATGTATTTGTAAGTATGAAATGGCCCAAAAATCCACTTTGACTTCATTTCTTTACTCAGACGAGAGTCGAACCCAACTCCATCCGATAAAAAAACTCCGAAGAGTCCTGCTCTATTTTTAAGCCAAAGCCATATGCGCTGAACCGTAGCTTGGCTAAACCTCTTCGAAGAGATTTTAAATACAAACAAACCAAGGTCGGGAAATTTGAATTTCCCTTTGCTTGGCGCATTAAAACGGAGTGGACTTGGAAACTCAAATGAATCTAAATCCGGATTGCCACGTCGGTTTAATCTGGGACTTCCCAGATTACGGTCGATGATCAAATTTCCTGGAGATGCAACAGTGAGCCCAGCCGCTAGTTGAAATAATTGATTTCCTAAACCTCCAGTCAAGACTAAAATCTTTTTTGTATTTTTCACGCAAGACTCCTCGGGCGGTGCATCAAAATTAACATGATGGCTCTCCCAGTTCTTACTGGATGACGGATCGCTATACTTCCCAAAATTTTAAGTATTCTAAAAAGTGTTTTGTCTGGCAGTACGCCAACCGAGACAAGATATGTCGCTGACTGTCGAATTATCATCGTAACTGCTACTTGTTGTAATACTGGTGTATTTCTATTGATCTGCGCATTAATATACTCAATGGCCAAAGGTAACTCCATTAGAGCCTTATGGTTTGTTGTCGCCTGGCTAACATCACCGATAAGATAAGTATAAAAATAGATCTCCTCAAGATGTATTCTCGGATTGAGAGCTAGTACATCGAAAACAAAACATTGATCCTCCGCCATCTTAAAATCAGGAAAAACATTTTCGGATAATAGATTTCTTTGAAATACCATTCTTGTGAAAGCTGGGGTTAATGACAAATTAGCCAAAACTGAAATCTTAAAATTCAAGTAGTAGTTCGATCGCGTATGGGTTTTCTGTGAAGCGAAAATAACGCCTCCAATCGCCAATTGAGCCGATTCTTTTTCGGCACCCGATATTAATAGCGCAAGCGCATTCAAATCGATCTCATCATCAGAGTCTAAGAAAGCGACCCAACGGGAACTGGCCACAGCGAGACCAGCATTTCGCGCCAATCCAGGACTTCCGAAGTTTCCCCTTACAACTTTTGAGCTTGGATTCAGAGAACCCTTTACGATTTCATTCACTTCAGAGTGATCTTCACTATGGCTGGAGTCGCTAACAACTATAAAAGTGGTGTCAATTCGTGGACCCATTGAGAGCAATTTTGCTAGATTTGCACGCCTGTTGTAAATATTGTGTACGGGGATAATGATTTCTAAAATTCCCTCCACAAGTGAATTATATGCCTGATCTGGGTAATTCTCTTCAATTATGTTAGGTAAGACTAAGATTCAAAGGTGGCAATTGTGAGCAGGAAAGAAGTCGAAGTATTCCTGCTTGGGGGATTGGGGAATCAACTTTTTGGATGGGCTGCTGGTTTTGCTCTGGCAAAACGGCTAAAAACGAATTTGATCGTAAACACCTCTCAACTGTCAGCGAGAAAGCTCGCCCTCCCCGAACAATTGCTTATTGGAGCAAAAGTTTCTGGAGAGAGACCATTTTACTACAAAACTAATTCAACAATTCTAAAACAGGTTTATCGAAATTTTCCTTTAATTGATTCCTACTTTGAGAAAGAATACAACTTTGAAGATCGGTTTAATCAGATCAGTAAACCACTCAGTTTGCATGGCTATTTTCAGTCAAAAAGCTATTTCGATAGTTTTCAAAATGAGATTTTTGCTCTTCTAGATAATGAGTGCAACCTCACTAATGATTACAAAAAAATCAGAGGCGAACTACCAGACAAGTTCATATCAGTCCATTTTAGACGTGGAGATTATGTGGAGAATTCAGAATTCCATCCACTGACAACAAAAAAGTACTACGAAAAGGCACTACATTATTTAGGTAAGGACGGCGTAGATTTCAAAAAGGTTATTTTCACCGATGATGAGTTGCTTGCCCTAGAAATGTTTCCAACGGATTTAGTCTTAACACAAAAGAAGCTAGTAAATCCCTTTGACAATATGTACTTAATGAGTCAGGGCGAAGCGATCATAGGAGCGAACAGCAGTTTTAGTTTGTGGGCTGGCTTCTTGCGCAGCGCTTCGGGGGGGGTATGTATATTCCCAAACCGGTGGTTTGGAGTAGGAAATTTAAAAAACCTCAGCCCAGTTCCAACAAATTTCGTTCAATTGTAATTATCCTAGACATCTAGTAGGTAATCTTTTCGCTTTCTGAACCCACCCAGAGCATTACAAATTCTATGGAGGAGCAAAATCTTGAAAGCTCCAAAATTACTATCTGAAAATAATATTCTAGTCAGATGTTTGAGAATTCTTCCTAAAACAGATCACAAGAAAATTCCGCTCGTAATAGTACTACAGGTTTTATTGGCTCTCGTTGATTTGGTAGCTGTTGGAATAATTGGAATCATAGCGGCCTTAAGTATTAGTGGGATACAGTCGAGTCCACCTAATTCGCAGATTGTTAAATTCCTTGAAACTTTAGGCATGCAAGATCTTGATCTGCAGCGGCAGGCAACAATTCTTGGAATCCTAGCCGCATCTCTCCTAATTTTTCGGACGCTAGCATCCGTGTACATCACGAGAAAGACCCTGTTCTTCTTGAGTAATCGTGGCGCTTTCATAGCGTCGGATATTTTTGCGAGGCTAACCGCTCAACCATTGTCACAAGTGCGAATTATTTCGACGCAAGAAGCAGCACAAGCCATAACAGGTGGTACATCCGCGATTACTTTAGGAATCATTGGTGCTTTCTTATCAACTTTTGCAGATGCAATTGTAACCGTGGTTATGTTGATTGGATTATTTTTTCTAAACTCTGTTATGGCTTGCTCCATGTTAATATTTTTTGGAATTACTGCGTTGCTACTCTACAAAATGATGTCGGGACGTGCCCATCAATTAGGTGTTCTTCAAGCTACTCAAATAATATCAGTGAACGAAACAATCGTGGAAACTCTTTCTTCGTACCGTGAACTTTTAGTAAAAAATCGCCGTGAGTTTTATACGCGAAAACTAACCAGCAATCGATTTGAAGCGGCAGATGTGCTTGCGCGGATGCAATTTTTACCCAATATCAGCAAGTATATTATTGAAATAATGATTGTCTTAGGTGCAGTCATGATTTCAGCCTTTGAATTTATTGCGCAGGATGCCACTTCAGCCATCGCCGTTTTGTCCGTTTTCTTAGCATCGGCGGCGCGTATAGCACCAGCAATTATGAGGATTCAGCAAAGCGCGATTTCAATAAAAGGGGCCGCCGGTAGTGCAGAACAAACTCTAAATTTGATTGAAAGACTCAACAAAATAGATAAATTACCCGTCGCTAATGACTTACCTGTCTTTTCTCATGCAGATTTTAACCCTAGCATTTTGCTTGAAGATATAAGTTATTCATATATTGGAAGTTCAGAAAAAACACTAGTAAACGTAAGTCTTCAGATTAGTTCAGGTGCGTTGGTTGCGATTGTGGGACCTTCAGGTGCAGGAAAAACTACACTAATTGATGTAATCCTCGGTGTAGCAGAGCCGGACTCGGGAACAGTTAAAATTTCCAATTGCTCGCCGCTGGTTGCTATCTCAAAGTGGCCCGGTGCAATTTCTTATGTTCCACAAGATATTTTAATAACGAATGGTTCAGTCGCTGAAAATGTAGCGTTTGGATTCCTAGTTGACAATGTGCCAGCAGATAAAATAAGAAACGCACTAGTATTCGCTGAATTAGAAGAGTTCGTGAATAGTTTGCCAGAGAAGGAATATAGCCAAGTGGGAGAGCGAGGTACAAAAATTAGTGGTGGAGAGAGACAAAGACTAGGAATAGCTAGGGCTGTATTAACTCAGCCCAAACTTCTTGTTCTTGATGAAGCCACTAGTACGCTAGATGCCCAAACCGAGCTAGCAATTTCGCGTTCTATCAATAGATTAAAAGGGACTGCGACGGTTGTCATGATCGCCCATAGGTTAAGCACCGTCTCTAATGCAGACTTAGTTGTTTACATGGATAAAGGAACAATTAAAGCTTCAGGAACCTTGGAAGAAGTTAGGACAACTATTCCTGACTTTGATATACAAGCAAAATTGATGGGACTTTAAAGTTACCTTGGACGTCGTCGTCTTTCCGATGAATTAGGACGGGGTTTTCGTGATCCACGAGAAGGTCCTTTGTTTTCAACGACTGGCGTCACGTATGGAATGCCTGAAGGTTCTTGAGCACCAGTAATCCTCATTAGGTCTTGATCTAAAGGTTTTACACCTACGAATTTAGGAGTTACACCTGCACGTGAAGTTATTCCTCCTACGGATTTCTGCTGCTTAGTTGTCGCAAGAGTTACGACCGCTCCGGCTTCGCCGGCGCGTGCTGTACGACCAGAACGGTGTAGATAATCCTTGTGATCTGTTGGCGCATCAACGTGGACAACTAGTGAAATACCATCAACGTGAATACCTCTTGCTGCAACATCTGTAGCGACCAAAGCAGCGTTTGGCAGTTGTTTGAAAAGTGCCAGAGTGCGCGTACGAACAGCTTGGGACTTTCCACCATGAAGAGCACCGACTGGTACACCTGCATGAGCAAGTTTGTCAGCGAGGCGATCCGCTCCGCGTTGCGTCTTGACGAAGAGAATTGTCTTTCCGTTGCGAGCCGCAATTTGGTTCGTGATGTCATCTTTATCGCCAGGATGCATAACAAGTACGTAATGCTCCATTGTTGAAACTGACGCACGGTCATTTTGTAGCGAGTGTGTCTTTGGATTGTTTAGATACTGGCGAACTAGCGCGTCAACGCCGCGATCTAGAGTTGCTGAGAAAAGTAGTCGCTGACCACTTGGTTTTGCTTGATCAAGAATTTCCTTAACAACAGGCAAGAACCCCATGTCAGCCATCTGATCAGCTTCATCGAGAACAGTGATTTCTAGATCATCGAGCTGAACTTCGCCTTTGTTTAAAAGATCAATTAAGCGACCAGGTGTTGCAACAAGAATTGCTGTTGCTTTACGCATTGCAGTGATTTGCTTTGCATAAGGCATGCCGCCTGCGATTACGACAGAGTCATGTCCGATTGCGCGAGCAAGGGGGGTTAGTACTTCATCAATTTGCTGTGCAAGTTCACGGGTTGGAGTAAGAACTAGTGCCAGTGGCTTGTGAGGTTTAGCGGCTTTCCCACTGATGTTTGTAAGCAGGGCAAGTCCAAAAGCAAGTGTTTTACCTGAGCCAGTTTGTCCGCGCCCAAGAATGTCATGTCCAGCTATTGCATCTGGGACTGTTGCAATTTGGATTGGGAATGGATGAGTGATGCCTTGCGCGCTTAGTGCGTTGGCAAGTGCTGGTGCGATACCAAGATCACGGAAAGTTGTTGTTACCTCTGTTAGCGGTGTTGCATCAATCAAATTGGCATCAGCCAAGTTTGCTGAAATGTAATTATCATCTGCACCAAAATCAACCGCTGCATTGGTATGCGTCTTATATGTTTTGCGATCATCGCGAGCATAAGCAGGTGAATCATTGCGGCGATCACGAACAGGCTTTACTGAACGCTCTGCGCGGTAATTGGATGCAGTTACATCTGGAGCAGTTTTATGTTTGGCAAAAGTTTGTTTTGATGGTGCACCTGGTTTGTATTTTTCGCGCTTGCCAGGAATAAAGTTAGGGCGCCCATCTTCGGTGCGAGCAACGCGCTCTTTTGCGGCATCGCGACGAGTTGTTGGGCGCATATCTGGCTTTTTTAATTCTGGACGTGCTGTGCGTTCATTGCGAGCAGAAACAAATTTCTTCGCACGAGATTCTGGTTTTACAGATTCTTCTTTTACTTCTCTTGGCTTGGATGAAGTCTTCTCTTGGTAGCGCTGTGCGCGAAGTTTTGAACGCTCCGTTAATCGAGCATCTTTCTTTGAAAGAGATGATGTATCGATATCTGTGTAACGTTTTGTAGATGGTTTGTTTGCTGGCTTTGATGAAGCAGCTTTAAATGGCTTAGCTTCTGCGCCCTTACGTGCAGATTTTTCAGCACTCGTATGGCGGGGCTTAGAAACAGGTGTTGAAGCAGATGACTTCTTCGCGCGAGGTTTGCCGGCTTTAGCAGATGCTGCTCTGCGGGCTTTTCCGGGCGCGGTTGTACGTGGTTGTAGAGACATAGAAATGCATACCAATCGAGACGACAAGCGCGTCTCGGGTATGGCCTCGAATGGG
>Ga0164295_10000896_pt1 | contig 24641 bp, 13 predicted proteins | sample GEODES006metaG_FD_111798 | JGI IMG/M metagenome (GOLD analysis project Ga0164295, IMG submission 111798) | Oligotrophic lake water microbial communities from Sparkling Lake, Wisconsin, USA - GEODES006 metaG | ecosystem: Environmental > Aquatic > Freshwater > Lake | place: USA: Sparkling Lake... | reverse complement strand
TCGAATGCGTGCCTGGAATGACCGTAGACGAGTTGGAGGTCGATTCGCTTCGTATCCACCTCAGCGGTGATTTGATGGTCACGATGCCGCTTCACGAGCGAATCCTTGCGGGTCTAAAGACCATCCAGATTGAAACTGAAGCTGGAGGAGTGACCGATCTAGGACCGTATTGCATCAGTGAGGTCGGTTATGCCGATGGCGAGGAGATCCTCGTGTTGCCTTCGCACGCCAACACGGCCTATGCACTCTTGCAACAATACTTTGGATTCCCACGAGGGTTTCAGTTTTTTGATATCAATGGGTTGAAAAACCGAATTGGGAATGGGGGATCCTTTTGGTTACATTTTGTGTTCGAGGCTCCTTCGCCATTTTTTTCAAGGCTTCGCGAAGATCACTTTAAACTGGGATGCGCCCCGGTCATCAACCTTTTTCAGATGACGGCTGAACCTGTTGCGATTGATTCCAGGCAGCATGAGTATTTGCTGGTCCCCGATTTCAAGAAAGACCGTTCCACCGAAATTCATTCCATCGTTTCCGTATCGCGTGTTGAAGATGGAGAAGGTGGATCCTCCGAAATTAGAAACGTTTTCGGGGCAACCGAGCTGGATCTCGAGGCCACTGGAGTTTCTTGGATTTCACGCCAGGACCTTAGCATCCGAAACGATATTGTCGGCTCAGACACTTATATCAGTTTTATCGACGGGCGAGACGTACGTAAAGCTCCGGAGCAGGCGTTGATTTATGCGAGGGTGTGGTGCTCAAACAGGGGGTATGCAGAGAGGGTTACCGTCGGTTCTCGTTTAATCATGGAAGATTTGCCGCGAAAAATTCATGCTCAGGTTCTTTATCCACCGTCGGCGCAACGTGAGCCGATGGCCAAGGACCGGTCGCTATGGACTTTGGTCAACATATTAAAAATCAACTACCACACCTTATTTCAAGCGGCACCAGAAGCGGCGCTATTGTCGGTGCAACGCTTGCTGTCGTTGTTCGCTGGGGGAGGTGGACATGAGCAAAATCAGGTCTTGGGGTTGACGAAGGTCAGTTGTGAGCGCTCGGTAGCCCGAATCGGAGTGGATGTCTGGCGTGGATATTGTCGAGGCGTATCCGTTTCGCTCGAGTTCGAGGCGAGCGCATACGCGGGGGGATCGCCACTACTCTTGGCGAGTGTGCTTGCTCGGTTTTTTGCACTGTACACCACAGCCAATTCATTTGTCCGTCTTGAGGTATTGCGCCAGGGCGAGGTCTGGCATCGCTGGCCGCCAATGAGCGGAAGGCAATGCTTGATTTAGTAAGCCTCATCAAACAGGAGCCTGAGCGGTTTAATTTATTTCAGGCTATTTATTTGTTGAGGAGGACGCTTGCTGCAGAGGGTGTCGATATCAATGCTGGAGTAAATGCTCTTTCATTTCGAACTCGGGTTTCACTGGGGTTTCCGGCAAGCGAGATTGTTGCTTTGATCTCTCGAGATCCTCCCGGCGAGGGGTACACACTCGTTACAAACGTCATCTCACTCGCAGGGCCGCAGGGACCCTTGCCCATGGTGTTTACCGAGTATCTTTTGGAGGAGGCGCGTAGCCGAAATAAGGCGGGCTTCGAGTTTCTGGATATTTTTAACGAAAGGGTTCTGGGATTGCTTTACCAGGGGCGAACCAAGCGCCATCTGGAACTGAATGTAGGATCGCCAGTTCGACATCCGATTTTTCGGGCGCTCAAAGCGCTGATGGGGAATCTAGACGGACCTGATACCTCCCGTCCTATTTCTCCTGACGAGATACCACTGATCAGGCACGCAGGACTTCAGGGTGTTGCCCCGCGTTCGTTGTCTTCATTTTTGGTGACGCTGCGTGATCGAACTGGAATTCGATTTGGAGGTCGCCCATTCATAGGCTCTTGGCTAAAACTTGACTCCGATGACATTTCCTCATTAGGTCGAACGCAGGGGCATCGGATGAAAACGAGGCTCGGCGTTAATTCGACGCTTGGAGGCAGGGTCTGGGATCAATCTTCTTGCGTTGAGATTATTGCGGATGAACTTGGTCGGGCTGACTTTGAGCGATTGCTCCCCGGTGGACGATACTATTTACTTATAGGAAGACTTGCGTCTCAATATTTTCAATTTGCTATTCGCATCATTCTGAGTTTGCAATTGAAAGATGGTAGCGAAATTGAAAGTCGGTTGAGCGGCAATTCCGAAATTCAATTGGGGATTAATAGCTGGCTCGGTTCGCGAGTGGAATCTGTCGCTGGCGGCTTGGGTCACGGGAGGGTTCGAACTCGTTTCGTATGCAGGCGAGTCTTTTATCAGGTTGAGGATAGCGAGACGGATTTTCTGGCCTCTGTGTGAGGGGGCTCGAAGCCAATGGAGAATTTAAGTGGGCATCGATATTAGGACGCTTCTGGCCAAGCTAAACGCTGAAAGTCGGGCTGCAATGACTCGGGCAGCCGAGTTTTGCGTTCAACAGACTCATTTTAATGTCGAACTTGAGCATCTCCTTTTGAAGCTGCTCGACGGTCCAACCGCCGATTTAGAGTGTGTTTTTCGGTTCTTCGACGTTGATCATCAGCAAGTGGGCGAGCAGCTTCAGAAGACAATGGATGGTTTTAAGAGAGGTAATGCGAGAACTCCAGCGTTATCTCCCCATTTTGGACCCTTGTTTCAGGAGGCATGGGTCAACAGTTCCATGCTGCTGGGCGAGCAGCAAATTCGATCTGCATCAATTTTGCTGGCATTGCTTGAAGTTGATGCGCTCCGCGGGCTGTTGATTGACATAGCGCCGAGCCTTCTTCAGATTCCTCGGGAGAAATTTAGAGACCAGTTCGCCGACATACTTCATGATTCTTCAGAGGACGTGGGGAACGCCATCCATTCTCGAGAAATTGGTGGATCCTCCGCGGCGATCGAAAAAGTCAATTCGCCAATTAGGCCGATTTCCAGGAAAACTGGGACTCCGTCTTTGGATCAGTTTACGATTGACTTGACCGCACAAGCTGCCAGCGGCTCAATCGATACCATCAAAGGACGTGATGCGGAAATTCGCCAAATTATTGATATTTTGTTGCGACGTCGCCAAAACAACCCTATTTTGACAGGGGAAGCGGGCGTTGGTAAGACCGCAGTGGTTGAAGGGTTTGCTCAGAGAATTGTCGATGGGCTCGTACCCCCGTCGCTACTCAATGTTTCGATTCGATCGCTGGATTTGGGCCTGCTCCAGGCGGGTGCGGGTATTAAGGGTGAATTCGAGAATCGCCTCAAGTCCGTGATCAGCGAGGTTCGTGCCGCAGTGCCTCCTGTTATTCTTTTTATTGATGAGGCGCATCAGTTGATTGGTGCCGGTGGAGCGGAGGGGCAAGGGGACGCGGCGAACCTCCTGAAGCCAGCCTTGGCGAGAGGTGAGCTGCGGACGATTGCTGCCACCACATGGAGCGAATATAAGAAGTATGTCGAGCGTGATCCCGCCCTTGCGCGTCGTTTCCAGGTTGTAAAGGTCGACGAACCGGAACCAGAGGTTGCCGTGGAGATGTTGAGAGGGATGGTGCCGACCCTCGAAAAACATCATGGCGTTGAAATATTGGATGAGGCGGTTCGGGATGCCGTTCGCCTGTCGCATCGTTACATCACGGGACGTCAACTCCCCGATAAGGCAGTAAGCGTTCTTGATACCGCTTGCGCGAGAGTGGCGGTCGGTCAGGTCGGGGTACCGTGGCAGGTTGAAGCCATTTCGCGAGAAATTGCGATTGCCGAAGGAGAATTGCGTCTGGCTCGACACAGTAGGGCGACCGGTAGTGATTTTGGAGCGGACGTCTCGACAATCGAAGATCGTCTGGCCAAGCAGCGTGGGCGACGGGAGAAGCTGGAGGTGAAGCTCGCGGAAGAGCGACGTGCGGTCCAGGAAATCATCTCATTGCGCCGAAAAATTACAGCAGGTCTTTCTAGTAATACTGAAGTCGACGTCGAGGACGACGAGCGCGAGTTCCAGCTTGCCCGATTGCAGCGGCTGCAGAAAGGTCTCGAAGCGATTCACGAGGACGAACCCTTGGTTCCGACCTGCGTCGATTCGCGTTCGGTAGCTGACGTGATTTCCGGTTGGACTGGAATTCCTGTCGGCAAAATGATGGCGGATGAGATCCGAACGATTTTGCAACTCAGAGATCAGTTGGCCGAGCGCGTCAGGGGGCAGGACGCAGCGCTTGATGCAATCTGCAGACGGGTCCGCACCTTTCGCGCTGACTTGGACGACCCTGGAAAACCGGTGGGTGTCTTCATGTTGGTAGGCCCCAGTGGGGTTGGTAAGACTGAAACGGCGTTTGCGCTTGCCGACACCCTTTATGGCGGTGAGCGAAACATGGTGACGATCAACATGTCTGAGTTTCAGGAGGCGCACTCGGTTTCGAGCATCAAAGGCGCGCCGCCTGGATATGTCGGTTACGGTCGAGGAGGCGTATTAACCGAAGCGGTCAGACGTCGTCCGTACTGTGTCGTTTTGCTTGACGAAATGGAGAAGGCGCATCCAGATGTGCTCGAAATGTTTTTTCAAGTATTCGATAAGGGTACGATGGAGGATGGTGAAGGTGTCACGATCGATTTCAAAAATACACTCATATTATTGACGTCAAACGCCGCACAAGATGTGATCACTGATGCGTGCGCTGGGGGCAAACGGCCACCAGTAACAGAAATATTGGCGAAACTGCGGCCGGCTCTTTTAAAACAATTCAGCCCGGCATTTCTTGGTCGGCTCGTGCTTGTCCCATATTATCCACTCGGTGACGTGCAAGTGCGCGAGATTGTAGAACTCAAGCTGGCGAAGCTTGCGCAACGATTTGCGGCAAATCACTTGGCAAAGTTTATTTGGGACGAAGAAGTTACTGGAAGTATCAGTGCGCGATGTACCGAAGTGGATAGTGGCGCAAGAAATATTGATTTCATTCTAACCCAGACGATCTTGCCGGAGCTTTCGAGTAAAGTCCTTGAGTGTATCGCTGAGTCGCGCGCTTTTGATATGGTTCAGATGTCGGTGGGTCGAGGTGGTCAGTTCGAATATGAATTGCATAATAAAAGTGACAAGGGTTAGCTTTTGGAAACCGGCTTCTTACAAGGCGACGGATTTTTGTCATTGACGACTCCGTTTGGTGCTGATGTCTTGTTGCTCGATGGATTGGAGGGGTCAGAAGCAATTTCAGAGCTCTTTGAGTTTAATTTATACATGCGGTCGACTACTCTGGATTTGGACCCAGTAAAAATCATTGGAAAGTCGGCTACTGTAACGATGGCTGTTGACAAATGCCCGACGCGTTACGTGAACGGAATCGTGACTAAATTTATTCAAACAGGCTACGATCGGGATTTTTGTATTTTTAAGGCGATCTGTGTCCCAAAGTTGTGGCTGCTGACCCGCTCGCGAAGGAGAAAGATTTATCAGGCAAAATCTGTCGAAGAGATTGTCAAGGCAGTCCTAGGGGAGTTTGCGATTACATTCACCTCGAAGTTGACAAAGACATACGATTCACTTGACTACTGCGTTCAGTATGATGAGAGTGCTTTCGATTTCATTTCCCGCCTGATGGAAAAGAATGGGATCTATTATTTCTTTGAATTCACGAGCGCTGGCCATTCAATGATTCTCGCGGATGCTGCGTCGGCTCATGTGGTTTGCCCTAAACTTGATAAGATCCGGTTTTTCCCAAGAGACGTCGAATATGACCAGGTTGATACGATTTATCAGTTCGAGTACGAAAGTCAACTCGGGGGTAAAACTGCGGTCATCTCCGATTATGATTTTGTGAACCCAACCACCTCGATGCGCGGCACCCATTCAGCAAGTGCCGGATCCGGGTCATCATTTGAGTTTGGCGCTGGTCAAAAGACAGCCGCTGTCGCAGAGGCGATAGCGAAACTCCGTGTCGAAGCTCAAAACACGGAAGGCACGGTACTCCGAGGATCAGGATTTGCATATCCTTTGTACGCTGGCGTTAAGTTTACGCTTTCCGACCATTTCAACTCGGCACTTAATAAGTCATACTTTATCCGTCGAATCAGGCATGTAGCGATTAACGATCGATACCTCAATCACTTTGAAGCGTTTCCGGAATCGGTGGCATTTCGTGCGCCACTATCAACAATGGCGCCGCGAGCCTATGGAAGCGAGATCGGCGTCGTCGTTGGTCCGAAGGGCGAGGAGATATGGACCGATCAATACGGGCGGGTTAAAGTCCAATTCCCCTGGGATGACGATGGGAAAAAAGACGAAAAAAGTTCGATGTGGATTCGAGTGGCCCAAAGTTCTGCCGGAAAGGGTTATGGGTTCATGTTTTTGCCTAGAATCGGTAACGAAGTCGTGGTCACATATTTAAATGGGGACCCAGACCGACCGCTGATCACGGGTTCAGTATATAACGGTGACAACGCTTCCCCAATTACATTGCCGTCGAATTCTACTCAATCGACTATTAAAACTTTGTCGTCGAAGAAGGGGGTCGCTGGCAACGAAATTCGCTTTGAAGACAAGAAAGACTCTGAGGAGTTATATTTTCATGCACAAAAAGATTATAAGATAGAAGTCGAGAATGATTTGACGACGACGTTAAAGGCTGGGTCTGAGGTGCACACAGTTGAGAAAGGAACTCGCACTGTTTCGATCAAGGCCGGTGACGAGGTGCATTCGAACGAAAAAAAATTCAGCCATACGGTCAAGGGGGATTATGTCCTTAAGATCGATGGAAAACTTTCGATTGTTGTAGGGGGGGCTGTTGAAATCAAATCGAACGCTTCGATCGAGTTAAATGCCGGGTCAAAGCTGGCTGCGGAGGCTTCACAGTCCATCACGATTGAGGCCGGAACTACATTATCGAACAAAGCGGGGACTTCAGTTGTTAACAAGGCTGGCACTTCATTGACTAATGAAGCCGGCACTGACTTGATTAACAAGGGAACGCTGCAACTTTCAAACAAGGCCGCCATCATCAACAGTAAGGCGGATGCGACTCACACGGTTGAAGCTGGGGCAATGATGACGGTCAAGGGTGCGATTGTGCAGGTGAATTAATGGTCGCTTCCTCGCCAACAAAGGATGATTGTGAATCTTTTGATGAATTGGGCCGCTTGGTGATGAGGTGCCAATTAGTGGATGGTCTTATCGATGGGAAGCTGGAAACGTTTCATCCTAATGGGAAGGTTGCGATGAAGTGCCTCTATTCAAAGGGGGCACCCAATGGACCAATGAGTATTTTTGACCAGAGTGGGAGTCTAATTCAAGAGTCTTTTTATGTTAGCGGGATACTGAGCGGCAAGATGAGAAGTTACGCCCTTGGGGCATGCATTTCAGAGCAGAATTTTGTACAGGGCGCGGTGACTGGCTTGACTTTGGCATTCGATTCGATTGGCAACCTTGTTTCACGAGTGAGTTATAGAGATGGTCAGCCCGACGGACGTGCTGAGTATTACCTTGAGTCAAACCGGATCCGCCAAGCGAATTACAAGATCGGTAAGTTGCAAGGGGAGTGTTTTGATTTTGATGCAAAGGGCTCTGTGGTGCAGTCTTCTACCTATCGGGATAATTATCTTCACGGGGTTTTCAGGCGGTACAAGCCAACCGGTGAGCTAATCGAAGAATTGAATTATGTTCGAGGTTTGCCCTACAAGTCTCAGGTACAAGGTGATTCTGCCGAGTTTCCTAGCGGGCCGAGCGGTAAAGATTTTGACTGGATTTCACGTCTCAAGAACTTTCTCAGGGGCGAGTGAATGGGGCAACAAGTTTGTTTGGGCGCTCTATTAAAATGCACTTTTGGGCTGACGCCCTCCGCACTGGTCGTTTTACCGTCGAATCGGGTTTTGTCGAATGTGCCCGTCGCGAATATTCTTGATAATAAACCGATGGTCAACATACTACCTTTCGGGATGTGTAAATCTCTTGCCAATCCGATGGTTGCTGCAGCGACGGCGGCGGCCATGGGTACCCTTGTGCCTATGCCGTGCGTACCGCTAACAGTGGCGCCATGGATGCCCGGTTCGGCAACGGTTTTGATTGGAGGGCTTCCTGCGCTCAATAACTCCTCGAAATTAATGTGTTCGTGGGGTGGTGTCATTGGCGTTGATGCTCCAGGGCAGTTCAAAATGTTGATCCCTTGACTTGAAAATTGGTGGAGTATGATGGGCTTTCGCTTTAATATGACCCCTCGTTTGTTCTTTATTGCTTTGGCATTAATTTTGGTTCTTCAGGTATTAGTCTTTCTGATTGGCTTTAAGTTGGGTGGTATGTTGTCCCTTGAATCAAGTACCCCCAAGGGGCTGCTTGTTATGCCCGCTGGGGTGCTTAGCCCGCGCTCGACTGGCGGGGGTGGCTCGGAAACGTCCGCCGGCGGCGTTGCAAATCACTCCTCCCCAGAGGTGGCTGGTAGTGGTGGCCAGGCAAATTACCCTAAGAGGGGAAACTGATATCTTGGGCGTTTCTTTCTGTTGTTTTTATTGGTGAGTTTGAGTCGTTGGTTTGACCATGCCGGTACACTTTGGCAGGAGTAATGCGGTGGTGCCTCTGGAGGATTTTTCGTCATGCATTATCTGGGTTGAAATGTGAGATCGAATCGTTTCCCTCGAGTTTTTCTTGGGTTTTGTCTCCTTCCTTGGGCATTCATTCTCATTACGATTGCCGGCTGTTCGTCGATCAGCGAAATTGTCGGGGGTGTCTTCCAATCTGGACCCAAGGCGTCCGAAGTCAAATGGGAAGGAGTGGTCGTCGCGACTGGCCCCGACGCGAACCTGAATTCTGCAATTGGGGTGGATATTGTTCTGGTCAAGGAGCTTGCTTTGGTCGATGCGTTGTCGAACCTCGACGCCAAGAAGTGGTTCTCTAATCGGTTCGACCTGAAGCGTACCTTTCCCGAGGGGCTTGTCATTGTCTCCATGGAATTGGTCCCCCAACAAACGGTCAACGTAAGACGAAGCGAGTTTGCGAAGGGGCCCGTCTTCGGAGCTTTTGTGTTCGCAAATTATTCTGAGGCCGGCGAGCATCGGCAGCGTTTATTACCCAATAAATTTGGCTACTATGTGGCGGTCGGCCCAAAAGCCTTTAGTGTCGTGGAGTCTCGAGCAGCTCCGACCGAGTAGGCTCGCGAGGCAGAGTTTTGAGTATTGAGCACCCTATGATTACGGACCCCCCTCCGGACAGGATTCAGTGGCATGAGGGAATGCTGCTGAGTCCACAGCATTTTCAGCAGGAGGCGGCCAGGGTTGACGCCTTGGTAGCGTGGCATACCCTCGCATCGTCGCCATATTCGTGGGGTATTCGGAGGCTCGAGCTCGATCAATCTCTTCTGGTTGGTGGTGTTATACGAGTTCTCGAACTCGAGGCGGTGTTGCCTGACGGGATGTTCGTGGCTCTCAGCGCGAATGACCCGTATGCCAGTCAATTGGAACTGGATTTGACAGCTTTGGAGGAGGCTCCGGGGCTGGATGGAGTTTCCGTTCACCTCTCTGTTGGTCGTTCCAGATCAGTTCGGGACCTCGGGGTGCCAACTCGCTTTGTGGGTCTTTCGAAACCCCCAGTCGATGACGAGGTTTCGGACGCGTTGCCGATCGACATCCCGCGGCTGCGACCCAATCTAAAATTATTTGCGAGCAGGATTCCCCCGTCTACATTCATCTCAATGAAGTTGATGACTGTTAGAAAAGGTAACGAGGTCTACAGTCTTGGACAATTTATTCCCGCCTGCTTCGACCTTGCGATAGACAATCCCGTGCGGCAGCGCGCGAGTGCTCTCGCGGCGCAGCTTCGTAACAAGGCGGCCTTTTTAGCAAAGCAGTCCTCTTTTCCTGCATCGCGGTTTGAAGATCGACTTTCAAACCTGGAACAGAAGTTCCGATTGTCAAGTCTGGTAGGCGGTTTGCCAGTACTCGAGGCAATGCTCCGTTCGACTCGCCTAAATCCCTACGCGCTTTTTCTAGCTCTCTGTGGCCTGCTGGGCCCTCTATCGCTCCTGAGGCCTGGTGCGGTACCGTTGCAGAGCCCAGCTTGGAATCACGCAGATCCCCTGAGCGCATTTGATCTGGTGTTTGGTTCTCTCGAAGAATTAAGCGGCGATGTGAGCCAAGACTGGAGTGCACGCCTTTTCTCCTATGACGGCTCTGTGTTTTCGATTGACTTATCTCAGGAAGTCGCCAATACACGAATCATCCTAGGGCTTCGCGGACTTTCGGAACAAGACCTGGTCTCGTGGATGAATGGCGCACTCATCGGTACTCGTGGCGTTTGGACTGCTCTGAGCGAGCGTCGCGTACTCGGAGCGCCGCGACGACGCATCGATGATGCGCCTGAATTCGGTATCCGTTCGGGGTCAGGATATATACTTTTCGCGGTCGAAATCATCGAACAGTTTATATTACCGGATCAAGATTTAGTGATTAATAATCTGGCGGTTCTTCCGAGCCTTCAACGCTCGATCGAAATCGTGTTATTCGCGAAAGGATGATGATAAGTGGGGGCTACATTGATTAAGTTCCCTACGAGTCGGATTGCAGATCTGTCCGGTAACCAACAAGATTTCGCTTCGAGTCAGTTCCGGAGATTTTTCGCAATCTTGTTGCGCAATATTGCGCTTGCTAAACAGGTCACCGAAGAGGATGTTCCTGCGTTTGCGGAGAATCTGAGTTTCAAGCTGTGTCAGTTTATCGAGCTGCAGTCTCTTGAAGCGGGTCGGCTCGGTGTTCGTAGCGAACTAGAAACAGATACGACCGCAAGGTTTCTGAAGGCAGCGCTTGCAGACGAACTGCTACTCAACACGGAGTGGGCAGGCCGTTCAATTTGGCGGTCGTCTCTCCTGGAGACTGCCTTATTTAAAACCGGATCGGCTGGTGAAATTGTCTTTGCCGATATTGAAAAGATCGTGTCTGAAAGGGATCCATCGCAGCGCGCAGTGGCTCGTCTCTATCTGCATGTTATCGCGTTAGGATTCGAAGGGCGGTTCCGGGGCGGGTCTAGTCACGATCGCCTGAATGAGTTGCGAACTGAGTTATTCCAATTCGTGTACCAAAGGTTGCCTAATCTCGGGGATAGTGGTCGGAGGCTGTCGGAGCAGCCTTATGCTTATTTGCGCTCATCATCGGCCCCGAAGCGGTTCCCCAGGCTCAATTCTTGGTGGGTAATTTTCGCATTTGTCACTCTTTTGATTCTTGGGGTGTCAGAGGCTCTTTGGCTCTGGCAGTCATTTCCGCTTCGGCAGGTCTTGGATAGGGCCGATCTTATTTTGAAGATCTCCCCACACGATACGATGTCGAGTTGGCATGGTTGAGGTGGGAACATGCTGAATCTTCTCGCGGAAAATGCAACCATCTTGATTTTGCTCGGCCTCTTTGTGTTGGCTGCCATCCTGTTGGGGCTTGTATTCTGGGCGGCGGCAAGGCGTCCGACTGGAGAGGAGAATGCAGCGGCCAAGACTCGGTCAATTAGCGTAAGTTCGCTACGCCATTCTTTTCGAAGAGCAGTTGAATTATTCGAGCTTAATATTTCAAAGCGCTCAGAGCGGTATAACTTCACATGGTCGTTGATTCTTAACGAAGGATCTATCTCACATGAGCTACCCCTTCAGTTGTCTGGCCTGCCAACGGCATTAAGCGGTGATGCGACGGTTAAGGCCTCGGCTCACGGGGTCTCCTGGAGTTTTTTTGAGGCAGGCGTTGCGATACAGCTCCAGTCCTCGTTGCTTGGCAGCGAAGAGGAGGGAGGGGATTCCGTTGGCAAGGTTTGGGAAGAGCTCCTCGGGTTGTGTGTCGCGTATCGGCCTGATAGGCCCTTTGATTCGCTTGTAGTTTCAATTCCTGCAGCCCTGTTGGCCAACTCGGATCCGCTCGCTAAAGCTGAGTTGGTTGAGCGCGCGAAAATTCTTTCTCGCAGGCTTTCTCACGCTCAAAACCAGCTTGCTCTGCAGTTTCCAATCTATTTGGTGATATCGCAGTGTGAGGAGCTCGCCGGGTTTGCAAAGTTTTCTAGCAGACTTCCCGAACGGCTTCGCTCAACAATGTTCGGATGGTCGTCCCCGTTTGAACTGAATACTCCCTTCCAAGAGAAATGGGTTGATCTCGCCATCGCTGAGATGACAGGTGTTTGCTCCGAAGTCTGCGCTGAACTGAGTTGTCTCGAGTTGCCAGGCGAGGATAGCTCCGATTACTTCTTGGTACCGAGTGAAATCGAAGGACTAAAACCTGGCTTGACTTCGTTTCTCACGGAATTGATGCGGGTCAGTTCTTTTCATGAATCTTTTTTGTTGCGCGGAATTTATTTGACTGGGGACAGCAGCCCAGATGCACAGCTATTAAGCAGCGAACCAATTCGTACGGATGAAACTGATGCGAATGCTTCCCTATCTGCGGTTGACCAAAATAAGGGCAATGACGAACCTTCACTCGGACCCTCTGTCCCAATTGGAGTTGAGGATCTAGCGGTTCGTCCCGCGTTTTTGCGCGAAATTTTTGAAAATAAAATATTTCTCGAGGCGGGTCTTGTTGAGGGTTCGATCAGAAGAAAGTTCCGACCGACACTGAGCCTTGCCGCTCGGTGGAGCGCGGCAGGAATCGCGACCGTTTGGATGTTGGCTATTGCATTGTTTAGCGTTAATTTGAATCGGAACGTTGCGGCGATTGCTGGGATACTCGAGGAAATTAATCGCTCCGAAAATAATGCGGCAGCAGCCGGTCCCGGGCAAGTTGTGGATTACCAGGCGCAACGGGAACTCGCGGTCCGAACCCTGAAGCTTGCTGAGCGAATCGATTTGACGCTCGCTGACTATGGACAGCGACTATGGGCAGCCGTTATTCCTGGATCCTGGCCAATTTTGGAGCCTCTGCATGGGCGTATTGAGCAACGCCTCAAAGTTGCGTTTACCGAACATTTAATCGGAAATGCGCGCCGGACTGCGATTGCCCGTGTCGCGCATTTGACTGGCGTTCCTGTAGATCCTTCGACCGGAGGGCTTATTCAAGGGACCGACTGTAGCCTCCCAGCGGGTTGGATGGAGACGAATGGAAATCCGGGAAGTAAAGCGCTTAATATTGAAGACCTTCCTGAATTTCTATCGACCTTAAAGTTCTTGGCCGAAATTGAACAGATTGAATCTGCAATTAGTGCCTTTAATCGACTGGTTGCCGGTAGCGTCTCTCCAAGCGACGACGATGTTGCGCTTGTTGTCAAGACTTTCTTTGGGGTGGACACCGTAGATCGTGCTGGCAAGATTGCGCTGTTATTCCGTACACAAAAGGACCATACGAGCATCCCATTAGATACGCTTAGAATGCCAATTGGTTGCTCGTTTGCCGGAGCAAACAATGCGCTGATGACTCGACTTTTTGAGCGAAACCCACTCTTGGCGGCCGAGGTTCGAGTTGGCGATGCGCTAAAACATGTGAATGAGGTGTCTGGACGCGGCGTCGACTGGATGACTCAAAAGCAAGCTTGGGAGGAGGTGCTGCGCGCGCTCAAGGAGGAGGAGAGTTTTCTGGGTCTTGGCAAGGGAGAGTGGCTTGCCAGTGATGACTTTCAATTGGGGGTCGCTTACAGTGAGATGTTTAACCGCGCAGGCGCTCTGGGGTTAATTGAAAAATCGAAATTAGCTGAAATTAAGCGAAGCAATACAGATCAATTTCTTGAGTTTTCTCTAAGCTGGCAAACTGCAATTGCGAGCCACACGGCGACCTCAAATCCATCCGCTCCTGGGCTTACGTGGAGCGTTAAGGACAAACGTTGGTCGCTTTCGTCCGATCGTGTTTTATTAATTGAGAGTTTAACCGCATTGTTCGGAACGCTCAGTGACCCGAGCGCAGGAAAGTTTCCTGATCTCCAGGTCGGTGAATTCCTGAGTTGGGAGAGGGCCAAGCTTGAGCGCGCAATTGCCGTCCAAGACCGTTATAAGAAGCTTCAGTTGGACGTTCTGAGTAAGGTTCCATCGGCCTACTCCGAGAAACTTGAGCGCTTGGCTGCGTTGGCAATCGCTCGGGAGACGACGGATCTCGTACTCCAGGCAATGAACGTCCATGCGGCATGGGAACATCCTCAGCCCTTGAGTGAATCGGACCGAGCCAGATACGGCCGTATTCGAACCTTTTTAGCGGATTTGGGAGTCAAGCCCGAGGCAGACGCATTTGCAACTCTAATCAGGGCCGACGCGATCAATCGAATTCGCCGCCTGGACGATGAGTTTTCAAAACACGAAATTTTTGCCCCACGAGATCGAGACTTCGCAACGTGGCAAGGTAACAAAGCACCGATGCTTGCGGCATTTGGCGTGACAGATTCTGGCGCACTCTCGTCCTATGTCATCCAACAGATTAGCATAGTCGATTCCGCTGTGAAGGAGATTGAACCTCTCATCCAATTGGCTACTGCAATGCAAGTAGGGGGCACGCCGGCTACATCGCTATTTAACCGCTGGGCTTCTATCGTTGCAGATTACGGGAGATATAAGTCGAAAAGCCCCCTGAGCAGTCTGGGTGCGCTTGAACAATATGTGCTTACTTCGGCCGGTGATCTGGACTGGACGAACTGCCATCAATCGCCGGCAGGGAAGATTGGCGCTCGAAAGCCTGGCGACTTCTTTGCAGAGCGGCTGTTCGTTCTCCAGAATGGTATTGCGGGTCGATGTCGGGATTTGCGGCCGCTGTTGGTGACAGATGCACAGCGAAAATTGCGGGCACTCGATGACTCTTTTAGTCGATTGGATCTTTTTGCGCCACGCGACCGTGAATTCCAGAACTGGAACGGTTCGAAGGGCCCAATTTTTGACGCTTATGGCGTGGGGGATCCGGCTGCGATGGCAGGATATTTTTCGCAACAAATTTCCTTGATTGACAATGCGGTACGCGAGGCCGAACCACTGCTTCGGCAGGTCGAGTTGGTGCTTGCTGAAAATGGGAGCGGAAAAGCAAGCGCTCCGGCTGATAGCTCGGGAACCGTCAAGTTATCCCAGCGTTGGGGAACGATCACGAACGAGCTGGCTCTCTATCGAGCCAAGAGTCCGCTGAGCGTGTTATCTGCGATGGAACAGTTTTTGGTTACATCGGGCACCGACCTAGACGGCACAAATTGTATTGAGCGGACTACGGTGCGTCCAGTGTTGAAATCGGGGGCCGATGTTTTCTCCGAGCGACTCTATTCGCTGAGGTTAGCGGTGGCAACGCGATGCCGGATCCTGAAGAAGACAGAAGCACAAGAAAATTGGAAAAGATTCTCAGAATATTTCAATCTTAATCTGGCGGGGCGACCACCATTTGGACCCGTGGATAAGAAGCCTGCAGAAGTTGAGGACATTGGATCGGCCATCAAATTGTTCGAACGAGCAAACGGATCACTGTCAGACAAAACAAATGCTGACTTGGTACAGGCGGCTGGTCCCTCTCTTCGACGATTCTCTGAGAGCATGGACAGAGCTAAAAAATTCTTGGTCCCTCTCGTGTCCTCAGAAGATAGTGCGGCTTCTGGCTATGACGTAGCGATTGAGTTCCGAGCAAATCCAACCGCGGAACTAGAGGGGAATAAGATCATCGACTGGTCGTTTACCCTGGGGAATCAGACCATATCGCTTCGGGATGGCCCCAAGGTACTACGCTGGGAGCCTGGTATGCCAACGGTGGTCCGATTTCGGGTCGCACGCGATGGGCCAGTAGCACCCAAGGCAGATCCCTCGCAGACCTTGATGGAAGTCGAGGAGAAAACGGTCAGCTTCCGGTTCTCAGATTCTTGGTCGTTGTTGAGCTTGATTGCTTCGCAACGGGACGCGGGCATTGGTGCTCGAGGGGATTCAAGAACAGCCGTCTTGAAATTTGAATTCCCATTGGTTACCCTAATATCACAACCCCAGAATCCAAAGGATTCTCAGGCGCGTGTTTTCTTGAGGTTGACTGTCACCCCGACAGGTAAAAGAACGACGCTGGTTTGGCCAATTGAGTTTCCGACCGTTGCGCCACAATGGGGTGTTCAGTAGGCCGTGCTCTGACGATGATGATCAATTCTGAGCACGCTGAGGTGGTGAAGCAACTTCTAACGCCGATCGCAGAGGATTCGCCTTGCGGTCCCCCGCTGCGGTTTGATCCGCTTTTTACAGAAATCCGCCTGGAACGAGAGGAGGATGATCCCAGCCTCCCAATGCGCCAATGGGAGCGTCCACTCAAAAAAGCCGATTGGGCAGTGATCGAGAAAAAGTGCACTGATTTTTTGATCAATAGGTCTAAGGACGTTCAAATCGCCGTCTGGTTGGCCGAGGCATGGATGCGGAGCGGTGGGTTGTCGGGGTTGCATCGCGGTTTGCATCTTATCCAGGAGTTACTGAGCGAGTACTGGGAGGAGGTTCATCCAAGAATCGAGGCAGGCGATCCTGAGACACGCATTGCTCCCCTTGAATGGTTAAGTGAAAGCTTTTCTCGCGTGCTCAGATTCCATGTTGTATTGGTTGATCTGCCTGACTACACGCCATCGAAGATTAATTTAATTGAATGGGAGCGGTTGCCCGAAAAGAGTGTCGCCGATGGGTTGCAATCGGTTAGTGAGGATGAAGGTGATGCCTCGATGCGAGAAGATGTCAAAATTCTCAATCGAGAATTACTGATCCAGTGGGTTGAAAAAAATGGAATGGCAGTCGCAATTAAATCCCAAGATTTGATTGTGGAAGAAAGTTTGAATTTGTTAGAGCAAATTTCCAAGCACATGCGCGCTAAGATTGGAGATTTAAGCGCAAACTTGCTTCGGATACGTGAAACCTTAAAGGCTATCCAGAGGGTCCATATGGCGCTTCTGACAACTGATCGCGCTGCGAGTGCTGACGCGTCTGATGCGGGGAAGACAGGTCTTAACGCGGTAACCGAGAGTAGCCCAAATCGAACAGGACTGTCAGAGCTGACCTCGGCGACCGGGGCGGGTTCTGCCCCGAATTCAATAGAGAGTGCCGAATGGAGAAATCGCGATGAAGCCTACGCAGCCTTGGATCGGATTGCTAATTTTCTTCTACGAGCAGAGCCCCATAGCCCAACGCCGTATTTGATTCGCCGAGCAGTTAAATGGGGAAAGCTGACATTACCTCAATTGATGGCGGAGATCATGCGGGAAGAGGGAGATCTTAATAAGATCATGGATATCCTAGGCGTTAGACAGGGTCGTGATTAATATTATGCGAGCAACGCTGCTGTAATTCGCTGGTGACTCGCGATATTACAGGGTCCCAATCCCCTTGAGTTTCTTGACGGAACAGCCGCACGCTCTCGTACCAGAAACTAGACTCGCCATCTAACATCCAGCGCCAGCAAGAGTCATAGCGGTTGAGGATCCATGTGGGTTTACCCATGGCGGCCGCTAAATGAGCGGTTGATGTATCTACCGAGATCAGTAGGTCGAGATTATGCATCAGTGCTGCTGTATCTGAGAAGGTGAGTAGCTCTTCCGAGTGGTCGATGATCTTGGGCCCATTCCAGGCGGTTGACCGCAATCCAGCTAACTGGGCAACAGCGGCTTCGCCCTTTTGTAGACTGTAGAAATCGCAATCGATATCCGCAAGCGCCGATAACTTGTCAAGGGGAAAGTTTCGCCGAGCGTTGACTGCCGCTAGTTCGGGCTGATGATTTCGAGTGCCGCCTTCCCAAACAAGCCCAACACGAAATCTACATTTCGGCCCCATCCGTGTTGCCCAACTGGATGCTAGATCTGGATCTGCCTTAAGGTATGAGGATGGGAAGGGAATATTGTTCCGGTTGGTACTAAACGCAAGCGGCAAGCTCAACAGGGGGCAATGGTAGTCATACGGCGGGATTTCCATGTCACGTGTGACGACTCTCACAGTGCTGCTTAATTGCCTGAGGAGATTCACCAACGGTGTTTGAACCTCAAGGACAACCTCTGCTGCCAGACTCGCTACGAGTGGTACATATCGACAGAACTGAATCGTATCGCCAAGTCCTTGCTCGGCATACAAGAAGATGGTTTTCCCTTCTAAATTATCCTCACCGCGCCATGCCTTGCCTTGGAGTTTTCTGTTCACTTGTTTGTAAAGGTCTTGGCTCCATCTCCATTCATATTCCCGCCATCCTTCATTCAGATCGCCTTTTAGAAGTAGGGAAATGCTCATGTTCCAATGGGCATTGGAACAATGTGGGTCGTAATTGATCGCTTGTTGGTAGCTGAGAATTGCGTCGTCAAGACGCCCAAGAAATTGAAGGGCATTACCGCGATTTGAATGCGCCTCTGCAAAATCTTGTTTGAGCTCAATTGCTTTTTGAAAACTAAGAAGCGACTTTTGAGCGTCCAGTTTCTCTAATTCCGCTGTGCCCCGGTTTGAATAGGCCTCAGCGTAGTTGGGATCGATTGCAATGGCCGCGTCGTAGCTCAAAATGGCTTCATCAAGCCTCCAGAGAGCCTGCAATGCGTTACCGAGATTTGAGTGCGCTTGGGCATAGTCGGGCCGTAATGCAAGAGCCGCTCGAAGATCTGTTAGTGCTCGCTCGGGATCGTTGAGTGAGAGAAAAAGCACACCTCGATTAGAGTAGGCTTCTGCGTAGTTCGGCTTGAGGGAAATCGCGGTATTGCAGCTATCGATCGCACCCTGCAAATCATTGAGCCGTTGAAGTATCGTTGCGCGCCCAGAATGAGCGGGGGCGTGAGCAGGATTAATTTCAATTGCGAGGTCATAGTTAATGAGTGCTTTTGAATAATCCTCTATCGTATAATAGGCAACACCGATCCAATAATATGCATCTGAGTAGTCTGCTTTAAGCTCGATCGCTGTTTGAAAGGCGGCTATAGCGTCTTTCATTTGCTTAAGTTCAATAAGGGTTTGGCCCCTATTAAAATGGGCATGGGGACACTTCGGGTTCAACCTGGTCGACTGATCCAGATCCTGAATTGATTCTTTGTAGCGCTTTAATTCACGCAGCGCACACCCTCGATTAGAATAGGCTTCGGCATGCTCAGGGCGGCATCGAATCGCCATGGTTGCCGATACCAGCGCCTCGTCGTAGTCACGCAATAGCATGAAGACAACGGCGAGGTTTGAATGAGCGTCGGCAAAGTTGGGGTCGATTTCAATGGCTAGCCTGTAGCTGCTGATCGAGCGCTCATATTGGCCGAGTTCTCTTTGGGCAGTTCCCCGATTAGAGTAGGCTGCGGCTGTTTGTGGTCGCAACTCGATTACTTTGTTATAACAGTTAATGGCAGTGTCAAAGTTACCAGTTGTGAGATTTAGGTTTCCAAGATCTGCATAGGCTTCGGCGAATTCAGGGTTGATCTCGATTGCTCTTTTGTAGAACGTGGCCGCTTTTGTATGATTGTTAGCGTCCCTCCATAAATGCCCTAATCCGATGCAAAGTGCCTCGCTGGTGGGGTGAATTTTGAGCGCATGCTCATATTCGGCAAACGCCTCTGGAATCAGTCCGCAGGAGACCAGGGTTTTGCAGAGGTTGAGATGTGCGTCGAAGTAAGTCGGATGATAAGAGAGCGCCGACTTAAAAAGATCGGTGGCTGCGACATGTTGTCCAATCGAGCGCAATACGATACCGAGGTTGTTTTGATATTCTGGGTTGCTTGGTTCTAATTCGATTGCGCTTTTAATGAGTTCTGTTCCCTTTTTAGGGTCGTTCATCGTTGCAAGTATGACTCCGAGTAGGTGTAGCGCTGGCGCATGCTTGGGCTGCTGCTCTAAAACCCCTTGGTAGCATGCAAGCGCTTCATCCAGACTTCTGGACTGGTGGGCTCGAACTCCTCTTAGAAACAGATGATTTACATTCTGTGAAGAGTGGTCAAGATGATCTCTGGCTCGTCGTCCGGTATGGTCGCCGATGAGGTCGCCGATGAGGTCGCTGAGGTCTCGCTCGACTCTTTCAATTACCGAATCCCAATCGCCCGGTCGTGGTTGGCGGTAGATTCTAATGCTTTGATACCAGGGGCTATCAGTTCTGTTCAGCAGCCATCGCCAGCACGTGTCGAAACGATTCAGTAGCCAAGTCGGTTTACCCATCGCGGCGGACAAGTGAGCGACAGAGGTATCCACCGAAATGACAAGGTCGAGATTGTCGATTGCAGCGGCCGTCGCGGAAAAATCGGTGAGGTCGGGCGATAGGTCAATGATCTGCGGGCCATTCCAGTTGCTTCTTTTTAAAGCCCCAAGTTGAAATTGTGCAAATTCGCCCTTTTGAAGGCTATACATTGAACAATTGAGTCCTCGAAGTTCGGCAAACTTTTCGAGTGGAAAGTTTCGTCTTTTATTCAAGTGTTGTTGTGCAACAAATTCGTCGCTTTGGCCGCCTGCCCACACCAATCCTATTCTTGGCTTGAGCCTTTGTCCAAGCCGTTGGTTCCAATTTTCCGATTCGGCTCGGTCAGCAACCAAATAATGATCTTTGCTTGGAATCGTACCTAAAGTCGTCCCCAGCGCCAAAGGTAGACTTAATAGAGCGCACTGATAGTCAACCGCCGGTGTTTCCTCCCCCTGGCGGAAAACCCTATCCAGAGTAGTCATTTTTTTCAACAGTGGAACGAGTTCAACCTGGCTTTCTAGGTAGATCTTTGCGCCAAGATTTTTCAATTCGTTTGCAAAACGGATAAATTGAAGGGTATCCCCTAGACCCTGTTCAGCATATAGAAGAATTGTCTTGTTTTTGAGCGATTCAACGCCGGTCCAGCTTCTTCCTGGTCGAACTCGTTGCTCCTTCCGGTGGGCTGGGAGATTTAGTCGCGATTCTGCTAATCGAAAGCCTTCTGGGTAGTCTCCGCAGAGCAGAGCTAAGTAGGCCTTATTCCAGTTTGCTTCGATGCTTTCAGGATCTAATTCTAAAGATTGATCGATATCTCGCCCAGCTTCAATAGTTTTGCCGAGATCCATATACGCGCTCCCTCTGAGTGCATACCCGAGGGCCTCGGTTGGTGCTTCGCAGATCCTTTTGGTGTATTCAACAATCGCTTCTTCCAGAAGTTGTTCTTGGTGTAGCTTTATGCCAAGCGCGAGTAAATGGCTTTGCTGAATTTTTTCAAATAAGTCGGGTTTCATAGCGGATTCGTTTAGGCTGGCGCACCCATTGTTTCGACCGTTGAGGACAAGTTGTTTTTGGGCATGGGAACTTCTTGTAGGCACCTGGCGGCGCGGTGTGCGCGAGAATTTTAGAAGGACTTGGACCTTGGTTACGTCTTAACGGTTATTATTCCGCATCACTTCGCGTTGGTGCGGGGTTAGGTCTCCGAGTCCCGTCATTGTTGCCCATGTTATGTCAATGAGTTTGCGGTAGGAATGAATTATCTAAAGTACTTGGAGGGGCCCGGCGGTACTTTCAGGGGGATTGTGGTATCCGGCGATGATTCGTCAAGGCAAATTCGTCTTGGACGACTGATTGCGCCGCCCGCTGCGGCGACGGCTATGGCTTCTTTGCCGGCTTTGCCGCGCGTTCCAGCCGTCCCTAATTTGCTTGCGGGCTTGCAGGATTTACAGATTGAGTCGGTTGCTGTGCTACCCAAAGTCGATGCTTCGCTGGCCGAGGTGAAGACTTCGATCAAATCGGTTACTACGGCATCGGCATCCGTTAAGCCAGCGCCTGATCGTGTTTCTGATATCAAAACTTCAATCGGGTCGGCTGGATCGAAGGCAAGTGCCGAACTCGCTGCGCTTTAGATTTTTGCCGAGCATTTAAATGGCTCAGGGTCGCCTGTGAAGCTTGTAACCGATTCAATCCAGACGGTCAGTTCCGCCAGCAGTAAGGTGTCTGGCGCGCTCGAAACCGCAACTTCCACCATCAGCACCGAGGCTAAGGCGCTGCCTGGCAAAATCGCCGCGGCTGTTGTTGAGATTGGATCCGAATTGCAACTGATCACAGACAAGGTTGCCAGCATCCCGTCGATGCTTGATCCCAGCTCGATTTTGGATTCGCTTCGCGAGAACTTCGATCCTTCGAAAATTGACTTTAGTCCGGTTTTGTCTAACGTGGCGAGCACCACGCAGACTTTTCAGAGTCAGTTGTCGTCGGCCGCTTCTCTTCAAGGCGAGGCGAGCGATATTGCAAGTCTTGTCGCAGCGCTTCCCGATCGACTGTCGGCTGGGCTGCCTGATCTGGGCGCCCACATCCGAGTTTTTCAAGGATTTGCGACGCAGTCACAGGAGATTGCTCAGAAGGTTTTGACTGGGCGCACGGTTTATGCCGGTTGGGCTGCCAAAATGGTTGTCCCAGGTGCGGGGTTGACGGGCCTGCGCGACGACGCAATTGCGGATTTTCAGGGATTAAAGTCTCAGCTTTTAGGCGAGGTTGATTCCGTGACTGCTGAGGTCGATTCATCAAAATCGACGGTTGTCGAATCGATTACCAATGCCCGTGCGGCAGTGGATACGCCCGTCAAGGCAGCGATCGCCAGTTTAAATTCTTTGGCCGAAAAAATTCGAGGATCCTCAGATGCGATGACCACCATTGGTGAGAACTGCGCCGCTCTGGCCGATACCTCAATGAGTAAACTTGATGAAATCACGGCCCTGCTACTGAGTCCGATTGAGCTTGCGAAGTCCGAGGTGGATGCTCTACTTTCGAAGCTCGATGCTGTCTTCGATGAATTCCCCCCGATGCAGGAGAAAGTCAAGCAGCCTTTGAACATCGTGAGTGAGAGCGTCAACAATTGTATTGATGCAATCAACCAGGCGATGAACTTGGTTCGTGAAGCGGTTGAGGAGGTACTTGCCCTACTTGCCGCTCTGGATCCTCAGGCTGAAGAGGCCAAGGCGAAGCTGATTGATTTGCCAAGCTATTTCGACATTGTCGATGAGGGTATCGAAACAGCTAAATCCAAGATTTCGGATATCAAGGCGCAAGTCCCCGAGTTTGTCGATCAGGCCCTTTCCGCTTTGGATGGCGCATCGAGCGAATTGACCGCGGCCAGCGGATTGTGCGATGACGCGATCAAGACGTGTACTACCTACATGATGCGAGCCCCGCCACTCGGAGCAGCTCGCTTGCTCTTTATGGGCGTGAAGTCATCAATACCGGCCATCCTGCAAGCGATCAAGACAGCGAAGACCAGCGTAACCAGTGCAGGAACGAAGGCTGACGGGCTTTTGGATCTCGCTTTGGAGGCGGTCGACGGAATTTACAGCGTAAAAGAACGGGCCATTGAGACACTTAAAGTACAGATCAATACTCTGGTCGGTTTGATCGAATCCTTGCAGAGTAAAGTTCAATCGGCAGTTGAGGCGGTTCAGGGTCTGCTTTCAAAAATGGAAGCAGAAGTCGAACTCCTGCCTCCTGAAATTCTCAAGCTGGAGTCGCGAGCCACTGAAACGGTTGATCAGTTCTTTGCGAAATTTCAGCCCGACGATCTTAAACAACGCTTGCAAGATCAGCTTAATGATCTGACCGAACGGGTATTGAATCAGGCCACTGCGGCGCTCGAACCTGCTAAAGGCGCTGTGGCGCAATCGATCAAGACACACTCGGATTCTGTCCAACAAGGCGTAGAAACCGTCAAAAAGGGCTTGGACGATCTCGCCAATGCCACCGATGACGCGGCGCAGAAGACCCACTTGCAGTACGTGTCATTAAGCGGACGCGTCGATTCGGTCCAAACGACGGCTGAAGGTTTGTTTGACCGTACGATTGACCAGATTGCGGCGATGCGTTCCGGGATTGAGGAATATTTTTCTGACGCTTTAAACGGGATCGAAAATCTCGTTGCGAATCCAATTAACAAGGCCCTGGCTGATGGAGATAGCGCCCTTGCTGCCTCAGCTCTCAAGATTGGTCTTTCTGGTCAATGGGCTACACAGGCAGGTGCGTTGTTGGCGGGGGCTCATGGCCTGACGTTTGAATCGGTGTCGAGCGCGTGGATTAGCAGTGGATCAACCGCCGGCCAGGTACTGACTGTCGCCAAGGAATTTGGCCAAAAAACTACGGGTCTCGATTCGCATATATCCGGGTTGGAAAAATCAGTCTCTGCGACCTGGGACAGTGTGCCTTCGCTCGAGTCGTTGAAGGGTCAAATCAGCGGTGCTTTTGACTCAATGAAGTCTGATGCGCAATCGAGTGCCGATGGTGCCGCGTCTGGCCAACAGGATACGTCCGCCGAACTGGATGAAGTCAAGACTCAAGCAGAATCTACCTCTGACGGTCTATCAGCACCATTTAATCGAGAGACCGGCGAATTGGACGCCTCGCTGGCGGATGTCAATTCGGCTGGGGAAGGCATGCTGTCGGCGCATGCCACTTTGCAGGAGACCACGACATCGAGTGTTACTGATCTATCGACCAGTACGGACGCTGCAAAGGCCCAAGCTCAGACATGTACCGATCAGGCGCAAGCTGGGATTGACGCATCCAGTGCCGAAGTGGAAGGCGTCAAGTCTCAGGTTGAGCTCGCGCGTGTTGATGTCGTAAGCGCTGAAGCAATCGTGGATGCCGAAGTCGTGAAACACGGAGGTGAATCGATGCGATCGGAGGCCTCCGCCAATGAGCAGACAGCGGGTGCTGCGGGTGCTGCGGGTGCTGCGGGTGCTGCGGGTGCCGCCGATACGGGTACCGCCGATGCGGGTGCCGCTGATACTAGTGCTGCCGATACGGGTGCCGCCGATGCGGGTGCTGCAGATACTGGTGCCGCAGATACGGGTGCCGCCGATACGGGTGCCGCCGATGCGGGTGCTGCAGATACTGGTGCTGC
>Ga0164295_10000895_pt1 | contig 24651 bp, 21 predicted proteins | sample GEODES006metaG_FD_111798 | JGI IMG/M metagenome (GOLD analysis project Ga0164295, IMG submission 111798) | Oligotrophic lake water microbial communities from Sparkling Lake, Wisconsin, USA - GEODES006 metaG | ecosystem: Environmental > Aquatic > Freshwater > Lake | place: USA: Sparkling Lake... | reverse complement strand
TCTTCTTTGGTGGCTACGCAATGACATTATATTCATCGTATATGCCGAAAGCGTTGCAAAGAAAATTTGAGAAGAATCCCGATTTTGATGTATTATCTGAGAACCCTGAGACGACAGCTGAAATAGTAAAAGAGCGATTGGAGGATATAGGGTTAAAAGGTGTAAAAATAGTGAAAAAACCGGCAATCGGTGAAATAGTCGCACCACATTATGAAATAAGAGTGGGTCCAGATACAGTTGCTTTTATTTATCAGCCTATTGCGTGTCACAGTTACAATGTAATAAAAATTCACGGGTCTACAATAAAAATAGCGACAATTGATACAATGTTAAGTTTTTACTTGGCATTTTTATATGCGGCGAGAGATTATTATGACCCAGATAGAATCTTATGTATGGCGCAGTATTTGTTCAAGGTGCAACAGCGCAATAGATTGAGACAAAAGGGGTTGTTGAAGCGTTTTAGCATAAATTGTTACGGACATCAATTAACAATGGAAGAAATAAGAGCGCAAAAGTCGGAAAAGTATATGGAGTTAAGAAATAGGCGGGGTACGAGAGAATACGAAGAATATTTTTTGAGATATAGACCGGGAGATAAAAAGAGTGATATAACAGAATCAAAAAAGAAGGAAAAAAGAACAGTAAAAAAAAGAGTGCGGCGAGAGAAAACAAAGAAGCGGGGTCGCGGCGGGTTATTCTTTTAACCGCAAAACAACTTAAAGCCCTTTAAATTAAAAAATTGAATTAAATGTATTGTTATAAACTAATAATACATTTCCTGAATATACATCGACAATGATGATACGCCCCAGACCTTTTATTTATAGACTTGTGAAACCGGTATATCTACAAAATGTAAAACCAAAATTGTGCGCAAAAATGAATTTTCAAATAAGAAATTGTTATATGAACCCTCACGGTGATCCAAATAATAAACCTAATATACCATATTGGGTTTTAGCTATAATGGGAGTTTACATAATATGCAATTCTCCTCGAAACCCTCCAGAGTTAATATAATTTTAATTGCATTTTCACCTACGCTTACTTTTATGTCTATTATTGTACTTCCTCCTCTTTTTTGTTTTTTTTAATCTAGAACCACCATCTCTGGAAATAAATTCAAAAGTGGTCATAACTCCAAAATGATCGGAAACGAATAATTCATACCCATCAGCCAATGACTTTTTTTCTTTGTACTCAACCAATTTTTCAATTGATTTCGGATCAGTCCCAGGTTTAAAAACAAGAGCTAATTCATAGTCTTCATTTATTTTAACAGGATCAAATGGCATAGGCAACTCTAATTGAGACCGATTTTCTTCTTTTATTTTCAAAGGTTCGTTATTCACAACTGCACAAACATTAGCTTGTAATTTATCATTAAAAAATATTCCGTCATATCGAAGTTGTTTGTCTTCTAATTTTCCCAGATAGCGCAATGTGTTAATTTCAGTATTTTCTGTAAATCCTGGGTCTGAAGGATGCAAAGATTTGAAAGAATCTTTCAATCCCAAAGCTTTTAAAAAAACAAGTTCTGACCAATTATCTGTATCATCTGGACTTCCATCATAATGAATTGAATTCAATTCAAAGTTGAAATCACCCAAAACTACAATAGCCTTTTCACTGCCATAAGAGTTAATTAACGATTTAATAAACACCAGTTGTTGGCGTCGACACCTTGATGCGTTTTCCCAATTGTATTTTAAACCAGGTGAAAATGGAGAACCAGCCTGCAAATAAACATTGAAAATAACAATATCTTCAAACTCATAAACACCCAAAGCGTTATAATAACTGGAATTACCTTGTAGCATATATGTGGTTTGTTTTAAAGCGGGATATTTTGAAATAAGCATAACAGTAGCATTAGCACCTTGAGAAGTCAACCTTGCAAAGTCTTCTTCATTAGGATAAAAATGTGGATAGGTTTCTCTCATTGTGCCAGATTCTGTGTATAAAAGTCTAAAAAACTCCGGCGTCATTTCTTGAAAACACAAAAACTCAGGAAAGTCATTTTTGGTTAAAAACTTACGAAAATATGCAGTTCTTAAACGCATAATGTTTAAAACAGCTTTGTTTTTTCTATCTTTTTCATCAGTCAAAACCAATTCTTCTTCCGGTTTTCCAAAATACAATCCAAGAGCATTTTGAGTGACAATAGAAAATTTTTCAGGCAATATTGAAGCTCTAATAGAGTATTCACGACTAACGGGTTCTTTTTTTTGGATAAAACAAGAAGTGGGTGCAAATTCGGGTACATAAGATTTCAAACGACCAATTTCTTGTTGTCTTAAAACATCTTTTCTCAAACTCTTTCTCTCGTCTTTGGTAAGACTAGAGTCTGGTTTTATTCTAAAACGATACACACCCTTTGTATTTCGTACAATCCTTTTTGTTTCTGGATTATAATGAAATTCATAATCTGGATTGCTGCAGTCGGAGTCATTTTTAACACACAATGCAAAATTAACTTTTTCTTTATTACACATTTTTCTTGGCGCTCTACATGTTTTTTTATAACCAGGTCCGACTATTTCATAATTTCCACCTTTTTGATTTATTTTTACTTTTTTTGTTTTTTTTGTCTTTTTTATTTTTTTTGTCGTCATTTATATAATATTAGATAATTTTTATAGATATGCGTATTCGCAATAAAAATTATATACAATAATGCTCTATAACCAAACCGCCGACTTCTCCGCAAATTTTATATACGATTTTTCCTATTAAAGAGTCTTTAAGCTCTTCCGGAATATATTTTTTCAAAACAATATAAAGAACCATACAATAAAGAGCAACCTTTTCGATTAAATATTTAATTACTCTATTTTTTGTCCACTCCAATAAAGACCAGTTGTTTACATAACTACACATTTGCGTGCTCGAGTTCTTTATAAAAAATAAATGTATGTCCAACATACCAGACAATATTCTATGAAAATTTGTTTTTTCATTTTTTACTGATAAGGCATAAAAAAGCTTGTCATATCCTAATAAATCTATATACAGCGTTTTTTTGTTTGGCTCTCTCTTTAATATATGCGCATTCATTCCATCTACATATTTATTTTCATATACAAGGTCACCATTTATCAAAAATGGAACAAATGATGACCGCTTTACAATATTCAGCAAATCATCTATTGATTTATATTTTTTCCTTATTATTTTTTTTTGCTTTTTAACATCATAATAACATATATACAACTTGTTTGACAATTGTTTATGAATATCTAGTGGTAATAACGGCCTTATATTATTATCGATAAACGAATGCATTATTTCTAATTTCTTGTGCTTTTTAAAATTCTTTAATGTAGTATCATAAATTTTAATTGACAATTCTAATTTGTTTATATGATAGAGTATACCACAAATTGCACCTATACTACAAGATGAAATTTTATCTATATGGACCCTTTTCTGATTCTCCATTTCTCTCAAAAAGTATAAACTACCTATTTGATAGCTGCCATTGAATATTCCCCCATCTAAAATTAAATCTATCACTTCTGGTTTACCTGAAGGAGAATATGGTATATTCTCTATAAGTTTTTTAACATAATTTTCTATCATATTTTTTGTCATTCTTTATAGATTTTACAGATAACATTTATCTTTTTTAATACGAAATAAATTAAAGATTAAAAAGAAACAAGTATAAATAATACAATGACTGATAAATGCGGATTTTATTGTTTGTCATTTCAGAACCCAGAAAGAAAATCTGCTATGGAAAATCGATTTGAAAATTTGGGAGTTCACATTTTCATGTATCCAGGAGTTACATTTGATGACGAAAGAATTGAAGGAAGAAATTTAGATCATCACACAAAAAGAGCGTGGTCTTTTACTTATGGTCATTTTGATTTAATTCGAGAATTCTATTTCAATAGCGAAAAGGAGTACGGTATTTTCTGCGAAGATGATATTTTTATCCGAAAAGATTTTATTGATCATTTGCCAAAAATTATTGATAACTTTGAAGCTATGAATTTAGACCTTCTTTTATTAGGTTATCTAACTCAATATACCATCGATGAAAACCACTCAGGAATTTATTTAAAAGGCCCAAAATCAAGTTCAGACCACCCATTTTCTTATTACAATTTACCTGATTTTATTTGGGGAGCTCAAATGTATATGCTATCCAGAAAACAAGCTTGGGAATTAATTGTCAAATATTCTCCTCCTTACGCTGATTTATCTCTTACTAATAATTCAATGATACCATTCAACTCTGATTGGACCTTTACAAAAGAAGGGAACCGTGCACTCTTGTATCCTATGATTGCTCTAGAAGATGGCAAAACAAAGTATTTAGATGGCGGACAACATAATTATCATCAAGAATGTCATCACAATAATTATGTACCGGATTTATTTTATGAATAATTGAATTCTAAGTTAGTTTTTTATTCATTATTAAACGACTCATAAAGGCATTTTCATCATTCTTGTACATCAAATACAAGTTAATTATTTCAGCTGGTGAATAAAAATGTTGTTCCACCTTTCTTAAAGAGTTTGTGTTTATGCGCTTCTCATATAAATGTCTATACATCTCTGAAATAATTTCACGAGATGCATTATTCATTTCCACCGAGACATCGATTCTGCCCGGTCGAGTTAATGCGGGGTCTAACTCATTGTAATGATTGCTACTAATCACTAATATTCGACCACTCGTCTCTTCAATACCATCCCACAAATTCAAAATATCGTCCAATGTTATCGGTTCATCGTCTTGTGGCTTCATTACAGTAGATAACAGTTTTTTGTCTTCTTCCTTTTCATTTTCCATTATTGTTTTTATTACATCGCCCACATTTGTTTTTTCTGTGATTTTCGTGAAATCTATTGCAGGAACACCAGAGTTCTTCTTTGAACGGTCCAAAACAATGTCCCCTTGCGCGTCTATGTCTTCTATCACAATTATTTTATTGTCAAACCCTATGCTACTTCTCTTATTATTCTCATTGTATCGGTCTTCATAAAAGAACGACTGCAATTGGCGCTGCGTTTTTATTAATTTAAGAGACAACACGATTATATGACGATTGGTGTACCTTGCTAAACTCTTTATAAAAGATGTTTTTCCCGTTCCTGGTGGACCGTGCAACCCAAACCCTATTGTATAAGGTATTCCTTTGCTATAATACCATTCCCGGTTCTTTAAAAAGAAATCGATCTTTTCTAGAACTGCCTTCTTTCCTTCAAAGAACATATTTTCAAATGCTCTAGTTGTTTCAAAACAGCTTTCTTTCCAACATTCGAATCGAGATTCCTCATATTTTGTTTTTATTAGCGTGTAAATGAAGCGTTTATTATTCCTATTTCTCTCGATAGTTTCAAGGTATCTTGTCGTGATATCATCAATATATTTTTTCATTGCAGCTAATGATGATTCGTAGGAATATAAAACGATTTCTATATTGTCTATTTTTGATGTTGTGCCTTTTTCTTTATCATTGCTAGCCTCTTCCGAAAAAATCTTTGTTAACGCGTAAATCTTGAGTTCTTTATTAAAAATAAACGGTGTTTTTTGAGAAACTATAAATGCATCATTGTTTTTACTATTATTCTTTTCCTCATCGTTTCCATAATAATAATTATTTGGTGTAAGCGTTAAAAAGTCCTTTATTTCGCTAATTGATGAATTTGTGTCAATATTTTTTATTATTTCACTCCATACTGCTTTGAAAGGGTCACCAAATGCTGAACTCACTATTGGCGCGCAATGATAATTAATAGATGAACATTTCTTTCCCGACATAGTTATCATATTTTTCTTGTAAAACCAATATTTGGCGGTTTCCTTTATGTTTATGTCTCTAAACTTGAAATCATACTCAAATGACATCTCGTATAGAACCTTTACTATGTAACTCATTAATGTCAATGTAAAAGTCGTTATAATTGTATCAAAGAATACATTTCCTGTTTTTATTTTATTGAATAAAGACATACGAATGGAATCATTTGTCAATCTATTTATGGTGTCTATTATTGGTAATTTATCAATCATAATAATAATAATAATAATAATAAATGTTTAATATCTTTTAATATTACACATTTATTTTTTGCGTCTAACTAATGTTTTCTTCTTCGTCTTCTAGTAACCTTTGAATGCTTTCTTTTTTTTAAACCACGCGCTGTAGATTTTCGTGATTTCTCCGGAAACAACATTGATTTCAATTGCAAAAATACTGATGGATTATGACTTTCTTCTTCAGCTTCGCTTATTTCCTCTTCTATAGCCGATAATGGATTCCCTCGTCTCGCCCTTTTCACTGGATAACTCTGTCTTGACACTCTTGACTGACTCTTTATTTTTGACTGTCTCTGCGTTTGCGTGTGAGTTTTTGATGGTGCAGGCGCCGTTATTTTTGATCTTCTGCTACTTCTTGGTAACTCCTCTAGAGCGGGAGTTTTTGAGGCTCTTGCTTGAGAAGCGGGTGCTGCGGAAGGTGCTACTGCAGGTGCGGCAGCAGGTGTTATTGCCGCTCTAGATGCTCGCGATTTTCTGTCCAATGGTTCTTCAACTTGGCTAGTAACAGCACTAGTTTCCGCTTCTCCCTTTGTGAATATTCTTTTATGCAAGTTTGAAAACCCAGGAAACTGGGTGGAATCCATTCTTCTACCATTCTCTATATCAATAATCAGCGTTTCAAACTCTCCCGGTTCTTTTTTTATCAGATTATACAAATACTTATAATTCACATTTCTTGTATCATTTGGTCCATAATTCAATCCATAGTCTTTAATGATGTATTCCTTTCTCTCAGTTTCAGGAACAAGGTTCATAAAAGTCAATAAATTCAAACCTATTCCTGCATAAAGCTGTATATCTCTGTCTTTAATTAGACACACTGCTTCTTTTTCGTAAGCCGCACTCGGAACATTATTCAAAATATCGATAATTCTATCAGGGTCAATATCAGTTGCAATCATTGGCAAATTGTTGTAGTTGGGAAAACAGTCCGGACCATACAAAGATTTGTCTACTTTGAAACCAAGTTTGGAATAACTGGCTAATCCTCCGGCATTAATGTAACCATTTGCCAATTCCAAAACACCTACCTTTTCTTCAATTTCTTCATTTTCCGCTACAGTATACAAATACAACCCCATAAGTATTTGACCTACCCCTTTTAAACCATTGGGGCTTTGAAGAACAGCGCAAATTAGATTCACTGACCACGCATCACTAAGTTTTTCACATTCACCCTTTTCAACAATCAAAAAGGAAATTGGCGCTGATTTACCAGTCCCTTCAAATAACGCGACAACTTCATAGTTTGGATTGTCTCCAAACGCCGAATCCAAAGCTTCCTCTAAATAACTGTCTAATATAGAACCTCTGCAAATACTGACACCATTTTCTCTCAACGATTGTTCATTCAACTCTTTATTCGCCAAGATTTTTATCCCAGGAATGGATAACCTCGAGAGAAAATCAGCAATAATATCCTTTTTGAAAAATGTCATTACCTAATATAATTAGAGAAATTTAAAGCTAAAATTTGCTAAAATGTGTCATTATTTTGAAAAGCAAATAATAAAGAAGACCAAAAAGCGCGCTAGTAAATACATATCCATAAATATTTATGTTTCCATCTTTGAAAAATAGAATAGGGAAATATTGAAACAAGAACTTCTTAAAAATAGGTAATTGAAAAAGGAAAAATAGTACTGCAATTAACAGAGGAATTTGCAGTTCATCGTACAATTGGTCCAAGCTATTCGATGACTCCATTCGTCTATTGTAACTATTTATAATATCGTTGTTATCTTCATAATCCTTAATATAATCAACATTCGACGATGAAGGAATATAATTGGGTTGTATTTGAGCATCTTGTGTATAACCTTGCGTCGTTTGCGGAATATCGCGTGATTGAAGCTGTGTGACCCCGGTTGCGCTAGCTTGCTGCAAACCATTGACAATTTGATTAATTGTAGTTTGATCTAACGCCATACTAGGCATACTAGAACCTGGTTGGTCTACAGACGGCATTTTCAATTCATTAACTGTGAGACTCACATTTCCACTAACGCCACTTGCTGGGTCGGCGGGTAAATCATGTATACTTGTTGTATCTGCTGACATATAATTATATTTTTAGAAAAAGTATAAAAATATAACGACTAACGACAATTCAGATTTTAACATTTCTTTTATTTGCATCACATTTTGTAGATTCACTCTTATAGCTATAACACTTTCCATCTTGTTTGTATATCTTGTTCTCGATTTCATCTAAAGGAGGTGCGTGAAAAATGAGACAATTTTTATCCTTGCAAACGGTTCTAAAGAGAGAAGCCAGACCAAACCCTAATAATGCTGACATTACATATCTTCCCGTTTTTGAATGAACAAACTTGGCCAAGTACATCTTATACTATTTGCATATTTTTATTTCAAAATATTTTATGACTTGGATTGAATGGGAATTGTTTTAATCATACCAGGGTCTGAAGGACATTTTACTTCTGTGGCCTTGTAAAGAAAGCAATTGTCGGCATCGTCTTTGTATTGAACTTGTCCGATATTTTCTGGTGTTGGATAAACAATTATTGTTTTCATATCAGGCCCCAAAATGTAAACAAAAAATAGACCAATAGCTAAACTGATTAAAAATACTGGGAGAGAAATATATTGCAACATTGCAGTTATTTATAAAATACAACAATATTTTAATCTTCTTCTTCAGATTCGCTTTCTTCTCGTTCTTCTTCCGATTCCTCTTCTATTGGATTTTCAACGAATTCTTCTTCTTTTTGTTCCTCTGGCTCTGGCTGTGGTTCTGGTTCTAAAACTAGCACCTTTTTGCGAATCTTCTTAGTCTGTTTCTTAGGAACAATAACCTTCATTTCACCATCAGGGCGCGCTTTTACAGAACGCGCTCTAGGTTTCTTCGCGTCTTTATCGATCCCCATTTGTAAAGAAACAACACCTTGTTCCTTTTCAGCCAAATCCGATTCCAGACTTTCGACTGAAATCGGTGTTTGAATAAGTTTGTATATATTGTCGCTGTCATCATATTCAACCGCAGAAATAACATACTTCTTTTTCATAATTTCTTTTAATAACGGTGACATCTCCTTCACATACAACTCAACTACATCATTCACAAATTGAATATTTTGACTCGATTCAAAATCTTTCATAATTCTTTTTATATTTCCTATCATTACTTGTAGTTCAAGCTCTTCCTTTTTTAGTTCATCCTTTTTCTCTTTATTATCAACAATATCATTGTAGACGCTCAAGAAAAACTCGTAGTTTGTGCTAGTTGTTGCATATGACTCTTTTAAATTTTCAAATTTATTAACTGCTTCTCTTGAAGTAATGTATCCAAACAACAAATCATTCTTATCAGCAATAATTTCTCTTTTTTCATCTGCAATGGTTTTTTCATCATTTGCCAACTCATTTTCTAAATTGACAATATAACCTAAATTAATAGCAATATTTAAAGGACACGGATTTGATTTATCTCCGCATTTTGCAAAAAGCGTCCGTTCTCCCTTATCCTTACTAGTGTAAAAAAGAGTTCCAACCGATCGTTTGCAGTTAATGCATTTTGGTTTCAATTTTGAAAACTCGATACGCTTCTCTTTCCACGAAAGGTCTTTCATTTTAATGATTTTATTTTTATCTTTATTGTAAGCATTTTCATATGCCGTTTTCAATTTATAATAAGTATTTAAAGCCTCTGTGTATTCTCTTCTTTTCTCTTCATCCATTTTCAAAGTTATAATATACTTATATTTTTATTCTGTTCTTTTTATTCTTTCTATTCTTTCTATTCTTTCTATTCTTTCTGTTCTTTTTCTTTACATTGTCATTTTGCGATGAATAATATCATATTCCGTATCCCAATTTGGTAAACCTGAAATAAGCTCTTGCTGAGCTATTTGTTTAGCATCTTGATAATTTTTAATCTTGGACAAAATATATTGTTGTTTTTCTCTATTTCTCATTTCTTTTTCGGATGGAGTGAGTTTGCCCTTGTACTTAATAAGCAAAAGACTTCCTAAAATGACAAAAAATATTATTAAAAGTGAAATATTAAAAAGCAAATTATGATAAGTATTTTTGAATTCCCTGCATTGTTTTAAAGTCTCGTTCAGGAAACTCTTTACTCCTGGTTCGGTTAAAATGGGTTTAGAGAAATTATTATAATTCATTGTGATAAAATATACTTTTATTATATCAAATTAAATTATACCAATATCTTATATAGTATGGATGCAACTTATCTTTCATTATTGATATTTTCATTAGTCACTATTTTGTATTATTTCTTTAAACCTAAATTGTCTGTAGAGGATTTGAGCGGCGGAAAACAAATTACTACTTTTGAGAAAAACGCTGATGGTGTTGAGGTTCCAATAGAAAAAACATTAACCCCCGAAGAAGCAATGGCAAATTATTATAAGAAAGGTAATTTATATTTAATTATTTACTTTTTGCTAGTGATTGTATCACAATTTTTTATTAATGTTGGAATAATAATAAACAAATGCGGTGGAAACTTGAAGGACAATTTTGCAGCTGGGGCATTGATGACATTTATTCCTTGGATATTCATTTTTGGCTTGGTTATTTTGGTTCTAATTATTTTCCCAGGGTTTAAATCGGCGTTTTCTAATGTAGTCGGTTACTTTGTCGTAGCTGGCGAAGCAAATACTGTGTTAAATAATTTATTGGTAAATACAAATATACAAGAAGCGTTGAATAGTGAAAATACTACTCCAGAAAAGAAGGCTTCTTTACAAAAATCCGCAGAAGCAATTATCAAATTGTGTGGCAATGCATCAATTATGATAAATCAAATTGTTCCCGACAATTTTTCTCAATACTGGGCACTTTTAGAGCCGTTAATGAAGGATGAATATCAAAATCCTGTTGGAGAAAATGTTGACAAATTGGCGTCGTTGAAAAAACAATTATTGGGTGTGGTGATAACACGCGACAATGTGGGTGAGGCATTGTGGTATACTTACACAGCTGTACTATTGATTTCGATAGTACAGTATAATTTATCAGTGCGCGGTTGCATTATGGACCCAAAAACAATGAATGAAAATCATCAGAAATTCTTGGAAGCAGAAGATGCCAAATTGAAACAAAATGCAAATGCGAGTAAACAAGTATATGCATCTGGAGCTTAGAATAATGCAATTGGTTTAGACAAATAGTATCTAACAAAAAGATATGATAGAATTCCTAAAATAATAGAGAGAAGCCAAACGGGCAATATAGTTTTGTTGCGGTAACCGACGCCAAAGCGTCGTAAGCTACCGTCTTTATTGTATAAGAATCCTGGCTTCAACATTTGAAAAGAAGCAAATAAAAATATAAAAAGAACTATGCTGACTAAAACTGGATTATTTCGAATAAAAGTAGGGTTCATAATTATTGTATAGATAATTATAAACTAAATTTATTTTGTAGCCAACCAAAAAACAATATATTTATAATATAGTTAAGACAAAAAATGATAAAAGGATTAATCTCAGTAATACTAGGGTTATTTGTAGGTTTATATGCGGCATTTGTAGGTACAGGAGGGGGCGCAGCAATCCTAATTTTCTTACTTCAATACTGGAAACTGATTGACAATGTAACAATGATTGCTGGCACAATGTTGTTTATTAGTTCATTGCCATTAGGGCTTTTTGGTTTGTATGATTATTACATTCACAAAGATATTAATTATTATGTTGGTGGAATGATTATAATCGGTTTAATAATAGGTATATTTGCTGGTTCCAAATTGACCTTTTATGTCAACGACGCTTTGGGAGAGAAAAGCGGAGATAAAATTAAAAATGGAATAACCGCGGCCATTTATGGCGTATTAACATTAATGTACATTCAATTAACTCTATATGGTGCTCCAACAGCATAAAACTATTCTTGCAACATTTGAAGCGTGTAACAAGTCGAGTAACCCACAAAGTTAGCTAAGAAAACAAGCAAATGAATGAATCCGACAAACCCCAGTGCCACTGGTTTTGGAGTTTGTTTTAAATCCAGGATAGAGTATACTGCGTCCCCCGTATATAAACGCCAAGGCGTATAAATAAAAATGAACCACGCATACAACCAGACATAAGTATAAAACAAGGTTTGATTACTGTATTCGTTTTCACAATATACTTCTCCGTTGTTTGTTATTAAACTTTTGCTTGATAGCGTGTGAATTAGCAAATAAGGAACCAAGTGATGAACATAAGTGCACAAGTCCAGATGCCAATCAATAATATCTCCTGTTTCTGCCGCTCCCAAGCGGTCTGCGTCTTTTAAATCAAAAGCCAATTTTCCTATCCAATAACCTGCCATAATAATAAAATGAACATTATGTGCGACGGGTAGAAATGCTGGCCAAATCAATGGCAGAGCAGAAGCCAAGTGGCCTGTGTCGGTAAATCGAATGAACTGTTTTGTCCAGTTGTGTCGGGGATTTGGTAAATAAGAATAATAATTGCCGTACCAATAAAAATAGTTTATAGAGTACATTTTGATGGAGAGAATAGCAGATAAATAAGTGTTGTTAGTCATATATTGAAGATATGCGTGAACTGCGTGAATATAGAAACCGTTTTTGATAAATGACATTAATTGTGTCGACATTTTTATTTATTGTAATTTATAAAAAGCATTTAAGTATATTTTTATAAATTGTTTAATTAAAAAACAATTCCTGATGTTTTTAACTGAAAATCCTATGCAGACAAATGAAATTCCTGTTGCAAAAATAATATCAATAGAAGTAATTGGGGAACCGATAGAAGATGTAACAATAACTTCAGATTACAGCGTTTATTATAAAACACTCAAAGTGGTTATGTATGCATTCCTGACATTATCTTGTTTTGTTTCATTCTTATTTTGTCTTTTCTTTTATCCAGTTTAAATATAAATATAAAAATTGAATCCGAATAAAATTATATAAATGACCCAACACATATACATATAACAAAAACAAAATGGATTACACAGTAAATCCAATGACGGTGGAACGAGTTCCTGTGCTTGTCCCTTTGGCAACTGTTATTGACGAACTAGTAAGAATAGAAGTCCGAGGTGAGGAAGTGGTTGACCCCAAGTTAGAGACTCCAGACAATACTGATAATGAGAACAAAAATATTTGGGTTAAAATGAAATTTTGGGCAGAAATGTCTTTCATTTTAATGTTAGGTTTGGCATTTATTGGGGCATTTATATTATTTCTGGTTTGGATGACAGACCCCACACTTTTTGGTCCAGAGGTGTATTAATTCACCGTAATACTAGAAATATACATCATATTTGTGGCGCAAATGTGCATCAAAAAGGTCAACAATAGAGTATATTTGTGGTTGTTTGCATTTATCAAATAGTATCTAATTTTATAAATGGCTATTCCAGAAACGGAACTGAAAAAAAATACATAATAATGAAACTTGTCAAGATAAAAATAATTTTTTACTAAGCATTTTACTGTGGCGAGAGCAAAGGACGCATTTTTTGAAGTGTCAATAGTTGTTTTTGTGCTTGCTTCGTGAATTAGCAAGAGAATGAGAGCACTATTGATTAGAAAATTGTTTAAATAGCTTGTGCATATTAGGAATATGGTTATATAATCGAGAGTAAGATAACGAGGATGGTAGTCATAAGCGTTGCACAAATAAGACGCAATAATAACAAGTGTATTGGAGAATTTCCAACATATTGAATTGCTGCAATAAAACGATTTTATTGCAGAAATTATAAATAATAGAGAGCTTGCACCTTTTATAAAGGGATGGTTCATTAATTAAAATGTGGACGGAGCTTTAAGTAGTTTTGGTACGGTTGCGTTTCTTTAAGTTCTTTTTTATATATTATTTCGCTGCGATGAATTAAAAATAAACACTCCATTTATTTAAAATGTCAATATCCTTATGTGTAATAATATTATTAACCAATAAATTATTATATATTAAACATAGCAATTCTTTAACAGAATTTGTATCTCCTATATTATTTTCAATAAAATTCAATATATTTTCATTATGAATATACATTTCACATTCACTCTTAAAATCACTTATTAAATTGTGTTCGTTTCTATTTTGTATCACATTTGGAGATGAATACATCATATAATTATTAGTTTTTTTCAAAATTATATTATTAATTATTCCACGCAAAATATCACAATAACGAAATGATACAGAACAAGGTATTAATAAACATATAAATAATTCAGGATTCAACCAAAAGGTGTTTTGAGTATTAAAAACGCAGATATTTGCATTATTTATTAATACACATTTATTTTTATCCCATATAATGCTATCTTGATGATTACATATAATTCTAAAAAGAGCATCTACATCGGGGTCATTCTCAACTAACCCATTTATTATAGATGGTGTCTTATCTGTATCTTGAATTAAATAGGTTGGTTTATTTTTCAATAAACTTAATGGAAATCCGCGAGGCCATATATGCGCATTATTTGTAAAGTATTTGAATATATTAATCCACGAACTATTTTGTTCTGTTATCATTTGAATATTATCGTATTGTAAAATATTATCAAAATCATCATAAGGATTATTATCATCATCAGTCTCATAAATTATTTTATACCCTTTTTTAATTGCATAAAGATAACCCAGGTTTTTTCTACAATAATGATTATAAGGTAGTAATTCACTTAGTTCTGGGAATAATTTTTTTTGAGATGGAATATCTAAATAAATACAATCTAAATTTTTATAATCGTCTGGTGTTTTATTATCTCCTACAATAATAACATCATATTCATCATTATTGATATGTCTAAAAATAGCTTCAGTAGGTTTATTAATAGTAGTTATAATAACGCACTTATCCTTGCAAAATATCTCTTTCAACCAATTTTTACTTGAAGGGTTTAGATTAAATTTTATTGGATGTACAATCAAATTGTGATGATGGTTAAAAGAACTGGTAATATATTCTTTATTTAAAAATTTTTCTCTATCACTCCACAATACTTCATCGGTAAATTGTTGATATTGTGATTTATCTGGCTCTAAGTTATTAATTATAGATGGTATAGCAATTTCTAAAAATACTTCATGCTTTGAAAATATTTCAAATAAATCAAATAATGTATCTGTTAGATATTTTTTTGGTAAATAAAACCAATCTGCAAAATAACCAGAAAATTTATTGATCTTGTAGTTTTTAAAATCTGCGTCATTCAATAAAGAGTTTACTGCATTTTTGCCATATTGTCCATTTTCGAGTTCATCCCACCACCAGCCAGAATAATTATCTATTGTTTTAATTTCATTGTGATAATATATAATTTTTTTAGAATCGCATAAATTTAGAATATTTACATTTACAATGTTATCATCCATCGTATAGAAAATACCATCACTATCGTCTATTAATGTTTTATAATTTTTATAAAAATTATTAAAAATTTTATGCGTATTAAATCCACGATTTATATTTATAAAATTTACTTCATCGTCTTGAATAGTTGGATAATCTGAATAAAAGATAATCTTTTTAAAATGTTTTTCATAAATATCTTTGATGATATTTTTATTGCAAATACAATTTGAATAATTAAATACTACAAGCAAAATACTATTTTTAAAATCATACATAATTATATATAATAATTATTTTAACAATTAAAAACGCAGTTGAAATAATTATTATATATAATTTTATTTTCCGAGGTTTCTCTCGAGGATGTAAAATGTGAGTTAGTTGTAATCTCCAAAATTTTCTTCTTCACCACCCTGATAATCCCCATCCATATAATCTTCTGTCAGGAATCCTATATCCGCTTCTTCGCGTTCTATAAATGCAGCCGCATCTTGTTCCTCTAGGAAATCCTCCATAAACTGGTCTGCATTTGCGGCTGTAACATCCTTATTTTTCATTACCTTTCTCTCGACTTCGGCCAACTGTTCCATATATTCTCGTTCATCATCGTAATCCTCTTTTACATAACTGGTAAGACCCTTTTGCAAACCCTTGCTCCAGACACCCAACTTGTTGATTTTGAGAATCGTGTCGACATTTCTCTCTTCATCCGACTTAGCTTGTAATCTATCCGTAAAAGTATCCTTCTCTCGCTCCTTTGTCTTGAAAACCAAGTCCATTATTCTGTCATAAGAAAAATCAATCATATTCTTGTGGTCGTTCATAATATTCAAGTAGGTCAGCAATAACTTCGAGGTTCTCTCTTTCAAATCTTTCATATTTCCAACTTGGACTTGCAAACCTAGAGTGTCATCCCTTTCTACACCGGCGTAAACCAATTTCTGTTCCATCTCTTCCATATAATCTACGGTTCTTGCTTCCAATGCATCTTCTGGATTCTCTGGCATTTCTCTCACCAACATAGAGTCATCATCAGCTAAACGAATATATTCTCTCAGGGCCTGCAAAAAATAATTCTCAAAGAGCAACAAACTTGTCTTGCGGTCAAAAATGGAATGATTGGACGAACCCTTGTATTTTATATCCGCAAACGCCGGGGTATTATTTGCTAGCAATAACAAATTATCTGTTCGTTGCTGAATAAATCTTAGCACATTATTCAACCCCTTGTTCTTATAAAAAGCATTCAACCCCGCATAATATTTACCCACAAAAGTTTTAATATCAGTTGCGTGTTTTCTCGATAAGCCCAAGTAAGCGGGAATCCTTATATCTTGGTAATCCACTGAATTCAATATGATGTTGGGAAAAGTCTTCAAAATATTCTGCAAATAAGATTTGATAAATTCAATAGCGTTGTACATTGCATCATCTGAAATAGTGTTCTCGTCTTTTGCCAAATTTTGTGCACTCAAATCTTCCCAAAGAACAAGTCTGTCTAGAACATCTTTTATTTTTGCCTTGTCTCTTTTTGATAATCCTCCATACTTTGAGAGAAAATCGTGAATCTCTTTTTTTAATTCTCCATTTGAACGCGCCAAATAGTTTTTCAATTTACGCATATCCTCTGTATCTTCTTTCACCGCAATGTCATATGTATCTAAGACCCCCGAAATATTTTCAACGAGAGAAGAAGGCACAACATCATCGTCTTTATCGATAACATCCTCCAATATAACTCGAACCTTTTGTATTGGTGCTATTACATCATCGTACATTGATAAATGAACAATATTTTGACGCCCCACAATTTGCAGTAACCTTAACATAGCTTCATTGTTATAGATGCGACCCTCTTGCTTTAATTTTCTAATTTTTTCACTAATAGAATCCGCTATATTCAAGTAATCCGGCTTATCTGTGCAAATAGCAATCAAATCTTCATTTAACGACGCTAGTGAATTGAACTTGCAAAAAGTAATAAATGCGCGGTAAATAGTCTCTTCACTGAATTCGTCACCCAAAGGAGGATATATGTTCTTTGTGTTCTCTCGAGAGAATAAATAGGGGGCTTCTGTGATATGATTCACATCATAAAGAATATTTGATAATTGCTGCACGATTTCATTGAATTGTTTAATATCGGGGTCTTCCTTTTCAAAGTATTCCAATGTCGTTGTCTCTCCTCGCGATTCAGTGTTGCAGCACGCGTTTTCTAGGAAGGGTTCATTTGCAGAATTCGTTAACAGTGCTTGTTTTTTTGAGATAATTTTCTGTATCTTCTCTTGAAGAGCTAGAGAGAAATATATTATTTTTGATTCAACAATGAGTATTTTCTCTCTTTGCTCTCTGGAACCAGTTTTCAAATCTCGCAAAAGCGTCGACTTGAATTGCTCTGAAATATTCTCCAGATGCTTCAATTTAAATGGCACCAATGGAGGTAAGAAGTTCAACCACTGACTTAAATCGTGTTCCTTGGGTATGTCTTCTGCCGGATTAGCCAACAAATAATCCGTCTTCTCTCTGAATTTTTGCATGACATCTACATTCGACAAGTAATAAGCTTCTATTGCATTTTTCAACTTTGTTGCAATTGTTGCTTCTTTTTCTCCAGAGAATCCAGACCACGGGTCAGAACCAGCTTTTCTAATCTTGTATGCAATGCAGCACAAGTAATTGAGAGCAGATAAATCACCGACTCCGTCGTATGGAAACCCTACAAAAGACCTTACACATCCTGGGAATGTCTTGCGCGTTCTAATAGAAGGAATGCTTACTTGAATACCAATTAATAGTGCACCAAGACTCAAATACATTATAGTAGCATTGTACACTTTTCTATATTCGGTTATAGTTTTACCTTTCTTTGCAGCTTCTTCTACTCGCGTTTTATAATCAGCCTCAGTTGGCAATGCCAACGGGAGAGAGTTACTAAAAATCTTCAACATAAATTCACGCTGTTCTTCGATGCTTATCCCCATATTTGCGGCCATTGCATTAATCACATTGGCAGCCATTTGCGTCTCAACAGTTTGATATTTGGGTTGCTTATTTTCGCCACTCAACAAGGCATCCCCGGCATCTTGTTCCATAATTTCTCTCGAAGAAGCCTTCCTTCCGTCTTCAAAACCCTCATCATCATCAAGGTCTCTTTTGCGAATTATGTAACCACTGAATTTGTCAACCCAAGCATCACCATCATCACTTTTAGCTCCATTAGTTTTGATAATTTCATCCATTCTTTGAATATAACGACTTGGTTCCTCAATAAATTGCGATGCCAAGACATATATGAAATTGGGCAACAACTTTGTACTCGTTTCAATGCAATATCTCCAATGGGGGTCTTCTAAGCCGGAGGCGACTGAATCAATGGTGTCATGTAAGCCAGGAGTTGCAATAGCTTCCCTAGTAAAACGATTCGCAAATCTTACAATGTCATTCTGTTTCTTTACAAAGTCGGTTTGGCCTAACACCATGTCTCTCAATTTCAAAAAGGGAGAAACCTTTATTTCTTCGACATTTGCCAAGGACGACTCTTCAGTTTGAACTCCCAAGTCATATTGTGCGTAATTGTATTTGTAAACGCGAAATCTTTCTATTTCTTTCAATTTATCCATAATTCCAGCAAAATAATCGAATTGTTGATTAATTCTCAACTCTAATTCCTCCTTGGAAGATTGATAATTTTTATCAAATTCATCAACAATGGATTTCAACGCCTTTTGTTGCAGTTCTTTTTTATTCAATTCATACGATTCACATTGCGCGCCAAACTTTTGTTCCACTTCAATGCAGCTATTTTGAAAGTTGCACAATAAATCTTGACTTGTGGCATTAAATGAACCAGCGTTTATAGTATCATCTATTTCCCAGCGGTTGTTTTTGCGGCGATAATAATTAAGTTTGTCTTCGCTTAAAACAAAAACAGTGGCTATATTGTCATCCACCACTTTTTTAACACCATTAATTAGTGTATCCGCCATATATTCGGCATCCTTCTCATGGTACTTGTGCTTCGATTTAAGTTTTCCAATAAGAAATGTCTTGAATTCCTCAGGGTCCATCTTCATTTGTTCCTTTTCGTATTCATCCAACAAACTATAAAGCGTATTGTCGTATTTTCTATCAAAGTAAATCGTTTTTCCATTATCGGCCATTAATTCATCGACATTTGAATATTGTTTTGCAATGACAAAAGTAGCGCACTTATTTTTTTCTTTTGCGTCTTCTACTCCGGATTCCAAGGCCTCGCGCTGTTCTTCAATCAACGCACTAACATCTTGTGGTAACATAAGATTCAGATTTTCCAATGAAACGGCGCAATTGAAAACATTGCCAAAATCCGTTTTAATGATTGTTGCAATAGTCTCAGAATTAGTAATATTTTCATCAAGTAAATCATAACTTTCATCAAACACTTCTTTTTTAATCTGAGCGCTAACCAATAAATCTAATATTTTTCTGTTATTGGGCTTGTTTGAAAACTGGTCCATCCTCTTTAAAATGGAAAATGCCTTGCTTCTCTCGATGAACTTTTTATTATACTCGGAAATCTTCACTTCTAAAAACTGGTTTATTTCTTTGAACTGCATATATGTTAAATCATCCGTGTAAACAAGAAAGGGTTCTAAGTAACTCACGACATCTTTTACCGATAATTTTCCGGTAATATATTTCTTCATCAAGTTGAAGAGAACACGAGTCTTGGGAACAACCACATTCAAATATTTTTTATATATTTCAAGTGGTGTCATTGAGCTATACTCTTCTTTAAATTCCAAAACATAGGATTTAATATTATTTACAAAGTTGTTTTCGTCGAATTCAAGTTCATTTTCCAAACTATCAACGCCGACAACATTTACATTGGTTTTTTGTTTTAATAACTGCCAATAATTTAAAAACACGGTATTCAAATTGGCTTTTTCAAGGATGTTTGTTGCAGGTAAATTAATATTAGAAAATCGAATAGTTGGTTCGGGCAATGAAACGATGGATTTTAGTTCCATAGTGTCAGACGCACCCAAGTTTATTCGATGAGCAATCATCTTTGACCCTGTGAGTTGAGTGGCTTCTAGTCTGGACAAAGCCGTATTATATTTTTGAATGACAAATTTTCGGCTTTTAATGGCGTCATTTTCTGCAATTGAAGAATAGAATTCACCCAAATTATCAATTATAGTATTTAATTCACTCTCAACATTGAAGCTATACATAATATCAGAATTCAACTCGGGATTAACATCTTCGAATGGAGTAAAATGAGGGTTAAGCTCGGACATCATATTAATGTACTTGTTTTGTTCAGCAGGGGCGTTGTTTGAGTAGTAGTTTCCAATAATATCATACATCTTTTCAGCGTCTTCATAAGTAATAAAAGTTGCTATATCCGGATATTCAGTGTCTTCTTTTGCACTTATATTGTAAACTTTTTTCACATTCTTGACTACTGGAAGAAGCCAAAAAAGAAGGGTTTTCATTTTTACAAGGTCTTGCGCAAGAGGCTTCCAATCGGCACCCTTTATTTTCGCAGAAATCACATTTCCATATGCGTCAAATTCCGAAAATTGCGCGCGCAACTGTTTAAATCGTTCAATCATAATGTGAACATTGTTTAATACCTTTGCTGTGCGCTGCACATTGGGTATCTTTGAAAGAAGTTCCTCCAATAAATCATTTGTTTGGGTTTCAATTGCAAATCGTTGTTGACTAGGGTCCACATCCACATACTGTGTAATAGGCCCCAGTTCTCTTCCGAAGTGAATCTCGTCTGCACGAATAATAAATTCCTTGAGTTGATTTCTTACATCTTTTGTAGGGACAGCAACTTCTTCTAATTCCATTTCGGGTCGCAATTCTGGTCCAAAAGATTCGTATTCTTCCTCAGCTTCTGCTTCACTCGCGCTTATGTCCTCTTCTCGTCCTTCTAAAGGAAGAACTGCTTCTTTTTCTTGTGCCGAAAATCTCTCTGGTGCCTTGCGTATTTCAATTGTTTCAATGGGTAAATCGAGTGGAATGCCTTTGTAACCGAAATTTATGTATAAAACATCATTATCAGGGTAAGTTTTTATTTCAATCATATCTTCTTCCAAATTTGTGATTTGTCCTGTTATTACAACTGGTGTTTCCCCTCCAAAAAATACATTTATCCAGGTTTCGGGAATTAAATCATTTTGTCTGGCATATCCAATTTTATCATTTCTGTAAAGCAAATCAATCTCGGTTATGCTTCCGCTTCCAATTGTCCCATCCTCATTGATTCTTAATTGAACCGCGTTTAAATCTTCAATTTGAATGAGTCGTATAATCTCTCGGTCAATATAGTCAATAATAAATGTATTATTATTCAGTACATCATTTGTTGGGTCTTCAATTCGAATAACATCTCCTAATTGCAATGAAATAATGTTATTTTCTCTCGTATCTTCTACTTTTACTTCTTCTTCTTCTGGACCTGGTGATTCATTCGTTGATGACATTATCCTATAATTATAGTAGAAATTTTTATAACCAACGAAACTTTGATTGGGCAATATTAATATTTATATTTGAATGATTTAAAGATAAAAATATATTTTATTCAATAACGATGTTTATTTCAAGTGCGGTTTATAAGATTAGTGAAATTCAAGGATTTAATAAATTGTTAACTGAAAACGGTAATCCGGATTCTGATTCAGAAACTCTTAAACTTTGCAAAACAAATGTCATTACGCGAAACAATCAACAATATAAGGTAATTCGTTATGATAAAAATTTTTTGGCGGTTGATTTAATACCTAAGACGGGATTGTTGCGTTCTGTTATTATAAATGGAAATGGTAGAGTTGTGAGTTTTGCGCCACCTAAATCGCTACCTTGGGATTCTTTTATTAATGAAAACCCTGTTAAAACAGATAATATTGTTGCCGAAGAGTTTGTTGAAGGTACAATGATTAATGTGTTCTGGGACTCGACTGCTGGTTTATCTGGGGCTTGGGAATTAGCCACTCGAAATAGTGTAGGCGGTGAGGTATCATTCTTTAAAAATGAAAAGACCAAAGAGTCAAAAACATTTCGAACGATGTTTTTGGAGGCTGCTGCAAAAAATAATTTCGAGTTGAATATGTTGAATCCGACATTTTGTTATAGTTTTGTTTTGCAACATCCGGATAATCGGATTGTTGTCCCATTCAAAGACGCACAATTATACTTGGTTGCAGTATATGAGATTTGTCACACGGAAGGCGGTGTAATAAATGTGCAACCATCAGATATAGGTGTTGTTAAAAATATGGGATTGTGGGACCAAACATCAATAAAGTTTCCACAAGTGTATGAGAACTGGTCTGATTACAACGATTTGAGGACGCAATACGCGTCTATGAATACGCCTTATCAAGTATTGGGGGTTGTTTTAAGAAACAACTCCACAGGAATAAGAACAAAGTTGCGAAATCCTGTTTACGAGAATGTGAGACATTTAAGAGGAAATCAACCGAAGATGCAGTATCAATACTTGTCTTTGAGAAAGAATGGGTCAGTCGGAGATTTCTTGAAGTATTATCCGGAATACAAAAAGGAATTTTCATTTTTCAGAAGGGGATTGCACGATTTTACCCACGCTTTGTATGAAAACTATGTGTCGTGTTATATTAAGAAGGAAAAACCCTTAATAGAGTTTCCTGAAAATTTTCGAACTCATATGTTTCATATTCATAAAAGATATCTTGATGAATTAAGACCAAATAATATGTTTGTTACAAATAGCGAGGTAATAAAATATGTGAATGAAATGCCTACAACTCTGCAAATGTATTCATTGAATTATACTATGAGAAAGAGAAGACAAGATTTTATTTCAGCAGAAGCAAATGATGCATAAAAACAATGGAATTAAAAATACAAAATTAAAAATAAGTAGTATAAACATAAAGAAATTCATTCATTATAATATATTAATGAATGAATTAACAGACAATAATATCTGTAACTCGTATAAAGCAATCATACTAGTAATTGCTTCTTACGAAAATATTTATTACTATATTATCAATACATGGAAAAAATATATGAGAATGTTTGATAATGTGAAAATCTATTTTGTTTATTGCAGAAGTGACATAGATGAAGATTTACTTGTATGTGAAGACGATGATACTATTTTTTATAATTGCGAAGAATCATTAGTTCCAGGAATATTTTTAAAATCAATTCATTCAATGAATTATTGTCATAAAACATTTAAATATGACTATTTGATTCGCACAAATTTGTCGTCTTTCTACAACATACCAAAACTTATTGAATTTTTAGATGAACAACCAAAAAATGATTTTGCAGGAGGAGGGCACGGCATATCTTTTGATGTACCTTTTATAAGTGGTTCTGGAATAATAATTTCTTATGACCTTGTAGAAAAAATGTTGAAAAGTGCTTTACAAGATAATGCAGTAGAACATATAGCAAGTTATCCGGATGATGTAGTATTATCTTATTTAATTAACTTGCATATAAATCCAGTAACATACACCGATGTTCCGTGTTCACATGTCTCCGAGAAATTAACAAATGAAAAAATAGAATTATTATCTAAAGAATATTTTCATTTTAGAAATAGAAATGACAATACTAATCGAGTATTAGATTCAGGAAACATAAATCTACTCGCAAACTATTTTTATAATGTTTAGAGCCACGCGTATAAATCAAAATTTATCACCAATTTTTGTGAATACAGTTACTGCATCCGCAATACACGCTTTCAGATTTTGCTTCACCGTCGCCGAATCAGTCAATTCTTTATACGCAACGCGCACAATGCTATCCGAATCGTGGGGATGCATCTTCTTAAATCCGCAATAAGTCAAAGTCTTAAGGTCCTCAAAGAATTTGGCGTACAGCATAAATTCCAATGCTTTTCCAATTGTATAATCTTCATTTTCCAAGATAATATCATAAGAGAATGGGATTGTGTTCTCCGAAGGAACAATCTTCAATTCGTCTTTATCGATTGCAGAATTCAAATCGGTGAATTTTTTAGTCAAAATAGAACACGCGTTCTTTAACAACTCTTGGTTCGCAAAAACACCGACGGTTTCAATAATGAAATCAAAACTGTCCTTTTTCACAATTCGCTGCCCCTCCAATAATCTCCAATTCTTAGACTCAAAATCAATTTGGTCTTTGGTAAGACCCTGGTCCTTCCAATGCTTCACACGCTTTCCAAGCTCAATGTCAATATTTTCTTCATCCAGTGTGAAACCATAAGAGCAAGTGGA
>Ga0164295_10000894_pt1 | contig 24668 bp, 24 predicted proteins | sample GEODES006metaG_FD_111798 | JGI IMG/M metagenome (GOLD analysis project Ga0164295, IMG submission 111798) | Oligotrophic lake water microbial communities from Sparkling Lake, Wisconsin, USA - GEODES006 metaG | ecosystem: Environmental > Aquatic > Freshwater > Lake | place: USA: Sparkling Lake... | reverse complement strand
CGGTCGATGAACCAGTAACCGTCGCCAATGCACTCGGCGGCGATCAGCACGCGCTCGGCATTCAGCCCATCCAGCAGGGTCTTGAAGCCCTTGCCTTCTTCGCCCAGCAGCGCGTCTTCGGGAATTTCAAGGTTGTCAAAAAATAACTCGTTGGTCTCGTGGTTGACCATGTTCAGGATCGGGCGCACCGTGAGGCCGTTGCCAATGGCCTGCTTCAGATCAATGAGGAAGCAGGACAGCCCTTCGGAGCGTTTTTTGACCTGGTCGGCTGGCGTGGTGCGCGCCAGCAAAATCATCAGGTCGCTGTGCTGGATGCGCGAGATCCAGACCTTCTGTCCGTTGATCACCCAGCGGCCATCTTTTTTGACGGCGGTGGTTTTCAGCTTGGTGGTGTCACTGCCCGTGGTCGGCTCGGTCACGCCCATCGACTGGATGCGCAATTCACCCGTGGCGATTTTGGGCAGGAGCGTGTTTTTCTGCGCCTCGGAGCCGCTGCGCACGATGGAGTTCATCACGTACATCTGACCGTGGCAGGCACCCGAGTTACCGCCCGAGCGGTTGATCTCTTCCATGATGACCGAGGCCTCGGCCATGCTCAGTCCCGAGCCGCCATATGCCTGCGGAATCAGCGCGGCCATCCAGCCCGCCTTGGTCAAAGCATCCACAAATTCTTCGGGATAGCCGCGTTTTTGATCGACCTTGCGATGGTACTCGTCAGGGAACTGAGCGCAAAGGCCGCGCACGGCGTCGCGGATGTCTTGGTAGGCGTCGGGAGCGTGTTGCATGGGGAATATTCTTTGGTAATTAAAATTCAGGGCAGCTTATCAGGGCGGCGTATCAGGTAAGCGTTCAGGCCAGCGTGGCTTGCGCCTGCATGGTCAGCCAGCCGTCATGGTCTGCAGACCACAAGTCAATGGTCTGTCCGTCCTCCGAGGGTCGGCCATTCAATGTGAACGCATGCAGGTCAAAGGTAGGCCGCACCGCGCGAAACTGGAAAGATGCCACCTGCGCTTGGGGCATGTGGCGGCGCAACAAGTCCATCAGCAAGGTGGCGATCAAGGGGCCATGAACAATCAAGCCGGGGTAACCCTCTTCTTTCGTTACATAACTGCGGTCGTAATGGATCCGGTGGCCGTTGAAGGTAAGCGCCGAATAGCGAAACAGCGAGACGGGATCAGGCACAAAAGTTCGCTGCCAGGGCGCACCGGTCTCGGCAGGTGTTGGCGGCACTTCAAGCGCGTCGGGCAAGGGGGCTGGGCGGTAGACAATGTCATGCGTCTCGGTCAGGCTCAGTCCTTGTGCGTTGCGAAAGGCATGCTCAACTTCGACAAACAACAGGTCGCCACTTCGCCCTGACTTGTGTTTAACAGAGGCGATGCGTGAGGTTTTTTCGGCCACATCCCCCACCACCAAAGAATTACTTTCCCATTGGAAACGCCCACCTGCCCACATGCGGCGCGGTAAAGGGACAGGAGGTAAAAAGCCACCGCGAAAGGGGTGGCCATCGGCACCGATTTGACTTTGGGGCGCTTGGGGCAAAAAGAAAATCCAATGCCACAAAGGCGGAACTGGACTGCCAGGGCCTTGCAAGGGATCGTTGCGGTCCAAGGTCGCGCTCAAGCCGCGCAGCGGCGCAGCCGTGATCTCGTCACTGTTCGTTTCAGCGCGCCCCTCCCAACTGCGCAGGTGTGTGATCTGCGACTCATCCAGCGTGGTAATCATGCGTCATGCGTTCCAGTAATTCGCGTTTGAGAATTTTGCCGCTCAGCGTCATCGGCATGTCCGCGACCACGGTGATGGCGGAGGGTCTCTTGTAAGCTGTCAAATGGGTCTGCGCATGCAACTGCAAGGCCGATGTATCCAACGCCATGCCGGACTTGGGCTCGACAAAAGCCAAAATTTCTTCGTTGCCATCGGCTGTCTTGCGTCCTATGACCGCGGCTTTTTGCACCCCGGGGTAATTCAAAAGAACGGCTTCCACTTCGCCGGGGTAAACGTTAAAGCCAGAGCGAATGATCATCTCTTTCAGGCGACCTACCACCTGCAAAGCCCCATCAACGGACTGACGTCCCAAATCGCCGCTGGCATACCAACCACCGGGCTTCATGACTTGGTCGGTGATGGCCTGGTCGCGAAAGTAGCCCGGCATCAAGCCCAAACCGCGCATGTAAATTTCGCCTGTCTCGCCATGCGGCAGATCGTGGCCTTCGGAACTGACAATGCGCAACTCGGCCCCCTCGACCAGGTAGCCCGCACTGACATCGTCACGCCATTCGCCCAGGCGACACAGGGTCAATGCGCCGGCGTATTCCGACAGACCATAGCCGTGGTGCAAAGGCAATCCAAAACGAGCTTGAGCGGCATTTTTCACACTCAGGTCCAGCGGCGCTGCACCCGTGTAAACATAGCGCAAATCAGGCGCAACGGGGTGGTCAATGCCCTGCGCGTCCAGCCAGGCCAGCAAGCGCGAGAACATCGCCGGTGGGCCTTGCAATTGGGTCATGCCCTGCTGCGCCAAGGCCTCAAACACATCAGCAGGATCAAATTGGCTGCGCATCAGCAATCCGGAACGCGCATAAATGGACGCCATGAGCACGGTGCCCAAACCGAAAATATGCGTCATCGGCAAATAAGCATAAGACCGATCGGTCTTGCCCAACTGCCTTGACTGCGAAGACACTTTGGCAAACTGCAACAAACCAGCGTGGCTCAGCATCACTCCCTTGGGTTGGCCCGTCGTTCCCGAGGTGAATATGATGGCCGCTACAGATTCGGCAAGCTCGCCGGACTGCACCGTTGCGGTGGCTACAGTGTGTGTGCGCAGCAAGCCTTGCACTGTGCTCGGCAGGGTGGTTTGGGCCTGTGCATGGTGACTTGCGGCCACGGACACGCCACAGGTGAAATAAACCACTCGCGCATCGGCCTTGGCAACAAAACCGGCCAATTCGCTTGCGCTCATGCGGGCGTTAACGCCACAAGCCCATGCCCCGACACGACTGCAAGCCAAAATCAGAGCGACATGTTCAGGGCAATTTTCTGCAACCACCAGCACCCGATCGCCCAAGCGAACATCGCATTGGCGCAACTCGGATTCGAGGGCATCCACGCTGCAGGCCAACTCACCCAAGCTTATTTGACCTTGCTTCAGGTAAAGAAAGGGGTGGCCGGGATCTTCCTGGACGCGTTGATCAAACAGGTGGTGAATGCGGGTTGGGTTCATGCGTTATTCAAAGCTCATGCCTTTGGTCACTTCGGCCCACAAGGCATGCTCGCGGCGCATGCGTTCGGCCAAGTCGGCACCTTTGCCACTCCATACGACATAACCTTGATCGACCCAGCGTTTGCGTAAATCGGCGTCCTGCAAAGCTTTGGCCGTGGCCGTGGCCAAGCGCAGCTGCAGTTCAGGCGACATGCCCAAAGGGCCATAAAGCCCAAACCAACCGCCGACATCGTAATCACGCACGCCCAATTCGGCCATGCTGGGCAACTGCGGCAAGGCAGGGTTGCGCTCTTTAGAGGTCACAGCCAAGGCCCGCACTTTACCGCCATCGATGTAAGTTTTAGCGCCCCCGATGATGTCAAACATCATTTGAATCTGCCCACCCATCACATCGGTCATGGCCGGCGCGTTGCCCTTGTAAGGGACGTGGGTCATGCTCACACCTGCACGGCGGGCAAAGAGCTCACCACTCAGATGGTTGGAGGCGCCCATGCCAGCCGAGCCATAAGCCAGTTGACCCGGATTGGCTTTGGCAAAAGCCAACAACTCGGGCAAAGTTTTGAAGGGCTGGTTCAGATTGATCACCAACACATTGGCATAACTCAAAATGGGTGCCAGCGGCGTCATGTCTTTCAGCGGATCGAAGCTCATGGCCTTGAGCACATGCGGGGTGATGGTCATGGTCGGGCTGGCCGCGAAAAAAATCTCGCCGCCATTCGGTGAGGACTTGACCACCGACTGCCCCGCCAACGCGCCACCCGCACCCGCCCTGTTTTCCACTACAACGGTTTGACCCAATTCCCGACTGAGCACCGGCGCAAACACACGGGCTGCGGCATCCACAGGGCCCCCAGCGACATAACCCACGATGAGTTTGACGGTTGAAGGCGCGGTTTGTGCGCCCACCCCTGACATGAACAAGGCCAACCCCATGGCCAACACACTGCGCCTGGGCAAATTGGAAATAAAGGCTGTTGTCATGTTGTTTCCTGTCAGAATGAATTCAGTTGAGGGTGATCTTGGCATCGCTGATGATGCGGCCGTAAATCTCCGCGTCGGACTTCATGATCCTGGCGAAACTCTCGGGTGTTTCGCCACCAGGGATCAGGCCCATCGCTTCGATTTTCTCGCGCACATCGGGCAGCTTCAAAATGCGTTGTGATTCGGCGGAAAACTTGTCGATCACCGCTTTGGGCGTAGCCGCCGGCAAGAGCAAGGCAAACCAGCCCATGGGCTCGTAGGATTGCAAGCCCTGCTCCTTCAGAGTGGGGACCTGAGGCAACCATGTCAAGCGCTCACTGCCCGTCACACCCAGCAATTTGAACTTGGGCAGGTGTTGTTTGGAAGAACCTGCATCCAAAAATGCCGAGGACAACTGCCCGCCTATCATGGCGGTCACCAGGGGCGCGCCGCCTTGGTAGGGGACATGCGTCAAATCAAGTCCGGCCTGCAAGTTCAGCAAAGCCCCCTGCAAGTGGGCTGAAGTGCCGGGCCCGTAAGAGCCAATACTGTGCTTGCCGGGATTGGCCTTGACCAGACCGACAAACTCCTGCAAGTTATTGACTGGCAAGTTTGGAGCTGCTGCCAAGACGCTGGGGCTGATCGCCACGCGGGTGATCGGGGCAAAGTCTTTCAGGGGGTCGTAGGGCAATTTCATCAAGGAGATTTGCTGCACCAAGGCCACAATACCGAACAAAACCGTGTAGCCGTCGGCAGGACTCTTGGCCACCAGGTTGTTGCCGATGGTGCCACCCGCACCGGGCTTGTTCTCGACCACCACCGTTTGCTGCCAGTTGTCTTGCATTTTTTGCGCCACCATGCGGGCCAAGGCATCGGTCGCACCGCCAGCAGGGTAAGGCACGATGAACTTGATGGGCTGATTCGGATACGCTGTCTGCGCATGCACCCCAACTGAAGTCAAAACAGTCAAACTGCTCAAAGCAGCCAAGGCCACACGGCGGGTCATTTTTTGCATGCGCAGTCTCCTGTTGGGTTTTATAAGCACTTAACCGTTCAGGCGCGCTTCTCGCACCATGTTGCGGCCAATGATGATTTGCTGAATTTGCGTGGTGCCTTCATACAGACGGAACAAACGCACATCGCGGTAGAAACGCTCGATGCCGTAATCGGACAAGTAGCCCGCGCCACCCAAAATTTGTACCGCCCGATCAGCCACACGGCCACACATCTCGGAGGCAAACATCTTGCAGCATGAAGCTTCTGTGGAGACCTTGCGCCCTTCGTCACGTTTGCGGGCCGCGTCTATGACCATGCATTCAGCGGCGTACAACTCAGCCTTGCTGTCGGCCAACATGGCTTGCACCAACTGGAACTCGGCAATCGACTGGCCAAACTGCTTGCGCTCTATTGCGTAGCGCAGCGCATCATCAAGGATGCGCTGGGCCACGCCCACGCACACGGCGGCAAGGTGGATGCGACCCTTCTCAAGCACTTTCATCGCCGTCTTAAAGCCCTGCCCCTCGCGGCCGCCAATCAGGTTGGCAGCAGGCACGCGGACATTGTCAAACATCACGTCGCAGGTGTGCGCCCCCTTTTGGCCCATCTTCTGATCGATCTTGCCTAAGCTGATGCCAGGTGATTGGGCATCCACGATGAAGGCCGACACACCGCCCGCGCCCTTGTCGGCCGGGTTGGTGCGTGCCATCAGCGTGAAGATGCTGGAATGTGGCGCATTGGTGATGTAACGCTTGGTGCCATTGACCACGTAATGGTCGCCCTCCAAAACGGCCGTGGTGCGAAGCGATGCAGCGTCAGATCCAGCTTCAGGTTCTGTCAATGCAAACGAAGCCATCAATTCACCCGTCGCCAACTTGGGCAGGTAATGGTCTTTTTGCGCTTGCGTGCCGTCCATCAGAATGCCTTGCGATCCTATGCCCACAGTGGTCCCGATCACGGAGCGAAAAGCTGGGGAAGTTTTGCAGAGTTCAAACAAAAGTCGTGACTCTTCTTCCATGGTCAGTTCCAGTCCACCATAGGCTTCCGGAATGGTCAGACCAAACAAGCCCATCGCGCGCATTTCCTGCACGATGGACTCGGGAATGTGATCGGTCTCAGCAACTTCTTTCTCAGCGGGTACCAGACGCTCGCGGACAAAACGGCGCACCGAGTCAAGCAAGGCTTCAAAAGTTTCGGGGTCGCGGATCATGGTGTCTTTACAAGGTATCGGCCGTGCCGAGCACAGCCGTGGACTGACTTGACAGGGTGCCGCCATTGCCATGGGCGATAGCGGTTTGAGCGCCCTTGACTTGGCGATCGCCACATTCACCACGCAGTTGCCGCACAGCTTCGATCAAGGCAAAAATGCCGTACATGCCTGGGTGGACGCAGGACAGACCGCCACCGTTGGTGTTGACCGGCAAATGCCCACCGGGCGCGATGCCGCCATCGCGAACAAAGGCCCCCGCCTCACCCTTGGCACAAAATCCCAAGTCCTCCAAGAACAGCAAGGTGTTGATGGTGAAGGCATCGTACAACTGCACCACATCCATGTCTTTGGCGCCCAAGCCGGCCATGGCATAGGCTTCTTTGCCGGACTGCGTGGCCGCAGTGACCGTGAGGTCTTGCATGGCTGAGATTTGTCGGTTCCAAACTGCCGTACCGTTGCCCAGAACATAGACCGGTTTTTGGCGCAAATCTTTGGCACGGTCGCTGCGCACCAGCACGTAAGCGCCGCCGCCGTCGGTCACCAGGCAGCAGTCACGCACCGACAAGGGGTCGCTGATCATGCGGGCGTTCAAAACATCTTCAATCGACAAGGGCTCGCGCATGAAGGCTTCGGGATTCAAAGCAGCCCAAGCGCGCGCAGCCACGGCCACCTCGGCCAGATCGCGTCGGGTGGTGCCGTACTGGTGCATGTGCCTGGAAGTCGCCAGCGCATAGGCGCTGGGCGGACTGAAAGGCTCATAAGGCGTTTCGTAGGGCTGCGGATCCATCCAGCGGCGCGCCTTGGCAATTTCGCCGCGACCAAAAGTGGATGTGCGCTGCGTACTGCCGTAGCAGACCAGCACTGCGTTGCATTGCCCCGACTGCAAGGCATGCATGGCTGGCAACAAGTGGGCAATGAAGCTGGAGCCGCCAACCATGGTGCCATCCACGAACGTCGGACGAATGCCCAAATACTCCACCACGGGCATGGACCACATGGTCGAGCCCACACTGGCAGTGCACAGACCGTCAATGTCGCTCATTTTGAGGCCCGCATCGGCCACGGCCGCATGGGCCGAGTGCGCCAACACTTCCATTTCAGAAAACCCATGGGCTTCACCACAACCGAAAGTGGCCACGCCTGCAATGGCGGCACTGCCGCGCAATGAATTCAAGTTCATGCTGCACCGCCTTGCAGGACGGTGAACTTGACCAAACCTCGGCCTTCAGTCACCTCCACATGGGCCTTGACGCGTTGATCGATCTTCACCAGATCGGGGGCCAGGTTGGTGATGGTACTCATCAGCCTTGGGCCTTCATCCAAGTCGATCAGGCTGACGTTGTAGTCACCGCCATCCGCAGGTTTACGGCGCACGGTGGTCACCGCGTAGACGATGCCCAGGCCGCTGGGAGCAACAAAATCAACGGCGTCGCTGCCGCAGTGAGGGCAAATTTCTCGTGGGAAGTAAATATGCTTGTGGCATGACTTGCAGTGCTGAATCCAGAATTGACCCTGGTCGAGCGCGGCCTGGTGGCGCTGCAAAGTGCCTTGGGTGGTGGTCGTTGTCATAAATTACTTTCTCACAAACTGCGGTGTCAGATGGGGTCCCAGCTGAACACATCGCCGGAACGTTCCAAATCAAAAAAGCTCGATTTGAGTGCAGGCATGGCCTGGTCCAGTACGGTCTGCGGTGTCCAACCCTCACTGCGGTGAACCGAGCGCAAGGGACGGGGCTGGCTCATCAAAAATATTTCATTGTTGCGCACCGCAAACACCTGACCATTCACATGGGCCGAGCCCTCACTCGCCAAGGCCACAGCCAAGGGGGCTATTTTGGCGGGTGTCATTTGCTTGATGCGGTCCACACGGGCCTGTTCTTCGGGCGTGTCGGTCGGGATCGAACCGATCATGCGACTCCATGCAAAAGGCGCAATGCAATTCGAGCGGACGTTGAACTTGAGCATGTCCAGCGCTATCGATTTGGACAAAGCCGTGAGACCCAACTTGGCGGCCGAATAATTGGCCTGCCCAAAGTTACCGACCAAGCCGGAGGTGGAAGTCATGTGGATGTAGTTACCACTTTCTTGCGCCTTGAAATGCGGGGCCGCAGCTCGGCTGACATAAAAACCACCATACAAATGGACTTTCATCACCGCATCCCATTCGTCCATGCTCATTTTGTGGAAAAACCGGTCACGCAAAATACCAGCATTGTTGACCACCACATCAATGCGGCCATAGGAGTCCATCGCCGTCTGAATGATGCGTGCAGCGCTCAAGGGGTCAGAGACGCTGTCGGTATTGGCCACGGCTTCACAGCCAAGCGCTTTGATTTCATTGACCACTTGCTGGGCGGGGCCGGCATCAAGGCCCTCTCCCGCCACCGATGCACCGATGTCATTGACCACCAAACGCGCCCCTTCTCGGGCCATGGCCAACGCAATGTCGCGGCCAATCCCGCCACCCGAACCGGTCACCACAACCACTTTGTCTTGTATCAAACCTGCTTTGCTCATGCGTTCACTCCTGAATTGAATTGTCCTGATCTTCGCCCACAAAACCCCGGCTGAACCCACTTGACCCTCAGGGATTCCCCTAGGACAGAGTCACCTTGGGGCCAGTACAGCCTTGTTCAAAGCTTGCGGGCGATCAACTCTTTCATCACCTCGCTGGTGCCGCCATAGATCCGGTACACGCGGGTGTCCACATAGGCGCGGGTGATCGGGTACGCCATCATGTAGCCGTAACCACCATACAGTTGCAGCAACTCGTCCAGCGCTTTGCTGAGTTCTTCGGTCGAAAACAACTTGGCAATGGCCGCTTCTTCGACGGTCAGTTTGCGCTTTAAATGCTCAGACAGATATTGATCGACCATCATGCGCACGGCGGTGGTGCGCACCTTGATTTCGGCCAGTTTGAAACGGGTGTTCTGAAAATCGAACAGCGGTTTGCCAAACACCACGCGCTCTTTGGTGTAACGCACGGTTTCTGCGAGCATGGCTTCCATCTTGGCGGCGGCACTCAGTGCAATCACCAAACGTTCCTGGGCCAGCTCTTGCATCAGGTAGGCAAAGCCTTTGTTTTCTTCGCCCAAAACGTTGGTCACGGGCACACGCACATCGTCGAAAAATAGTTCGGCCGTATCGGCCGCTTCCTGGCCCATCTTGTCGAGCTTGCGGCCTTTGCGAAAGCCGGCTCGGTCAGCCTCCACCAGAATCAGGGATACCCCCTTGGCGCCCAACTCGGGTTCGGTCTTGGCGACCACAATCACCAAGTCGCAATTCAAACCGTTCGAGATGAAGGTTTTGGCCCCGTTGATCACGTACTCGTCGCCATCGCGCAGCGCAGTGGTGCGGATGGCTTTGAGGTCACTGCCCGCACCGGGCTCGCTCATGGCAATGGCGAGCATGACTTCGCCCGTGGCGCAGCGCGGCAACCACTTTTGTTTTTGCTCGGGCGTGCCCAAACGCGCGATGTACGGGGCCACCACGTCGGAGTGCAAACCGAAGCCCAAACCGCTCACGCCCGAGCGGGCGATCTCTTCCACAATCACCGCTGCATGGCCAAAGTCGCCCCCTGCCCCGCCCCATTCAGGATCGAGGGTGGTGCACAGCAAGCCTTCGCGGCCCGCCTTGAGCCAGGTTTCGCGGTCGACGCGGCCGTCTAGGTCCCACTGGGCCTGACGCGGTTTGCATTCGCGCTCCAGGAAACGGCGAATCGAATCTCTGAGCATTTCGTGGTCTTCACGAAATACGCTGCGGGTAAAGGTCAGTACCGTGTCCATATTAAAAGCCTTGTGCAGCCGCAGAAACCGAGGCTTTGGCTGGCAATGTGTGTGTCATGGCATGCGCTTGAAAGCTCAGGGAAGTTCAGAAAAATTCAGGCCAGCGCGATCACCGCTTCGCCCGAGAGTTTGACTTGACCTTCGGCATTGGCCGTGGTCAGTGAAAGTCGAACGCGCTGCTCGCCCGCATGTTCGAATTTGTCTGTCACCTCACCGGTGCAGCCAATGACTTCGCCTATTTGGGTCATGGCCGCAAAGCGGACCTTGTATTCACGGATGGCGGTTTGCGGCACCCAGTTGGTCAGCAATCGGCCCAACCAGGCCATGGACAACATGCCATGCGCGATCACGTCCGGCAAACCTGTGGTGCGCACAAAATCAATATCCACATGAATCGGGTTGTGGTCGCCAGAGGCGCCGCAGTACAAAGCCAGGTCCAAGCGCGAAACAGGCGGCAGTGCCAGAGCGGGAATGAGGTCACCGACCTTGACATCGGCCCAGGGTTTCAAAGAAGTCATGGATCGGTCCTTAACTGTTACGCAACACCGAAACCGTGCGCAGTTGCGCCACCGGTTCACCGCGTTGATTGGTCACGATTGTTTTGCGCACCACAAATTCAAGCGCGCCATTTTTCTTGTCATAGATGTCTTCGATGCTTTGCTCAAAGCGCAACACATCGCCCGCATAGGCCATGCGCTCGTAGACAAAGCCTTGCTCACCGTGCAGCAAGCGGCGATAGTCCATACCCAATAAATTGCGAATAGCCGCCGGATCAGGCGCTTCCATTTCCAGACAAAACAAGAAGGTTGGAGGTACCGGTAAAGCGGGATGACCCGCCGCGTGGGCAGCGGCATCGTCGGTGTAGACCGGATCGGTCTGGCCCGTGGCCTTGGCAAAGAATTTCAGGCGGCTCTTTTCAACCAGGACCTCAAAGGGTGGCTCCACATGGCCGATGTATGTGCGGTCAATCACGGTTATACCTTTTGGTAGAGCGTGACCACGCACGCACCGCCCAAACCCAGGTTGTGCTGCAAGGCCAAGCGTGCGCCTTCGACTTGGCGCTGCTCGGCCTTGCCGCGCAGCTGCGACACCAGCTCGTAGCACTGCGCCAGCCCTGTGGCCCCCAGCGGGTGGCCTTTGGACAGCAGGCCGCCCGAGGGGTTGGTCACGATGCGACCGCCGTAGGTGTTGTCACCGTCCAAAATGAACTTTTCGGCCGTGCCTTCCGGCGTCAAGCCCAAACCTTCGTATGTGATGAGTTCGTTGGCGGTGAAGCAGTCATGCAGTTCGACCACGTCCAGGTCTTCGGGGCCGATGCCCGCCGCTTCGTACACCTGTTTGGCAGCGTTGGCCGTCATGTCGTAGCCCACCACGCGGCGCATGTCATCGCTCTCGAAGGTGCTGGGCGTGTCGGTGGTCATGGCTTGCGCGGCAATGACCACGCTGGCGTCGAGCTTGTGCTTTTTGGCAAAGTCGGCCGAGCAGACGATGGCCGCCGCCGCGCCGCAGGTGGGCGGGCAGCACTGGAACCGTGTCAAGGGACCAAACACAGTAGGCGAAGCCATGACCTCCTCCAGCGTCAAAGTCTGACGAAACACCGCCATAGGATTGCGCGCTGCGTGCTGCCGGGCTTTCACCGAAATACGGCCAAAAGTGTCAGGCCGTATGCCGTACTGCGCGATGTAGTCTAGGCCTGCGCCGCCAAAGAACTGGGCTGCGCGGGGAGCTTGAGGCGCAAAATCTTGGTGGGCCGACATGGCTTGCGCAAAGCGGGCCATGGGCGAAGGCCGGTCGTCATAAGCACCTTTGAGTGCACCCGGTACCATTTGCTCAAAACCCAAAGCGATGGCGCATTCAACCACGCCACTCTCTACGGCCTGTCGCGCCAGAAACAAGGCACTGGAACCGGTAGAGCAGTTGTTATTGACATTAAAAACCGGAATGCCGGTCATGCCCACGCCGTAGATGGCGGCTTGGCCGGCGGTAGAGTCGCCGTAGACATAGCCCACATAGGCCTGTTGCACCAGGCCATAGGCGATGCCAGCATCGTCCAAGGCCAGTTGCGCCGCTCGGGCGCCCATGGTGTTATAGGACTCGCTGGCACCAGGTTTGGTGAAGGGGATCATGCCCACGCCGACGACGTGGACGGGGCGCTGTTGATTGGCCATGCCTGCTCCTTGGAAGGGTTCGTTACAGACACAGTATCGAACGGCAGCAGGGCTACACCAATCGCCAATCACCTCAAAATGATTGGCAGGAAATGACATTGCAGCTGGATGCTTGAGGGGCTTAGTGACGCCCATGTCGCGTTAGGAGCCGTTCGGAGTGCGTTGAAAAATCGGCTGGATTTCTCCTAAGCGGTCACACCCTGTGTTCCTCCAATTTGGAGTCAGAAAGCCAACCAATTAACACTCGCCCTTTTTACACAAAATTCGGGATCCCCTCTTTTCAGAACCTGTCCATATTGGACTCAAGTCTTTTTAGCGCGAAGAGCTGTCTCCAAGCTATCAACTGCATTGCCTCTGGCGGCAGCGGTAAATCGTGCCGTCGAACTTTGTAAATCAATGGGCTTGGCAGTACATACTTGATGAGGACAACACAAAGCTTTGCCTTGAATGGACTTTTTGATCAAATTTTCATCGGCGTCAACACACAGTTCCTGCAGATAGATTGAGCCGGTGGTGCCGCTCTTCTTAGGTCAAGGACCGTCACAAGGGCTTGCAGTCCCCGGGACCCTCCGCCATGAACGCCAGCATTTTTTCGGCGAAGTCTTGTGGGTACTCAAAGTAGGGCAGCGCGCCGGAGTCGAATATGGTGAATTGCCAATTGGCCTGTGTGGCAAAGCGTGCTTTGCCCCGGTAGTCGACAAAATCACCGCGCACGCCGTGGCTCATCCAGACCGGCAGGCGCAGTTGGTCGTAGATCGATGTGATGTCGGCACTGAACATCTGCGCCGACAAAAAGCACAGGGGTGCGTGCTCTGCGCCGTGTTCTTGCGTGGTCCACAGTGCATACGCATACATCGTTTCATCAATGGCGCGCGAACCCCAAGTCTTGTTCAGAAAATAACGGATCACGCCCGGTCGGGTGAGGGCTTTGAACAGAGCGCGTCCCCAACCGGGGCCTTTCAACAGCGCCAACAACCAGTCTTGGCCGTAGGTGCTGCCCTGGGGTCCCTGCCGCAGCCGCAAGCCGCTCAATCCGGTAGGACTGACCAGCGACAGGGTTCTGAATGTCGCCGGCTGTTCAACCGCCGCGCGCGCCAAAAACTCACACGACAGGGATGCAGCGAGGGCGTCTATGGCCTGTTCTGGGTGTTGCGTGCGGATGTAGGCAGCCAAATCCAATATCGCGTCAGTCATCAGGCGCGGCGTGTAGAGGCGGTCAGAGCGCTCGGAGTGGCCGTAACCGGGCAAGTCCATGGCATAGACCGTGCAGTGCTGGCCCATGCGCTCAAAAATCGTCCGCACCTCGGCCGCGCTGGCAGATGCGTTCACGGTATGCACCAGCAGCAGGGGCCTGCCTTGTCCTGAGACATACGCGCTCAGGCCCCCCGTCTTACTGGGAATGGCATGGAGGAGGCCGTTGAGTGCTTGCATGGCTTTGAATCATCCCGGTTTTTTGGGTGGCCAATGGGTTTAATTCGAGACACGTGTCCCTTAGGGATTGGCAAGTTGCTGATGGTAGTGCACTTGAGCTGCGGGCGGTGAACCCACCCAGTCCCCGGGGTCGAGCGGCAGTGTCAGACTGCGCTGTGAAAAGTGTCTACAGGCTTGGAGGAATGCCACTTTGCTGTGTTTTCAAAGTTGCTCAACAACTGACATTCTGTTTCTTACCCGCATTATTTCTGCCGCTTTTTGGCTTGACTGGGTTTTTCGGCATCGGCATAGGCTTTAAGTCCGGCTTCCCGGTCCAGCAGCACACTGCTTGCGCTCGTTCGGCTCGGCTCGGCCTGCGCGCGACACCTGAACAGGAAACCGTTCTGCGTCGTGCCGCCGAGGTCGCTCACAAATGGACTGAAACAATGGGACTTTTGGCGACTCTTGTAACGTGACTGCCCATCGCTGTTTTGGCTAAAGTTGTCGCCACTCCTCCGTGCATCGACCTTTGATGGTTGAGGCGAAAAGCCAAAACCCAAACCTCGTATCTTCCAAACGCGTGCAGAGTTTTTTTATGGCAGGATTATTTGCCCAAAAAATAACGGTCGCGAAAGGCCAGAGAGATACGGCATCGTCATTTAGGGTGCTGGCCGTCAGCGACAATGGTGACGGCACAACCAAAACGGAGACATTCGCATGACTCAGCAAAAGCTTTCTTCCATCAGCCGGCGCGATGCGATCGCAGCCAGCCTTGCCGCCATGGTCTGGCCCCGCACCACGTTCGCTCAGGCCGCGGACTGGAAACCCAGCAAACCTATTCGCCTGATCTGCGGCCAGGCGCCCGGCGCATCCACAGACGCGACGGCGCGGGCCTACTCGGACTACTTTTCCCTGAAGCTGGGCGTGCCGGTCACGGTGGAGAACAAGCCCGGCGGTGTCGGCATGGTGGCCGGTGAAGCCGTAGCGCGCTCAACGCCAGACGGTACGACGCTGTTGGTGTCCCTGCAAAGCGTGATGGCCCAGATGCCCGTGCTTATCAAGAAGCCAGCGATCGACCCCGACAAGGACCTCCTGCCCATCGCCGCGATTGGCGTGGGCCCGGTAGTGGCCTCGACGCACAAGGACTTTCCAGCCAGAACGATCCAGGAGCTGGTCGCGCTGTCCAAAAAGAAGCCGGTGAACGTAGGCAACTATGCCATCGGATCCGGATGGCAGATGATGCTCGCCCAGTTGGTCAAGGACACCGGAGCTCAACTGAACGTCGTCAACTACCGCGGTACCGGCGCGATGGTCGCCGACCTGTATGCGGGCCACATTGACATCGGCGCGGGTTCGCTTGCGGGCCTGGCCGGTGGACTGGAAAAGGGCCTGATCAAGCCGATGGTGATCGTTGTCGGTTCGCGTTCAAGCAAGTTGCCGGGTATACCCACCTGGGTGGACGCCGGATTCAGGGGCCCGGCCTATGAGGACCTGGCCGAGATGAACATCCTGATGGCGCCGGCAGGCACCCCGCAAATCATCATCGACACACTGGCGCGCCTGGTTTCGGCTTCGGTAACCGACTCTGCGCGCATGAAGTCGGTTCGCGAGACCCTGGGCGCGGAAGACACGCCGCTGGTCGGCGCGGAGTTGCAGCACTTCATCAGCCGCTCATGGCCGACCTACCGCAAGCTGTCGCGGGAGATGGGGCTGGCAGTCGACTAGGATCGCGGTACAGTGCGCAGCATCTCCTTTTGATGGAAGCTGCTTTGGACCCGAGCGTTTGCACCCTGGTGGCACTGAAGCGCGTAAAAACGTCATTGCCGTTTTAAGTTGATCTTCAACAATCGATCGCGCGTTGTGCAGCTTGTCAGAAGAGGACACCAAAATCACATCGGCCGAAGCGCTTTCCAAGTGCTTGAGATAACACTGCTTTCGCATCTTCCAAGATTTGAAGGTTGGCTAGAAGCCTGAATTTTTTCCGCTGCTATTCATGACAGTAGAGCTATCGTCCGCTTTGGGCCTGGATCAGCCCCTTATGTCGAAAGCCTGAAGGGCCGCTTAGAGCTTGGGACATTCATTGAAATCTGATGTTCATCTGTAAGTGCCTGGGTGAATCCGGGTCATTAAAAACTGCAATTTTCAATGACGCAAAATCGGAAAATAGCCATACCCAGTGACCCAAAGATGGCAAGTGCTATGACGTAAAATTTTGGCACTCTGTAACAACCAAACACTTACGGACGTTGGTGTGCCCTATTCAGTGACGTTCCAAAGTAAGGCGCAGACCCCAATTCGGGGCTGAAGCCGCCATCCTACAAATCGTCTTCACCTGGTACGTTGTGCGCCAGACAGCAGGCGCCGGAGGTCAGGCCCATCCCGTCCTTGATCATCTGGTCGCCCTGCCCTTCGCGCAGCATGCGGCGGATGCGCTCGATCAAGCTGGCTTCGATATCGCGCAAATACTCTCTACACGTCAGCGGAGCAAAGCCCATGACATTGAGAATTGACTTTCCCATTCACTCCCATACAATAATATTGATATCAATAGCTAACACTCTCCATCATGACCACTCAAGTCCTCATCCGCCTTCCCACAGAGATTGCTCGGCGTTTTCGCAATGCCATCCCTGCCCGTCAACGGAGCGCGTTTATTCGCAAGCTCCTTGAGCAAAACCTCCCCAATGTGGATGAACACATGTACGAACTCGCCCTCAAGGCAGAGGCGTTTGACCGTGCCAACCCCGAAGAATCTAACGAACTCGAATCGACCCTCATGGACGGACTTGATCCAAACGAAACCTTTGATACCGCAAAACTTTTCGCTTTATGCCAAAAATAAAAATGGAGATTGCACGGGGGAATGTTTTTTGGGCACGACTTGACCCGTCCATTGGCTCTAAACTTCAAAAAACCCGCCCTGTTGTTGTTCTCTCAATCAATCCACTCAACAAGGCACGCAAAACGGTGGTGGTCGTTCCACTCTCGACCTCAGCACCTGCTATCGAGTTTTTAAATGTCACCATGAAAGGTGGATCAGTGGCTCGGTGTGAACATATCCGCTCCATCGATAAAGCCCGACTTGCCGACAAGATTGGTTCTATTTCTGATGCAGATATGGAGAAGATTGAAGAAGGCATCTCTCGGATTCTTGGAATGAATCACTGATCAACTGCCTCAAAGCCCAAGGCGAGGGCTTTGCCGCACTCACGGAGAGCCTATCAACAGACCAACGCTCAGGCCAGCGCTTCGTCGTCACCCGGTTCGTTGTGCGCTTGGCGGTAGGCGCCGGGGGTCAGACCTGTCCAGCCTTTGAAGGCGCGGTGGAAGGTGCTGGCTTCTGAAAACCCCACACGGGTTGCCACTTCGAGCAGCGGCAGGTCGGTCTGGATGAGGTACTCGACCGCCACGTCCCGGCGCAGCGCGTCCTTGATCATTTGGTAGCCCTGCCCTTCGCGCTGCAGTCGGCGGCGCAAGGTCTGAGGTGTGGTGGCCAGCATGTCGCTGATGACTTCCAGCGAGGGCATTTCTTGTGTCAAATACCGACGCAACAGGCGGCGAATGCGCTCGGTCAGACTCGACTGATCACGGTACTTGACCAGCAAACACCCCGGTGCTTGCTTTAAAAAAACTTCAACGCTTTCCAGGTTCTGCACCACCGGCAGTTCAAGCCATTTGGCGGAAAACCTAAAGCCCCAATCGCTGTCCGACATGCGGATACTGGCTTGAAACAAGCGGGAGGCATCCGTGCGCCGCACGACTTCGCTTGCCTGGTAGACAACTTCGTCCACGGGTATACGCCGCGCCGCCAGCCAACACATCACACCATAGCTGAGAAACAAGAACACCCGTACGGCATAAGTCTGCTTGGGACTCAAGGCCCGCAAGGCATTCAGGCGCAAGTAGGCTCCGCCATTGCCCACATGCAAGCGCGGCACAAAATCGGGCAGGATCGCATGGTAGTAACGCAGCCCCGCTCGCATGGCGTCACCTACTTTCTGGTAGCCCACCAACATACGGCAACAGGACGCAAAGCTGCCCAGTGGCAAGGGCTTGGAGCCCAAGCCCCAAAACTCGTCACGCTGATGTCGCATCAAAGCGCTCATCAATCGCGCAAATTGAGATTGTGTGACCCGGGCCAAGTCCGACTCCAGCATGGCTGGTGTGATGCCTGCGCGGCGAAGCAGCATGCGCTTCGCATCGTCCGCTTCCAAGCCCAAAAGCATGTGCACCACCTGATGAATGGCGATGGTGTGCTGCGGGGCAGGACTGGCAGAGGTGCTTTGCATGAAATCTATGCCAAGGCCTTTTCACACGTCCATAGCGGGCTTTTGAGTCCTGTGCAATTAAAGCAAGGGGCGCCAGGACCGACCGCTTTGCCCCAACAAGTCCTCGCTGGCCTGAGGGCCGTCACTGCCTGCCGCATAGGTGGACAACTGATTTTGTTCTTGCTGCTGCCAGTAAACCTGCACTGGCTTGACGATGTCCCAGCCGGCCATGACGCTGTCCGAGCGTTGAAACAAAGTTGCATCGCCGATCATGCAGTCGTAAATCAGGGTTTCATAACCGGTGCTGGGCGCATTCTGGAAATAGTCCTTGTAATGGAAATCCATGTGCACCTGTCCGATTTCGATTTTGGGCCCCGGTATTTTGGCACCAAAGGACAAACTCGCACCTTCATCGGGTTGCAATTTGATCACCAGGCAATTGGGAATAAGCGATTCGGTGGCGGTGTTGCGGAACAATGAAATCGGTGGCCGCTTGAAGTGAATGGCAATTTCGCTGTGACGTTTGGCAAGGGCTTTGCCGGTTCGCAGATAAAAGGGCACGCCAGCCCAGCGCCAGTTGTCAATGCCCAGCTTGATGGCCACATAGGTCTCTGTGGCGCTGTCTGCCGCGACACCTGGTTCCTGCTTGTAACCCAGCAATGGCTTGCCTTCGCGTTGGCCGCTGGCGTACTGCGCCCGCACCGAATCAGTGGCAGGATTGACGCTGTGCACCGAGGTCAGCACTTTGGTTTTTTCATTGCGAACATCATCGGCTGACAAAGACGCGGGGGGTTCCATGGCCGTCAAGGCCAAGAGCTGGAAAACATGGTTGGGCACCATGTCACGCAATGCACCCGTGGATTCGTAAAAGGCTGCGCGGTTTTCCACCGCCACCGTTTCGGCCACCGTGATCTGCACATGGTCAATATGGTCGCGATTCCACAGCGGCTCGAAAATACCATTGGCAAATCGCATCAGCATGATGTTTTGTACCGTCTCTTTGCCCAGAAAGTGGTCCATTCGGTAGATCTGTTTTTCAGCCAAGCTATGGCGCAGTTGGGTGTTCAGGGCTTGCGCCGATTCCAGATCATGCCCAAACGGTTTTTCAACCACCACACGGCGCCACTGCGAATCGCTTTCGGTGACCAGCCCTGCTTGTCCCAGTTGGTCGACGATGCCACCAAAGAAACGGGCACCCACAGCCAAGTAAAACATCACATGGTCTCCGACCTGATGGCTGACTTTAAGGTCAGCGAGCTTAGCGCCCAATAGTTTGTAGGCGTCGGCACTGGCAAAGTCCAATGACATGTAGGTCATGCATGAAACCAAGCGCTCAAGGTGCTCTTCATTCAAGGTCTGTGTGTAATGTTTGTCAGCCGCAAATTCTCGGACGGCCTTTTCCACGTGCAACTGAAAAGAAGCATCCGACATGTCCAGCCGATCCACTCCAACAAGGGCAAATTTATCGGGCAACAAGCCCGTTCTGGCCAGGTTGTAGAGTGCCGGCATCAGCAAGCGTTTGGTCAGATCGCCGCCGGCGCCAAAGATGACCATCGTGCATGAAGGCGCTCGCTCTCCATGGGCAGTTTTTTCATGTTCAATGTCTTGTGCCATAAGAATATCCGGAGAGGTTAATCAGGACTTTTTGGACTCTTGGTGACCACCGAATTGCTTGCGCATGGCGGACAGCACTTTTTCAGCAAAAGTATGGTCTTGACGCGACCTGAAACGGGCATACAAGGCCGCAGTCAGTACATCAGCAGGCACAGCTTCTTCAATAGCAGCCTGAATGGTCCAGCGTCCCTCGCCTGAGTCGTCGACACGACCGCTAAAGGCTTTGAGCTCTGGGTCTTCGGCCAGCGAAATCGCACTCAAGTCCAGCAGCCAAGACGACACCACGCTGCCTCGACGCCAAAGCTCAGTGATGTCGGCGAGGTCCAAGTCATATCGCCTTTCAGCTGGAATAACCTCTTGATTGACGCATTTCAATATATCCAAGCCTTCAGCGTAGGCCTGCATCAAGCCGTACTCGATGCCGTTGTGCACCATTTTGACAAAGTGCCCTGAGCCTGCAGGCCCGGTGTACAAGTAGCCTTCTTCGGCCGTCGATTGACGCCCTTCCCGGCCTGGCGTTCTGTCAATACTGCCCACGCCGGGCGCCAAGGTTTTGAAGATGGGATCCAGATGATCAAAAGCGGTTTTATCGCCCCCGATCATCATGCAATACCCCCTGTCCAAGCCCCACACGCCGCCGCTGGTGCCCACATCGATGTATCTGATGCCCTTTTCGGCCAATGTTTTTGCGCGCCGAACATCGTCTTGGAAGTTGGAATTACCACCGTCAATGATGATGTCGCCGGCCGACATCATTTCGCCCAATGTGGCAATCGTACTTTCTGTGATGGGTCCTGCCGGCAACATCACCCAGACCGCCTTGGGCGATGTGAGTTGGTCCAGGAGTTGCACCAGGTCTTGAGAAGGGATGGCGCCCTCAGAAGCCAGTTGATTGACGCTGTCAGGCTGCGCGTCGTAGACCACACAGCTGTGCCCCTTGTTCATCAACCTGCGAACAATATTGCCGCCCATTCGTCCCAAACCAATCATTCCCAGTTGCATGATGCACTTTCAAAGTAAATTCATAAAAAATAGAAACCAACTCAAGTCAGGACGTCTTCAAGTCATGCAAATGAATAATCCGTTGCACAAAATGACCCAGGCCCCCTTCAGCGTATTGCTTGCGGTCCATTTCACTGGTCCCTAAGGCAAGGTGGCGAATATCGTGGGCAGCCTGACTCGTAGGCGCAAATTCCGTCACGGCTTTGTGTTTTTCTGAAGCCTCTGCCATCAACTCATCTTCTTTAATGCAGCCCAAATAATGCAATTCACGATGGAGAAATTTGGTAGAAACAGTGTTCAAGTGGTTGAACAAGTTCTGCGCCTCTTGCTCGGTTTTGGCCGCATTGACAATGATGTAAATACGGTCCAATTGAAAATCGCTGCATAAAATTTTGACCATGGCGTAGGCATCCGCAAGACCCTCTTTGTCGCTGCGGATCACAAGCAATCGCCTGCCTGTACAGGCCATGAAGGACAACACAGAAGAGTCTGTGCCAGGCGGCAGGTCGATGATCAAAAAGTCCAGAAATTCCTCCAAATCACTGAACTGCTGCAACGCTCTGGTGGCTTGATCAGGATTGAGCGTGGTCATGCTTTCAATGGTTTTGGCGCCGGAAATCAATTTGATACCGTAATGCCGCGACAAGATTATGTCTTTCAGGTTTTTTTCACCACTGATGAAGTGGCCTAAATTAAAAGGGCAATGGGTACCCAATGCGTTCTGCGCGTTGGATGCACTGGAGTTGGCATCCAAAATCATGACTTCGTAGCCCATGTCATGCAAACCGACGGCGAGATTGACGGCAACAGTGGTTTTACCGACACCACTCCTGCCGCTGGTGATGCCTATAACTTGGGTGTGGGTTTGTATTTGCATGGGGATTTCTGACTTTGTTGATCATTCAAAAAGATGTATTTCGCCAAAACTGACGTCGTAGTCCAGCAGCAACTCTTCGCCCGTGCGGATGGCGCGCAGGGTTTTGAGCTGGCCGTTTTTTTGGTAAGCCACGCTGGGTTTTTTCGAATGGTTCAAGTAAACGGCCATGTTCATCGTGTTCATGCCGACACTGGGTATGTGCATGACCTTTTTGTTGTAATAACAAAACTGGTCCAGCTCTTGTCGTACACCTTTAGGCAAGCCCTGAAGGTCTTCCAGATCAATGGCCACCTCTTCCACCTTGTGCCAGGTGCGCATCGGGTTGGCCCCTTTGGGTATGGCGCGGATGGCAAACACGCCGATACCGTGTAGCTTTGAAATTCCCAACTTGCAATACACCTCTTCTTGCAGATGCTTCAGAAGATTTTTTTTGATTTTAGACATGCTGTGGATCGGAAGAATGAAGGATCAATGTAATAAGGCCGCGCTCAAGCGTGCCGATGAATCCTGTTCCATAACTCGGGTTTGAAATCCGTGTGCAAGGGTGAGCTTGAGTCCAAAGCCAAAGGATGGTCTTCGGCGGTCAATGCCAAAGCAAATATAGGCTCGAAATCTGTCACGAACAAGGCCTTGTAGCCATAGTCATCAACGGGTCCGAGATTGTAAAATTTATAGCCATTGTCTGCGGTCCACCTGGATGCCAGCAAACAAGCGTAGATTCCAGGTGATTTGTTTTTGTATGCGCGACTCCATTGACAAAAACTGCCGTAGACCTGATGTCGATCCGGCAACAATATAGACACATCGGTAAGCACCAAATCGCCATTGGGTGCGTGGACCTGAATCACCAAGACGTCGAGATCACGGATGTAATCTACAAAACCTTCAACCTCTTGGTCGTCAATGTAGTGTTTTGCAAAATGCTCACCGCCCAGGGCATAAACATCTTCGCACGAGAAATGGTTGCCAGGCAACACGGTGGAGGTGGTCACAAAGTCTTGACATAGCTTTTCAAGTTCCTTGAATTTTCGCTGTCGTCGCGGTTCGGTCCAAAAGTCAGGACTTCCCGCATGGACCAATCCATATTTGTCGTTAATGGGAACGCCATAGGGACTCTCTGGCGGAACAGCGTACACAATGAACGGCCTTTTGGCCATTTGCAGCATCCGCGGAGATACATCGACATAGGGACACAAAGCATCCCAACGGGTGGTGTAGTAAAGGGTTTCACCATGGTAGCTCTCGACGCATAAATTATCGGCGTCCCAAGACTGGCAGCCCAGAAATTGCCTGTCTGACTCCGGCACATTTTGGGCTTCGATTTCTGGACAAGACAGTGTCTCAAGAAATGACATCTGCATGGCGCCTAAAAACTCACCACAGCGTTGATTGGAAGCGCTTCAAGCTCAAAATAATCCGCATCAATGTCGTAGTTGGTCTTAAGAAACTCGGGGTCTGATTTTTCCAACTCATGCACGGCAGAAACCATCTGGACAAAATGTTGCGAGGCTTGACTGTCGGGGTCATTCAATTGTTCAAAATAAGGCCCCTTCAATGGGCACTCCTTATCGAAATGAAAAGTGCGAGATTGGGGTTCAAATGACAAAGGATACAACTTGCAGCTCAGGGGTTTCTCCTCTCCAAGCTCACAACCCTCTGGCCCTAAGTGAGGACAGGCATTTTCAATGCAAATGCGGATGTGTTGCTTGGTTTCTAACCGGGTCAATGACACCTCAAGAGGTGGGTAACCTGGGTCCACATGACAACAACGCTGACATTGAGCGCAATGATCAAAGAGCATGTTCTTCGTCCAACGCTGTTCCAATGAGTTTCATTGATATTTCATCAGTTTCGTTTGAGAATTTGACACTGTAATTGCAAATTTGATAATTATCAAATTTATCGTTTATAGCATTTTTCAAATATTTAATTCGCTGTCGATATTCAAGCAGGCTGTCAAGCGAAGTTCGTTCCAACGTCCCTGTTATGATTTTTTTATTTTCAGGAGCAAGCCCATGACGACCGTGAATCCAACCCTCGGGAATTCATCCCTTCTCTATCGGGTGGATGAAGGGGTGGCGATCATTTCATTCAATCGACCCGATAAATTGAATGCACTCACGCCCGACATGCTGAAAAGCTTTTTTGCGCATGTGGATCTTGCGGCTCAAGACACGGCAGTGCGGGTGATCTTGATCACCGGTGAAGGTCGTGGATTTTCTGCGGGGCTGGATTTGAGTGTGATAGGCACTGGCGTCTCCAAAGCCACCGCATTGACCCACCCCACCCCGCCCACTAAACAATGGGGCGATGACATTGGTCCCGGCTTGGGTCGCTATTTTGGTCAAGGTTGGAATGCATTGATCACCTCGCGCAAACCAACCATAGCAGCCGTCAATGGCGCTGCCTTTGGCTGGGGTTTTATACTGTCAGTTCACTGCGACATTCGCTTTGCAGGCGAATCGGCCTTGTTCAATGCCACTTTTGCCCGATTGGGTGTGCCCGCAGAAAAAGGCATCGGTTGGCTGTTGCCGCGGCTGATTGGAATCGCCCGCGCCGCCGACTTGCTCTACACGGCGCGGCGCTTTGATGGCCGCGAGGCCGAGCGACTGGGACTGGTCAATCAGTGCTTGCCTGACGCCGAACTCATGCCTCACGCCCTGAATTATGCAAAGCAGATTGCGCAAAACGCCGCACCGCGGTCACTTGCTGCAATCAAGGCTCAGATCTGGAGCGCCGGAGACGATTGCTACGACGAGGCATTCGGAGCTGCTGACCACGAACAAGATCTGGCGGTACAGACACAAGACTTTCTGGAAGGCATTACCAGTCTGCGAGAAAAGCGCAGTCCAAAATTCAAGGCTGCGTAAAAGAAAACTCAGCGCCAATCTGGGGCAAAGTTAGACAGATATCGTCAAAGCATCGTATTCAAATAACCAGTCATACCGACGTCGGACTTTTTCGGGTTCCCATTCGCTGGTGACGTAGTCGACTGCTTTGTCAGCATCTGACAACTGAGGGTTGTGAAATCGCAAAGCATTGTCGCGCGAACGGTTAACGATGTCGGCCGTGCGCTGCCAGCGCAAGGCTTCAAACCGTGCGAAGGCCGCCGAAGGGGACTCGCATTTTGCCAAGCACCGCGCCATGACGGCCGCATCT
>Ga0164295_10000892_pt1 | contig 24711 bp, 21 predicted proteins | sample GEODES006metaG_FD_111798 | JGI IMG/M metagenome (GOLD analysis project Ga0164295, IMG submission 111798) | Oligotrophic lake water microbial communities from Sparkling Lake, Wisconsin, USA - GEODES006 metaG | ecosystem: Environmental > Aquatic > Freshwater > Lake | place: USA: Sparkling Lake... | reverse complement strand
GGGCTGGATGTGGCCGAAGACGAACAGGCCGCCATCCTCGGCCGCCTCGGCTTTGACGTGACCCGCGGGGATGTCTGGCAGGTGGCGGTGCCGTCGTGGCGACGCGATGTCGATGGTGAGGCCGACCTGGTCGAGGAAGTGGTGCGCATCCACGGCCTCGACCATGTTCCGGCAACCCCGCTTCCGCGCAACGACGGCGTTGCCCTGCCCACTGCCACGCCGTTGCAGCGCAGCCAGCGCCGGCTGCGGCGCGTGCTGGCCAGCAGAGGCCTGGATGAGGCCATCACCTGGAGCTTCCTGCCGCCCGCCGAAGCCGAAGCCTTTGGTGGCGCGGCCTTCAGCCTGGCCAATCCGATTTCCGCCGACATGGCGGCGATGCGCCCCAGCCTGCTGCCGGGCTTGCTGGCGGCCGCCGCGCGCAACATGGATCGCGGCGCCGCATCCGTGCGGCTGTTCGAGCTGGGCCAGCGTTATCTCGCCGACGCTGAACATCCCACCGCGGCCGTGTTGCTGGCCGGCGAAGCGCGCGGGCGCGACTGGCGCGGCGGGCCGGCGACCCGCCCCGATGCCTTTGATGCCAAGGCCGAAGCCCTGGCGGCGCTGGCCGCGCTCGGCGCGCCGGTGCAGCGCCTGAACGTGGCCGCGCCGGGCGATGCCTGGTGGCATCCGGGCCGCGCCGGGCGGCTGGTGCTGGGCAAGGCGGTGCTGGCCGATTTCGGCATCATCCACCCGCGCATCAGCGCCGGTTTCGACGTGAAGGGCCCGGTGGCGGCAGTCGAGCTGTATCTGGACGCGCTGCCGCCGCGCAGCCGCAAGCGCGAGGCCTGGGCACCCAATGCGTTGCTGGCGCTGAGCCGCGATTTCGCCTTTGTGGTTGACGAAATCCTGCCGGCCGACAGCCTGCTGCGTGCGGTGGCCGGTGCGGACAAGGCCCTGATCAGCAACGTCAAATTGTTCGACCGCTACGCAGGGCCGGGCGTGGATGCCGGCAAGCTGAGCCTGGCCGTGGAAGTGACGCTGCAACCGACGACCGCCACGCTGACCGACGCCGATATCGAAGCCGTGTCAGCCAAAGTGGTGGCGGCTGCGGCCAAGCTGGGCGCAGTGCTGCGCGGCTGATTGATATCGCATGGAGGTGATGATATCATCACGTCCATGCGCACGTTGATCGATATCCCGGAGGATAATATCCGCCGGCTGGATGCGATGGCCGCCACCAGAGGCTGGTCGCGGGCCGAAGCCGTGCGCCGAGCCGTGGCTGAGATGCTGGAACGCGATGACCAGGCCGACAAGGCTTCGATCATGGCGGTGTTCGGCGCCTGGAAGGATCGCGGCATCGACGGACTGGCTTTTCAACAGGCGTTGCGGGCCGAATGGGACCGGCCATGGGACCAGCGAGCCGACAGCGCGGACCAAGACATCAAGGCGTGACGCCGCCCTTTTCTGCCTGCTTCGACAGCAGCATCCTCATTGATTTTCTGAATGAAATCCCCGCTGCGGCGGAGTTGCTCACCAGTGTGAGGCTGCGCTTGATCTCAACCCTGACCCGCACGGAAGTATTGACCGGCGCGCGATCGGAACAGGAATGGCAGGATGCGCTCACGCTGCTTGACGGCTTCGTCACCATCGATGTGGAGCCGGCCATCGCCGACGCCGCCGCCCGGCTGCGCCAACAATATCGCCTGAAAACCCCTGATGCGATCATCGCGTCAACAGCGGCGGCGCAGGGCGTGCCGCTGTTGACGCGTGATGCGGCGCTGGCCGCGGTGCCGGGCGCCGTTCTGGCCTACGCTTAACGCGGCGGCTGCTGGCCCTGTACATCCTGCTGCGTCACCGGCGACAGGCGAATTTCGACGCGGCGGTTCAGGGCACGGCCAGAATCGGTGTCATTGCTGGCCACCGGGAATTGCGCGCCATAGCCGCGGGTTGCCATGCGCACGCGCTGCACACCCTGATATTGCAGATAATCCGCGACGGCATTGGCCCGGCGTTCAGAGAGCGGCTGATTGATCGCATCGCTGCCGGTCGAATCGGTGTGGCCGGTGACATCGATGAAGGTCGATTGATAGCTGGCCAGCGTCTGCGCCACCTGATCGAGCGCCGGGCGCATATCAGGACGCAGAATCGCCTGATTGGTATCGAAACTGATGCCCGATGGCAGCTTGATGGCAATTTCCTCGCCATTACGTTGCACCTCGATGCCGGTGCCAGCCGTGCGCTGGCGCAGCTCGCGCTCCTGCTTGTCCATGTAGCTGCCGACCGCGCCGCCGGCGATGGCGCCCAGGCCGGCGCCGATCAGCACTTCGGCCCGATTGTTGCGCCCGCCCAGGATCGCGCCGAGCAAGGCACCGGCACCGGCGCCCGCCAGGGCACCGCCGCCGCCCCGCGAGACACGCTGCTGCCCGGTCTCCGGATCAGTCACGCAGCCGCCAAGCACCAACGCGCTGCTCAGCATTGTGACAATCAGCGTGCGTTTCATCGAAATACTCCTGTTCTGCCGAAATGGTCTGCCATGAACTGGCTGGCCGCAAGCTGAACGGGCTTTGCAGCCTGGCGTTCCATCCCCTAAGGTACGCCCCGAGCGGGCAGCCTGGCCCCGCGTTGCAAACACGGAGCCCATGGGCCCCTTCCCCTGGCTGGACGCCGCCATCATTGCCGGCCTGATCCTGCTCAATGGTTTCTTCGCCATGTCGGAGCTGGCCATCGTGTCGGCACGGCGGCCGCGGCTGCGGGCCATGCAGGCGCAAGGCGTGGCCGGGGCCGGCACGGCCATTGCACTGGCCGAGGATAGCAGCCGCTTCCTGTCGGGCGTGCAGATCGGCATCACGCTGGTTGGCATCATCAACGGCGCCTATTCCGGGGCCACGCTGGCGCAGCCGGTGGGCGAACGGCTGGCGTGGCTGTTCGGCCTGCCGGCGCACTCGGCCGAAGAACTGGGCTTTGGCGTGGTGATCGTGACCGCCACCTATTTGTCGCTGATTGCCGGCGAACTGGTGCCCAAGCAGTTCGCGCTGCGATCACCGGAAACCATCGCCGCGATGGTGGCGCCGTTCATGGCGCAATTCGCGCGGGCGACGACGCCGTTCGTGTGGGTGCTCGATCAATCCAGCCAATTGATCTTCCGCCTGCTGCGCCAGAGTCGCGACAACACCCAGACCGTGACCGAAGAGGAATTGCGATCTGTCGTTGCCGACGCCACGTCGGCGGGCGTGATCGAGGCCGAGGAAAGCCAGATGATCGCCGGCATCATGCGGCTGGCCGACAGGCGGGTGCGCGGCGTGATGACTCCGCGCGGCGAGATCGACTGGATCGATGCCGACGCCGATGACGATGACGTGCGCGCGCAATTGGCCGCCACGCCGCACAGCCGGCTGCTGGTGGCGCATGGCGGCGTGGACGACATCATCGGGGTGTTGCAGGCCCGCGATGTGGTGCAGGCGCTGATCGAGGGGCGACCGCTCGATCTGGTGGCGCTGGCGCGGCCGGCACCGGTGCTGCCGGATGTGCTGGATGCCGTCGATGCGCTGGTGGCGCTGCGCGATGCCGAGATCCCGATGGCGCTGGTGCACGATGAGTATGGCCATTTCGAAGGCATCGTCACCCCGTCTGACCTGCTGGCGGCGATTGCCGGTGCGTTCCGCAGCGACATCGACGACATCAACGATCCGCCAGCGGTGGAACGCGACGATGGCAGCTGGTTGATATCGGGCGCGCTGCCCGCCGATGAACTGGCCGACACGCTGGGACTGTTGTTGCCCGACGAGCGCGATTACGAAACCGCGGCGGGCCTGGCGTTGGAACGATTGCGCCACCTGCCCGAAACCGGCGAGAAATTCCGCATCAGTGGCTGGCAGTTCGAGATCATCGACATGGATGGCCGCAAGATCGACAAATTGCTGGCCAGCCGGGTGACCGAGGGATCATTGGCCCCGTAAGGCGCCGGGATCAGCCCTGCTGTTTTTCGGTGCCGGCATAGGGCGGTACCGACGGCGCGACCGCATCGAACTTCACCCATAGCGCCACGCCTGCCGCCAGGCTGACCGCGATGGCCGCAGACATCAGCGCCGGGCGGCGCGGGCCGGTCGGCACCAACGGCGCGATCAGCGCCAGCACGGGCATCAGCAGCACGACCGTGCCATAAGGGGTTGGCCCTCCGATGCCCAAGAAGGTGAAGTGGAACAATTCGCCGGCCATGGCGAGGCCGGGCACGGCGAGCACCGCTGCAGGGGCCAGTTGCGTCAATCCCGGCCCCAACCGCGCGCCGATGGCAAGGCCCAGCGCCGCCAGCAGCGCCGGCCAGGCAAACACCGGCCCGGCGCCGGGCAGCACGACCTGCACAGCCAGCGCCGCCGCAAAGCACAACATGGCCCAGCCCAGCCAGCGATCCCAGAGCGTGCCGACCCCGGCCGATGCCGCGAACAGCAGCGCCGCAAACGCCGCCAGCAAAGCGACGGCCTCCAGCCGGGGCAGCGCCGCCAGCCGGTCATAATATTCGGCGCCGGCGCTGCCCGACAGCAGGTTGAGCCCGAACATCAGCAACCCGGCGATCAGCAGCACCAGCACAGCCTGCCCAATCGCCAGCGCCGCATCCGCGATGCGCCATTCGGCCTTGCGCCATGCCGCCGCCAGCACCAGCAGCCCGGCGGTGACAGCCAACAAGCCCCAGCCCATGGCCGCCGAATAGACGAGGATGCCAAAGCCGGGCGCTGAGGCGAACACGGCATTCTCGGTTGCGGCGGGCAGTTGCGGCGCGGCCAGCAAGGCGCGGGTGACGCCCAGCACGCTGTCCCCCAGATGCTGGATCGCACCCTGTTCCAGCCGGTCCGGCGTCATCAACGGGCTGTGATAGCCCCAGGCATCGCCCAGGAAGGCAAAGTTCAGCCCCATGATGCCGCGCAGTTTCACCGGCGTGAAATCGGTGTTGTTGGGCAGGCTTTCATAGATGGTGACGGCCAGGCTGCTGGCCGAAGCACCCGGCGCGTTCGCCGCGAACATCCGCATCAGATCGCCGTTGTTCGGCCCGGTCTGGAACATCATGGACCGGCCACCGCCGCCACGCGATTCGAGGTTGATCAGCACGCCTATGCGGCCCGCGATCGGATCACCGGCGCTGCCCGGCGCAAAAATGGCGCGGGCCCCGACCAGGCCAAGCTCTTCAGCATCGGTGAAGATCAGCACCAGATCGCGTTTCTGCTGCGCCTTGGGAATGGCGCGGGCGATTTCCAATGCGGCCGAAACGCCGGTGATGTCGTCCGCCGCGCCTGGCGAAGCCCACACCGAATCATGATGGGCGAGCAGCGCCAACGCCGGGCTGGCCGGATCAGTACCGGGGCGCAGCGCAATCAAGCTGATGGCGGGCTTCGTCGGATCACCGCCCCATTTCGCCAGGCGCTGGGCCGGGCGTTCGGGCAGCGGCGTGACCACGCGGCGCACCTGGAAACCCAGTGCGGCCAGCCGGCGTTCGAGATGGGCGATCACCGCGGCGCTGGCCGGTGTGCCGGTGGGGTGCGGTTCGCGCGCCAGCACGCGCACATCGGCCATGGCGCGGCCGGCGCTGAACTGGCTGGCCGGCGCGTCGGCATCGATGGGCGCCGGCACCTGGATGCGCAGCGCCGCCCAGGCAAGGCCGGCAAGGAGAGTGAGGAGGAAGAGCGGCCAACGGTTCATGGCGGCCACGGTGGCCTGCACGGCGTCCGCCTGCAAGCCCCCCCAGGCAAATGCCCTGTCCTACACGGACAAGGCCTGTCATGATGGTGTCGTTCGATAATCCATCCGGCGGCAAATACACTGGATTTTCGAATAGACTGTATTTTCAGCGCCTTTTCACGCCGGATTCGTCAAACCTGTCAAAACCGAAGGCCGGACAAGGTACGGCCGGCGCTCTTTGAAAATCAGTTTGCCCCGATCTTCTGCGCCTGATCCCAGGCCAGATCGGCCAGCGCCTCAAAGCCCTCGGCGGATTTCTTCGCATGCGCCGATGTCGCGGTGCCGCGGATCACCCGGCCTTTGATGCCGTGGATGATGCCGGCCAGCCGGAACATGTTGTAGGCGACATAGAAATCAATGTCGGGAATGCCGTCCCGCCCGGTGCGCCGGCAATAGGCCTCGACATATTCGGCCTCGGTCGGCAGGCCCATCGCGGCCAGATCATTGCCCACCAGCCCAGTCGTTGTGGACGGCGGCATCCGGTACATCATCAGGTGATAGGAAAAATCGGCCAGCGGATGGCCGAGCGTCGACAATTCCCAATCCAGCACCGCCAGCACCTTGGGCTCGGTGGGGTGGAAGATCATGTTGTCACAGCGATAATCGCCATGGACGATGCTCACTTCGTCGCCGGCCGGGATGTTGGCGGGCAGCCATTCGACCAATTTGTCCATCGCCGGATAGCGGCCGGCATCGGTATCTTCGACATATTGCTTCGACCAGCGCCCGATCTGGCGCGCGAAATAATTGCCGGGTTTGCCGAAATCGCTGAGGCCAGCCGCTTCAACGTCGATCATGTGCAATTCGGCCATCGTCTGGTTCATGGCGTCGAAATAGGCGCGGCGCTCTGGGATGGGCACCGACGGGAAGGTCGTGTCCCAGATCACCCGGCCGTCGACACAATCCATGATGTAGAACCAGGTGCCGATCACGTCATTGTCCTGGCACAGGCCGAAGGTGCGGGCGGCCGGAAAGCCCTGCGCGTGCAGCGCGGTGATCACCTTGTATTCGCGGTCGACCGCGTGCGCCGAGGGCAGCAACTGGCCCGGCGGCTTGCGGCGCAGCACATAATTCTGCCCCGGCGTGATCAGCTTGTAGGTGGGATTGGACTGGCCGCCCTTGAACTGTTCGATGGTCAGCGGCCCGGCAAAGCCTTCGACGTTGGCCTGCATCCACGCCGTCAAACGGTCAGCGTCAATCTCCTGGCCGGCGCGCACCGCACTGGTGCCGGAAAACTGCTCTTGCCGATCGCTCATGGCCCATTCTCCTTGAGGCGACGCCTCCCTGCTGGCGGAGGCGCGTCAATCGGGCCTGCCGATATCCCGCCGGTACTGGCCGCCGTCCCACTTGATCTTGCGAATAGCGGCATATGCCAGCGCCCGCGCCTCGGAAATGTCATGGCCCAGTGCCGTCACATTCAGCACGCGCCCGCCAGCGGCCAGCAACTGGCCCGCAGCATCGCGGCGGGTGCCGGCATGGAACACCGTGACGCCCAGCGCTTCGGCCGCTGCAATGCCGTCGATCACCGTGCCGGCCAGCGGCAGCCACGGATAGCCCTTGGCCGCCATGACGATGGTGATGGCGGCCTCGGCACCGAAACGCGGGCACACGTTGGCCAGCGTGCCGGTGGCGGCCGCCCACAGCAGATCGACAGCATCGGATTCCAGCCGCATCATCAGCACCTGCGCCTCGGGATCGCCCAGCCGCACATTATATTCGATCAGCATCGGGCCGTCGGCCGTCAGCATCAGGCCGGCATAGAGAAAGCCCTGAAACGGCGTGCCGCGATCCCGCATGGCTTTCAGCGTCGGCAGCACGATCCGATCCATCGCTTGGCTGAGCAGTGCCGGGGTCAGAAGCGGGGACGGCGAAACCGCGCCCATGCCGCCGGTGTTGGGGCCGGTGTCGCCATCCTGCAGGCGCTTGTGATCCTGCGCCGTAGGCAGCACGCACACATGGTCTCCATCCGTCAGGATGAACAGACTGGCTTCCGGGCCTTCCAGGCATTGTTCGACGACCACCGGGCCATGGATTTCAGCGAGTGCCGCCAGGCCTTCCTCGTTGGTTTCCGCCACTGTCACGCCCTTGCCACCGGCCAGGCCATCGGCCTTCACCACCACCGGCAACGGGTGCACCGCGACATAATGATGGGCATCGGCGGCGCTGGCGAAGCGGCGGAAGCGCGCGGTGGGGATCTGGTGTTCGGCGCACAGATCCTTGGTGAATCCCTTGGAGGCTTCCAGTTCGGCTGCCGCTGCTGAAGGCCCGACCACCGGCACACCGGCCCGGCGCAGCGCATCGGCGACCCCGGCGACCAGCGGCGCTTCCGGCCCGATCACCACCAGGCCGATGCCGTGCGCCGCCACGAAGGCCGTGACCGCCGCCGGATCGGTGATCGCCAGCGCCGCACATTCGGCCACATCGGCGATGCCGGCATTGCCGGGCGCGCAGACCAGCCGGCCACAGCGCGGCGATTGGCGCAGCCGCCAGCACAGCGCATGCTCCCGCCCGCCGCCGCCCAGCACAAGAATATCAAGAGATTCGGGGGCTGCGCTCATGCCCCTGCCATATCATGCCAAAATGTCGCGGCAAGGCGCTTTGCCGGTTTGGCGGGGCGGTTTATGGAAGCGGGGTGAATGATCAGCCCGCCAGCAACCTGCCCGAATACAGCGTGTCCGAAATTGCCGGGGCGCTGAAGCGCACGGTGGAGACCGCCTTTGGCCAGGTGCGGGTGCGCGGCGAGCTTTCGCAATTCCGCCGCCAATCCAGCGGGCACTGGTATGGCAGCCTGAAAGATGAGCGCGCGCTGATCGACCTTGCCATGTGGAAAGGCACGGCAGCGGGGCTGAGCTTTCGGCCCGAAGACGGGCTGGAGGTGGTGATCACCGGCAAGCTGACCACCTATCCCGGTCGATCGAAATATCAGCTGATTGTCGAGCGCATGGAGCCCGCCGGGGTGGGCGCGCTGCTCGCCCAGATCGAGGCGCGGCGGCTGAAATTGCAAGCCGAAGGCCTGTTCGATCCGGCGCGCAAGCAGATCCTGCCCTCGCTGCCGCGGGTGATCGGTGTGGTCACCAGCCCGACCGGTGCGGTGATCCGCGACATCTTGCACCGGATTTCGGATCGCTTCCCGGCGCATGTGCTGGTGTGGCCGGTGGCGGTGCAGGGCGAGGCATCGGCCGCACAGGTCGCTGCCGCCATTGCCGGGTTCAACGCCATCCCCGTCGGCGGCCCGGTGCCACGGCCTGATCTGATCATCGTGGCGCGCGGTGGCGGCTCCATCGAGGATCTGGCGGCGTTCAACGAAGAAATCGTCGTGCGGGCCGCGGCCGCCAGCCGCGTGCCCCTGATCAGCGCGGTCGGCCACGAGACCGATACCACCCTGATCGATTATGCATCGGATTGGCGCGCGCCCACCCCCACCGCCGCCGCCGAACGCGCCGTGCCGGTGCGGGCCGAACTGGCGGCCAACCTGACCATGCTGGCCGGTCGCATGGATGCAGGCCTGCTGCGCGCCCTGGCCTTGCGCCAGGAGCGCACGCTGGCGCTGGCGCGCCGGCTGCCGCAGCCGCGCAATCTGATCGGGCTGGCGGCGCAGCGTGTCGATGATCTGGCCGAACGCCTGCCCAAGGCGCTCGACGCGCGCGCCGGCGGCTTTGCGCTGCGGCTGGAACGCGCCGGCGGCCGGCTGCGCCCGGCGCTGCTGACGACACGGGTGGAGCGCGATGGCCAGCGGCTCGCGGCGCAGACGGCGCGGCTGGCACCGGCACTTGCACGCCCGCTGGCCAGCGACGCCCAGAAACTGGCGCGCACCGGCGCGGGCCTGCGGCCGTTCCTGCTCATCACGCGGCTGGCCCGCGCCGATGCCCGCCTGAACGAGGCCGCGCGCCTGCTCGCCAGCCTGGGCCCGGATCAGGTGTTGGCGCGCGGCTATGCCATCGTGCGCGGGCCCGATGGCCATGTCGTGGCCAGCGCCGCGGCGGCGGCAGCACAGCAGAACTTGACGATCCGCTTTGCCGATGGCGAAACACCGGTCTTCACGAAACTGCCATCTGCGCAGGGGAGTTTGTTCTGATGCTCGATCGTTTCGGCCGCGCCGCGCGGCTCCATTACGAAAGCGGCAGCTATCGCATCCTGGAATCCGGCGATCATGTGTTCTGCGCCGTCACCAACCAGCGCATCCCGCTCGCCGCGCTGCGCTATTGGAGCCACGAATTGCAGGAAGCCTATTTCAACGCCGAAATCGCCAGCAACCGCTATGCCGAGCAGCGGGCAAAAGGCATGTTCCAGCCTTGATGCGCATCTTCGCCGTGCCGCTGCTGCTGGGCGCGGCAGCCATCACCGGGGCGGCATCGCCGCTGCCGCTGGTGATGGGCGAGCCGTTGACGGCCGTGCAGGGCCAGTTGCTGATTGCCCGCCTGCCCGCCGGCAGCCACGCCCTGCGGGTGAATGACCAGCCGCTGCATATCGAGCGTGACGGCCAGTATATGTTGGGCGTCGACCGCGATTTTGCCGGCAGCCAGCAACTGGAATGGGTGACGCCCGACGGCCGCAGCGCGCGCCGCCAGATCGTGGTGACAGCGCACGCCTGGGAGATCGACCGGCTGCCGGCGCGGTTGATGCCGCCTGCCGATCCGAATGCCCCGCGCAATCTGGAATGGGAAGCCAAGCGCGAAGCCGAGGTGGCGCAGGTGCGCGGCGCACGCGTCGAGACCAGCCCGCTGCCGTTCTGGCGCGCACCGTTCCAGTGGCCTGCCACCGGGCGCATCTCCACGCATTTCGGCGCGCAGCGTGTCTATGGCGAGGTGCCGGCGAGCTATCACAGCGGCATGGACATTGCCGCGCCCAGCGGCACGCCGATCCGCGCGCCGATCCCCGGCATCGTCCGGCTGGCGGCCGGGCCGTTCAGCCTGGAAGGCAATATCGTCATCCTCGATCATGGCCGCGGCCTGCATTCGGCCATGCTCCACATGTCGCGCATCGACGTGAAGGCCGGCGATATCGTTTCACAGGGCCAGATCATCGGCGCCATCGGCACGACCGGGCGCTCCACCGGGCCCCATTTGCACTGGGGCATGACCTGGAATGGCGTGCGGGTTGATCCCGAAGCCTTGCTGCCCGCCATGCCGAAGGACCAGCCCGCATGACCGGCGCTGCCACCGGCATCAGCGACGACGCCGAACTGCCAGCGCTGTTGGCGATCAATCCGGCGCTGGATCGCGCGGCCATCCGCGCCGCGCTTGCGGAAAACCGGTTTGTGCAGATCGAGGATTTCCTGGAGGCCAGCGCCGCCGACGCGCTGTGGCAGGTGCTGCGCCAGCACACGCCGTTTGGTCTGGCCTGGGCCGGCGACGGTCAGCCGCACGGCCAGCACGTGCGGCCCGAACAGATGCGCACGCTCAGCGCGCAGCAGAAAGCCGCGATGGGCAATGCCGCCGCCAGCGCCGCCGCCGCCGGGCGCTTTGCCTTCCTCTATGGCCAATATCCGCTGGTCGAATCCTACAAGCAGAACTGGCACCCCGGCCACCCGCTGTATCAGTTGCTGGAGGAGATGAATTCGGCGCCGGCACTGGATTTTGCCCGCGACGTGTCGGGCCATGCCGACATCATCAAGGTCGATGCGCAGGCCACGCTCTATGCCGGCGGCCATTTCCTCACCGATCTTGATGATCTTGTCGAGGAGGAGGGGCGGAGGCTGGCCTATGTGCTCAACCTGGCCAGGGACTGGAAGCCGGATTGGGGCGGCTATTTCAATGTCATGGACACCAGCGGCAACATCGTCGCCGGCTTCATGCCGCGCTTCAACACGATGAACCTGTTTCTGGAGCCACTGCGCCACAATGTCAGCCACGTGCCGCCGTTCGCGCCGGTCGGGCGTTATGCCATCACCGGCTGGTTCCGCAACAAATGAGGCTGGAACTGCGCGACGGCATCGATGTGGCCGGGGCGGCGGCCGCCTATGCGCGGGATGGCCATGTGCGGGTGCAGCCCTTCCTGACCGAAGCGGCGGCGATCGCAGCCCTCGCCGAAATGAAGCGCCGCGAGGATTGGGTGCAGGTCGTGAACAGCGGCGACAAGGTGTTCGAGCTGTCGCGCGCCACCCGCGCGGCCATGAACGCGGCGCAGCGCGATGGGCTGGAGCAGGCGGTGCTGGCCGGGGCGCGAACCGGGTTTCAATATCGCTATGAAGCGCTGCGCCTGCCCGATGGCGATGCGCCGCTTGCCGCTGGCGATGGCGGTATCGCCGCCTGGCCGGCATTTCTGTCAGGCGGCGCGGTGCGTGATCTGTTGCGGGCGATCACCGGCGCCGACGATATCAGCTTCGCCGATGGCCAGGCCACCGCTTATGCCCCCGGCGATTTCCTCACCGGGCACGATGATGCGGTGCCCGGCAAGCACCGCCGCGCCGCCTATGTGTTCAGCCTAAACCCGGTGTGGCGGGCGGAATGGGGCGGGCTGCTGCTGTTCCATGATGGTGATGCCCGCGTGCGCGGCGTGGCACCGGCCTTCAACAGCCTGGATCTCTTTGCCGTCCCGCAGATGCACAGCGTGTCGATGGTGACGGGATCGGTGCCGAATCGCCGCTATTCGATCACCGGCTGGCTGCGGGCCAAACCCTGAGTCACTCGTTCAGGCGGCGCACCCGCACGGCGATCTGGCCATCGACATTGGCCAGGAACGTGCCGACCGCGGCGCGGCGGATGCGGATCTGCATGCCGGCGCGCGGATCACGCGGGATCTGGCGGCCATCGGTCTGCACCCACACGCTGTCATCATCCAGCACGAAGCGCCAGTTGCGCCCAGCGCCGGGGCGGGCGGCTTTCAGGGTCGCCTCGATCTCTTTCAATGCGCCGAGTTCGTCGGTCTGGTCCTTGCTGTCCTTGCTGTCCGCGTCGTCCTTGCCGTTGCCGAACAGGTTGAAGCTGGGCAGGGCGATGCCGAACAGGCTGCGGCGCGCCTTGGTGACCGCGGCGCGATCGGCGACCACCACGTCCCGCTTCTCCACGGCATCGGCCAGCGCCGTCACACCGGCATCCAGGCAGGCCAGTCGCTGCGCCGTGTCGGTGATGGCACGGCATTCCAGCAACTTCTGCACCACGGCCGGTGGCGGTGCGACTGGCTTGTCGGCGGCCATGGCAGATGGTGCGGCCAGGCCGAACGCGACGGTAATGGCGATCCTGTTGCCTGTCAGGCGCATGGCCGATCCTTCCCGCGAAACTGTCCCGCGGTTGTTACGCCAGTTCTGGGCCGACGCCAATCGGCTTGCAGGCGGCGGGCGGTCAGGCCATGACAGGGCGCGTGGGGCGAATGGAAACAAGGGGTGGTGTGATGAAATCTGCAATCTATGGCCTGCTGCTGGTGATGGCCGGCAGCGCAGTGGCGCAAATGCCGGTTGCCACGCCGACGATGCAGGATGACATGACCCCGGGCTTTGTCGCCACGACGCCCGCCGCCGATTATATCCGGCGCGAAGTGATGATCCCGATGCGCGACGGGGTGAAACTGTTCACCGTGGTGGTGATGAAGAAGGGCACGCAGAACGGACCGATCCTGCTGACCCGCACGCCCTACAACGCAGGGCGCACCACGGCGCGCAACCCCAGCCAGCAGATCAACGAGATCCTGCCGATCAGCGACGGCGAGCTGGTGCGCGATGGCTATATCCGCGTCTATCAGGACGTGCGCGGCATCCACAAATCGGGAGGCGATTATGTGCTGACCCGGCCCTTGCGCGGCCCGCTCAATCGCACCGCCACCGATCACAGCACCGATGCCTATGACACGATTGACTGGCTGGTGAAGAATGTGCCGGAAACCAACGGCCGCGTCGCCATCACCGGATCATCCTACCCCGGCTTCACCGCGCTGATGGCGCTGGTCGATCCGCATCCGGCGCTGAAGGCCAGCGTGCCGATGTCCCCCATGGTCGATGGCTGGATGGGTGATGACTGGTTCCACAACGGCGCCTTCCGCCAGACGATGCTGGATTATTTCACCGCGCAGACCGTGGCCAAGGGCAGCGGGGATTCCGTCGCCATGGGCCGGCGCGATTATTATGCCGAGTTTCTGAGCGCAGGATCGGCCGGCGGTTATGCGAAGAAATACGGCCTCGATACCCTGCCCGCCGTGCGCAAGATCATGGAGCACCCGGCCTATGACGCCTGGTGGCAGGGCCAGGCGCTGGACCGCATCCTGGGTGCCCGCCCGCTGACGGTGCCGACCATGCTGGTGGTCGGGCAATGGGATCAGGAAGACAGCTATGGCGCGCCGGTCGTCTATCGCGCGCTGGAGCCCAAGGACACGGGCAACAAATTGCTGTCGATCGTCATCGGGCCGTGGCGGCACAGCGGCGTCAACTATGACGGGTCGGCGTTGGGTGTGCTGAAGTTTGCCGGCGACACCGGGTTGCAGTTCCGCCGCGATGTGATGAAGCCGTTTCTGGATTCGCATCTGAAAACCGGCGCACCAGCCAATGATACCCCGCCGGTGCTCACCTATGCCGTGGGTGCCGACCGCTGGGAACGGCACGATCGCTTCCCGGCCGGGGAGACAGTCAACCTCTATCTCGGTGACCGGTTCAGCCTGTCGCTGGATGCGCCGGTTCAGGGCCAGGCGCATGATGATTATGTCTCCGATCCCGCCCACCCGGTGCCGTTCGTGCCGGTGCCGGTGAACGTGCGCGACCGTGCCACGTGGACGAGCTGGCTGGTCAGCGACCAGCGCCACGCCGCCGCACGGCCCGATGTCGTCACCTATGTCTCGGCACCGCTGAAGGCCGCCTTGCAGATCCATGGCCAACCGGAGGCCAACCTGTTTGCCAGCACCAGCGGCACCGACAGTGACTGGGTGGTCAAGCTGATCGATGTGTTCCCGGAGGAAAACAGCGCCCAGCCCGATCTGGCCGGACTCCAGCTCGGCATCGGCATGGAGATTTTCCGCGGCCGTTATGTGACCGGTTTCGACACGCCGGCCCCGCTGACGCCGGGCAAGGCGGAGCGCTATCGCTTTCTGCTGCCCGGCGTGAACCATGTCATCCCGGCCGGCCACCGCCTGATGGTGCAGGTGCAATCGAGCTGGTTCCCGCTCTATGATCGCAACCCGCAGACGTTTGTGCCCAACATCTTCCATGCCAAGGCCGCCGATTATCAAAAGGCCACGCAGGGCGTGTGGCGCGATGGCCCGCGGCCCAGCCACATCGCCATTCCGGTGGTGGGCGGCGCGGCCGCAGCGCGGGCCGCCCTGAACAACTGACATTCCAGAATTGAATTTCCACAAGGGGGACAGACAGATGCTGACGGCCTTTCCACTCACCACCCTGGCGCTGATTGCGGCGCTGTTCGTCTATGCCGGACTTGGCATCGTCGTGGGCGGCGCGCGTGCCAAATATGGCGTTCCGGCCCCGCAACCAACCGGCCATCCGGAATTCGACAAGCGCAACCGCGTCCATATCAACACGCTGGAACAATTGGCCCTGCTGGTGCCGGCGGTGATCGTCGGTGCGCCGGTCCTGGGCGATCTGATCGCCGGCGGCCTCACCGCCACCTGGTGCCTGGGCCGCGTGATCTATGCCCGCGCCTATTACGCGGACCCGGCCAAACGCGGGCCGGGTTTTGGCCTCACCTTCTTCCCGACGCTGATCATGCTGGTGGCCGGGTTGTGGGGCGGCGTTTCGGCGCTGATCTGATCACTTAAAAAGGAGGGCTGGCGCTGCCCGGCCAATGCGCTCACCCTGCGCAAAACAGCCTTGGGGAGAGACGATATGAGCGCATTGACCGGCCGGGTGGCCTTTGTGACCGGCGGCGCCAGCGGCATCGGGCGGGCCAGTGCCATCGCCCTGGCCGCCGAGGGCGCGATCGTCTTCGTCACCGATATCGATGCGCCGGGCGGCCGCGAGACGGTGGCGATGATCGAGGCGGCCGGCGGCCAGGCGACGTTCCGCGGCCAGGATGTGGTGGAGGAAGACCGCTGGGCCGAACTGGTGGCGCGGGTGATGGACCTGTATGGCCGGCTCGACATCCTGGTGAACAATGCCGGCATCGGCACATCGGGCCTGATCACCGATGTGACGCTGGCGCAGTGGAACCGGCAGATGGACATCAATGTCACCAGCTGTTTCCTGGGGATCAAGCATGCGCTGCCGGCGATGCGCAGCCCGCGGCCCGACGGACATGTCGGCGGCTCGATCATCAACATTTCCTCGGTCGCCGGGCTGGGCGGTTCCGCCGGCATGTCGGCCTATTGCGCCAGCAAGGGCGCGGTGCGCCTGCTTTCCAAGGCGGTGGCGATGGAGTGCGCGGCGATGCGCGACGGCATCCGCTGCAACAGTGTGCATCCCGGCATCATCGACACGCCGATCTGGCAAAAGCTCGACACGTCGGGCGCACTGGCGGAGTCCGTATCGCCTGGCGCAAATGCCCTGGACGTCGATCAGATCGGCGCTGGTGCCCCGGTCGGCCACGCTGGCCAGCCGCAGGATATCGCCGCCGGCGTGGTGTTCCTGGCCAGCGACGCCAGCCGTTACATGACCGGGTCCGAACTGGTCATCGATGGCGGCTGGACGGCGCACTGACGCCGTCACGGCGTGACGCGCAGCACCCTTCCCCCCGGCTTCTGATCAGCGCCTTCGTCAGTGGCGACCCACACGGCGCCATCGGGCGCCACGCGCACATCGCGGATGCGCGCCTTGATCGACGGGAAGATGCGTGCCTGGCCCAGCACATTGCCGGCGGCATCCAGATCGATGCGCCGAACCTCTTGGTTGACCAGCGCGCCGACGATCAGATCGCCCTGCCAATCCGGCCACAGCGCGCCGCGGTACACCGCCAGACCGGATGGCGCGATCGACGGCACCCACACCACACGGCCATCGATCATGCCCTTGTAACGTTTGAACGGGCTGATCGTCGCGCCGCTGTAATCCAGGCCGAAGGTGGCGACCGACCAGCCATAATTGCCACCCTTCTGGATCAGATTCAGCTCATCACCGCCACGCGGGCCATGTTCATGCGCCCACAACCGGCCGCTGACCGAATCGACCGCCAGACCCTGCGGGTTGCGATGGCCATAGCTCCAGATGCTGGCCTGCGCTTGCCTGCGGCCGACAAACGGGTTGCTGGCCATCGGGCGACCATCGTCGGCCAGCCGGACGATCTTGCCCAGGCCCGATTGCAACCGCTGCGCCTGTTCACGATAATCAAAGCCATCGCCGGTGGTCATCACCAAGCTGCCATCGGGCAGAAAGGCCATGCGCCCGCCGTAATGCACCGGCGTGTCTCTGCCCGGGCTCACCTGAAAGATAACGCGCGCATCGATCAGCCGGCCATCCTGCAACCGGGCGCGGGTGATCCGCGTGAAGTTATTGTTTTTGTTCCCAGCGGCATAGGACAGATAGAGCAAATGATTATCGGCAAAGCGCGGGTGCAGCACGACGTCGAAAAGCCCGCCCTGGCTGTTGTGATAAGCAGCCGGCACACCGGCGATAACGCGCGGCGCCTGGCCAGGCACCACGTGCAAAAGGCGCCCGCCGCGCTCGGTGACCAGCACGCCTGTCAGCCCGGACGCCGGCGGCGGAAAGGCCATGCTCCATGGATGATCAAGCCCACGCGCGATCTCCGCCACGCGCTCTGCCCGGCCGGCAGCCGGCGCAAGCAGCATATTTATTAACACTAATTTTACGAAAATCTTCATTTTTGGCCGTCGGACCCTTTCCATACGTCGCTAACATGGGCTAGCTTGGTATGGCTACCTTGGTATCGCTTCCTCGGTATGGACGAAGGTGAACTGGCATGGCTTGGGCCAAAGTTATGGTGCGCACGGGACCCGCCTGGGCTGCCGCCGTGGTTGCGACAACGGCAATGGCCAGCATCATCCAGAGCTGGCAGGTGCAATCCGGCCTGATCGATCTGGGTGTGGCCATCCCCGACGATCTGGCAATGGAAACCGCCTTGCGCGATTTTACCGGGCTGGCGTTGCCGGTGCTGGCCGTGTTCGGCATCGCACTGGCTTTGGCCTTTGCCCTGGCCGGCTGGGCAAAGCCGAAGCTGCCGATGCTGGCCCCGATTGCCTGGCCCCTGGCCGGGGCTGCCGCGATCGGCACGACCCTTGGCTTCATGCACGCGCAATTCCAGACGACGCCGCTCGCCGGGGCGCGCGGCTGGGATGGCTTCATCCTGTTCTGCGCGGCGGGCGCCATCGGCGGCGGCATCTTTGCCTGGCTGAAACCGAGCTCGACCTGATCGCTAAAGATTCCGGCGCGCCTATACTTGTGTTGCCGTAAAGCCACACCATATCCCGTGTGAACAGGAGACACGGGCCATGAACATCGAGAAATTCAGTGATCGCGCCAAGGGCTTCCTGCAGTCTGCCCAAACGGTGGCGATCCGGAACAATCATCAACGCGTCGCCCCCGAACATGTGTTGAAGGCGCTGCTGGAAGATGATCAGGGCCTGTGCAGTGGACTGATCAAGGCGGCCGGCGGCGTGCCGGCCACCGCCATGCAGCTTACCGACCAGGCACTGGCAAAGATCGCCCAAGTCTCTGGCAGCGGCGCACAGTCCCTGAGCTGGGACACCGATACGGTGCGCCTGCTCGACAGCGCCGAACAGATTGCCGCCAAGGCCAGCGACAGCTTCGTCACCGTGGAACGCCTGTTGGTGGCGCTGGCGCTGGCCACCACCACCGAAGCCGGCAAGGCCCTGAAAGCTGCCGGCGTCACCGCGCAGGCCTTGAACGAAGCCATCACCAGCATCCGCAAGGGCCGCACCGCCGACAGTGCCGGCGCCGAGGACAGTTTCGACGCGCTGAAGAAATATGCGCGCGACCTGACCGAGGCGGCGCGGGCCGGCAAGCTCGATCCGGTGATCGGCCGCGACGAGGAGATCCGCCGGACCATCCAGGTGCTGGCACGCCGCACCAAGAACAACCCGGTGCTGATCGGTGAACCCGGCGTCGGCAAGACGGCCATTGCCGAGGGCCTGGCGCTGCGCATCGCCAACGGCGACGTGCCCGATGGCCTGAAAGACAAGCGGCTGATGGCGCTCGACATGGGCGCGCTGATCGCCGGCGCCAAATATCGCGGCGAGTTCGAAGAGCGGCTGAAGGGCGTGCTGGATGAAGTGCGCGCAGAAGGCAGCGATGTCGTGCTGTTCATCGATGAAATGCACACGCTGGTCGGTGCCGGCAAGGGCGAGGGCGCCATGGACGCCTCCAACCTGCTCAAGCCCGCCCTGGCGCGCGGCGAACTTCACTGCATCGGCGCCACCACGCTGGATGAATATCGCAAATATGTGGAGAAGGATGCGGCGCTGGAGCGGCGGTTCCAGCCGGTGATCGTGGGTGAACCGACGGTGGAAGACACCATCTCCATCCTGCGCGGCCTGAAGGAAAAATACGAGCTGCATCATGGGGTTCGCATCACCGATGGCGCGCTGGTTGCCGCCGCGACCCTGTCCAACCGCTACATTGCCGATCGCTTCCTGCCCGACAAGGCGATCGATCTGATGGACGAGGCCGCATCGCGCCTGCGCATGGAGGTGGAAAGCAAGCCTGAAGAGATCGAGGCGCTCGACCGTCGCATCATCCAGTTGAAGATCGAAGCCGCCGCGCTGGCCCGCGAAACCGATGCCGCGTCAAGGGAGCGGCTGGTGACGCTGAACGGCGAACTGGCCGGGCTGGAGGAGGAATCCGGCATCCTGACCCGGCGTTGGCAGGCCGAAAAGGAGAAATTGGCCGGTGCCACGCGCATCAAGGAGCAATTGGACGCCGCCCGCCTGGAGGTCGAACAGGCCCAGCGCGCCGGCGATTATGCCAAGGCCGGCGAACTGACCTACAGCCGCATTCCCGACCTGGAGCGCCAGTTGGCCGAAGCGGATGCCGGCGCAGCCACGGCCATGGTGCGCGAGGAAGTGACCAGCGACGATATCGCCGGCGTCGTCAGCCGCTGGACCGGCATTCCGGTTGATCGCATGCTGGAGGGCGAGCGGGACAAGCTGCTGAGGATGGAGAGCATATTGTCTGGCCAGGTGATCGGCCAGGCCGCCGCGGTGAAGGCCGTATCCAGCGCCGTGCGCCGCGCGCGCGCCGGCTTGCAGGATCCCAATCGGCCGCTCGGCAGCTTTCTGTTCCTTGGCCCCACCGGCGTCGGCAAGACCGAGTTGACCAAGGCGCTGGCACAATTCCTGTTCGATGATCCGCGCGCCATGGTGCGGCTGGACATGAGCGAGTTCATGGAAAAGCACAGCGTCGCCCGGCTGATCGGCGCGCCTCCCGGCTATGTCGGCTATGAGGAAGGCGGCGTGTTGACCGAAGCCGTGCGGCGCCGGCCCTATCAGGTGGTGTTGTTCGACGAGGTCGAAAAAGCCCATGGCGACGTGTTCAACATCCTGTTGCAGGTGCTGGACGATGGCCGGCTGACCGATGGCCAGGGCCGCACGGTCGATTTCACCAATACGCTGATCATCCTGACATCCAATCTGGGCTCGCAGTATATCGCCGCGCTGCCCGACGGCGCGCCGGTGGGCGATGCCGAAGCCGCGGTGATGGAAGTGGTGCGCGGACATTTCCGCCCGGAGTTCCTCAACCGGCTCGATGAAATCGTGCTGTTCCAGCGTCTTGGCCAGGACGCGATGGGGCCGATCGTCGATATCCAGGTGCTGCGCGTGCAGGCGCTGCTGAAGGATCGCAAGATCACCCTGAATCTCACCGACGCCGCGCGGCGCTGGCTGGCACGGGTCGGCTATGATCCGGTCTATGGTGCGCGGCCGCTCAAGCGCAGCGTGCAGAAGCATTTGCAGGACCCGCTCGCCGAACTGATCCTGCAAGGCGCGGTGCCCGATGGCAGCACGGTGCAGGTGGACGAAGGCGACGGCAAGCTGGCGTTGATGCCCGCCTGATTGCTGGGGCCTAAAACCCCGCCACCAGTTGCAGCAGCGCCTGCCGACCGACCGGTGCAACGCCTGTGTCGGCAGCGTTGCTGAGGCTGGCGATCAGGCGCACCTTCTCCGTCACCTGTCGTTCCACGCTGGCATCGATGGCACTCCGCGCGGGTTCGCCGGCCAGGCTGGAGCGGTGGCGCCAACCGGTGCTGATCACCCATGGGCCGTGCTCCACGCCAACGCGCAGCAGCGACTGGAAGCGCGCCACGGGGAGCGGCGTGAAGCGGGCCTCGGCATGATGGGTGGCCATGGCATTCACCAGCAGGTTCGTTGACGCGCCGATGCTGCGCCGCAGGGACAACGCGACATCCACGGCCTGCACCCGCGCTGGCCCGGCGGTCTGGCTGCGCCAATCCACCGCCAGCGCCACCCCCGGCACGAAAGCCGGCACTGCCACCAGCCCGACGCTGCGGCCGATCCCGCTGATCGTCGCCAGATCATCAATGCCGCGCGCCACCTGCGCGCGGATCGCCAGACCCGGGAAGAACTCCCAACGCGCCCGCGCCTTCCACAACGGTTCTGACCGCCCGGCGATCCAGGCTTGCCGCCAGCCCAGTTCCAGCGCCAGATTCTCGGCGGCCGGGCGATCCTGCAGCAGCGGCACATAGGCTTCGGCAAACAATTCGCGCGACCATACGCGCTCCGCATCCAACCGCAGGCGCCGCAACTCGCCGCCCATGGCCACGCTGACCGGATCGACCGCGCCGGGAAGGGTCAGACCCGTGGCCCTGTTCACGTCGACCGCAGAGACGAGTTGGCGACTGCTCGCCGTTGCCTGATGATGACCACCGGTCGCGACGGCGACGTGCCAGTTCCACTGGCCGCCGCCCCGCAGTTGCAAGGCCAGATCATGATAGTCGGCCCGCTCGCCGCCCTCGCGCCGGCTGGCCAGCAGCGCACGGCCCGACACGGTTGCACCCCCCAGATCCTGGGCAAAGCGACCGCCCAGATGCCAGCGCCCTTGTCCGGTGGCTGCCAGTCCGACCGGCGTGGCCAGCGCGCCACCTTGCATAAAGCCGCCACCAATCCAGCCAAATTCATCGCCTGCCCGCACATCGATACCACCGATGCCCCGGCCCGATTGTGCGCCGCCCAATGCCCATATACGGCTGTCACTGCCCACTTGTGCCAGCGACAGGTTCAGCGCGCCGGCGATGCTGCCCGCCCCCTGGGCAAGACCCACTGGCCCGGCAGACAGTTCCGCATTCGTCAGCCAGGCCAGCGGCAGCATCGACAGATCGACCTTGCCATCGGCGGCCGGCGTCAGACGCAGGCTGTCCAGCAGCACGATGGTGCCCGGCAAGCCCGAAAGCGACACGCCGCGCCCGGCTGGGGTGAGCAGGCTCCAATCTGCCAGCGCCTCCCCCGTCAGCACGGCACCGCGCTGGCGCAGGCGATCTTCGCCCAGCACATGTTCGGTCACCATGGCCGGCCGTTGCGGTGCGTCTGGGGGCAGGTCGATGGCCATGCCCCTTTCTACCGGCTGGACAGGCAAAGGCCAGCCGGCCAATGATTTGGGTGTGGATATCAACGCCCTGTTTGCGCGGGCCGAGCGCGCCTTTGCTGCCGGAAGCCACGCCGCCGCGCGCGCTGATCTGGCGCAGGTGCTGCGGCTGGCGGGGCCGCAGCCGGCGGTGCTGCATCTGGCAGCGTTGAATGAGGCGCGCGCCGGTGATGTGGCCGCGGCGCGCACGGCGTTTGCCCGGGCAATGCAAGCGGCGCCGAATGATGCGCAAGTCGCCAATAACTATGCAAATTTCCTGAAGCAGCAGGGGGATGCCGAAGCTGCGCTGGCCTATTATGGGGCTGCATTGCGGGCCGCGCCGGGGCTGCATCAGGCGCGGCTCAATCGCGCCATTCTGCTGAACAGCCTGGCGCGCCATGGCGAGGCGCGCAACGATGTGGACGCGTTGCTGGCGGAGCGCCCCGATGATCCGGCGGTGCGCCAGACCAGCGGCGCCATTCATCTGGCGATGGACATGCTGGAGGCGGCGGCTGCCGATTTCGATGCCGTTCTGGCGGTGAAATCGCAGGATCTGAAAGCCTTGCATGGCCGGGCGCGGGTAGCGATGATTGCTGGCGAGGATGTATTGGCCATCCGTCTCTATCGCGCGGCACTGCGCCAGGCGCCGGGCGATGCCGAACTGGCGCTGGGCCTGGCAGAGGCGCTGGAAGCCGCCGGCGAAGATGGCGCAATTGCTGTTCTGGAACAGGCCGTTGCGCGCGATCCAGGCTGGACGGTCGGGCAGGATGCGCTGGCCCGGATGCGGGCGGAGGCGAGCGCGGGTGACGCCTTTGATGCCAGCTATCGGCGCGCCGTGGCCACGCGTCCGCAGGATCAGCCGCTGGCGCTTGCACATGTTGCCTGCCTGGTCATGGCGGACCGCTGGCAGGCCGGGCTGCATGCGCTCGATGCTGTTGTGGGACGCCATGGACGCAGTGAAATCAGCGACTTGTATGAGGCAATGCTGGCCACCAATATCGGTGATATCGAGCGGGCACAGGCGGCGCTGGCGCGGGTCGGCGCGGTGCCAGCGGCAACATTGACGCGGGCGCGACTGGCCCTGCGCATGGGTGACCCCGCGCAGGCTGCGGCGGTGCTGGAGCCATTGGCGCGGGCTGATCTGGGTGCCGTCAATGTATGGGCGCATCTGGATCTGGCATGGCGGCTGCTGGGCGATACGCGGCACGATTGGCTGTCGGGGCAGCCGGGCTTGGTTGCGGCGCAACAGATTGATTATACCGAGGATTGGCCACAGCTTGGCGATGTGTTGCGCGGGTTGCATCGTGCCCGCGCGCACCCCATCGGGCAGAGTGTGCGCGGTGGGACCCAGACCAGGGGACGGCTGTTCGGCCGGCCGGAGCCGGCGATCCGGGCGCTGGAAGCGGCCATAAGGGCGGCCGTGCAACGCCATGTTGAGGGGCTTCCGGCCGCCGATCCGGGCCATCCCTTGCTCCGCGATAAGGGCAAGCGTCCCGTATTTTCAGGGAGTTGGTCGGTAAGACTGGTGGGCGGCGGTTTTCATGTCGCGCATATCCACCCCGAAGGGCGGCTGTCGTCTGCCTGCTATATCGCGCTGCCTGACGGCATCGATGCGCCAGAACAGCCGGGCTGGCTGGAAATCGGGGGTCCGCCGGCCGAACTGGACCTGAATCTGAAGCCGTTGCACCTGATCCGGCCAGAGCCGGGACGGCTGGCGCTGTTCCCATCCACACTGTTCCACGGCACCCGGCCATTCCCAGCCGGGGAACGGATGACGGTGGCGTTCGATGTGATGCTGGCATGAGTGCCGAATGGAGCCGGTACTGGGCGCGGGAAACCAGCGGCGCTTGCCTGCCCGGTGCGCCACCGGCGGTGCAGAATGCGCTGATTGGCACCTGGAAGCGCGGTTTTGGCGACCTTTCCAACGGTGTTCGCGTGCTGGATGTCGCATCCGGCGGCGGTTCGGTGCTGAAAATCCTGTTGGAGACCGTGAAGGATGCTGTTGGAATCGGCATCGACGCGGCAGCGGTGGGGCCGGCTGCGGTGGCACTGGGCGTGCGCGGCGGCATCGATGCTCATGCGCTGCCTTTTGGCGATGCCAGCTTCGATATGGTCACCAGCCAGTTCGGGTTGGAATATTGCGGCCGCGCGGCCTGGGCCGAGGCGGCCCGGGTGCTGTCGCCCGGCGGGCACATGTTGCTGATCTGCCACCATCAGGCCAGCACGGCCGTGCTGCACAACGGCCGGCGATTGGCGGCGATGCGGGCGCTGGACGATGCCGGGCTGTTTGGGCTGGCCGCAGGGTTGGCGGCGGGGCGTGGCGAAGATCCGGCGGTGATGGCGAAGGTGCTGGCAGCACGGGAAGCGCATGCAGCGCAATCGGTGGTGGTGGAACTGCCGGCGGCCCTTGGCCAATGGGCGCGGGCCGGGCGCCGCGATGCGGTGGCGGCGATCAGGGCTGAGGCCGAAGCCGAGATGGCACGGCTGGCGGCGATGCAATCGGCAGCGCTGGATGGCGCGGCGATTGCCGAGCGCGCGGGGTGGCTGGGGCTGCTGACACAGATTGACGTGTTGGCCGGGCCGGATGG
>Ga0164295_10000890_pt1 | contig 24743 bp, 22 predicted proteins | sample GEODES006metaG_FD_111798 | JGI IMG/M metagenome (GOLD analysis project Ga0164295, IMG submission 111798) | Oligotrophic lake water microbial communities from Sparkling Lake, Wisconsin, USA - GEODES006 metaG | ecosystem: Environmental > Aquatic > Freshwater > Lake | place: USA: Sparkling Lake... | reverse complement strand
GAGGCACTCGTGTTGCCATTGCCGGCGGCATCGGTGAAGGCGTTGTCGTAGACGATCGCATAGCCGGTGCCGGCGGAGTTGGGGGTGGGAGTGAAGTCGGCGGCGAACGTGGTGCCGCTGACAAACCGGAACCCGGAGAGCGTGCCACCAACGGCATAGAGATCACTGGCGGTGAATGTGCCGGAGGGTTCGCTCAGCGTGTAGGAGATAACGGCGGTTTCCCCCGCCTTGAGGCTGGCCTTGCTCGACGTAATCGATATCGTGGGGCGAACAGCATCAATCGCCAGCGACGCCATCACGGCGCCTGCAGCACTTTTGTTGCCATTGCCGGCGGCGTCGGTGAAGGCGTTGTCGTAGACGATCGCATAGCCGGTGCCGGTGGAGTTGGGGGTGGGAGTAAAATCGGCGGCGAACGTGGTGCCGCTGACAAACCGGAATCCGGAGAGCGTGCCACCGACGGCATAGAGATCACTGGCGGTGAATGTGCCGCTGGGCGCGCTGAGGGTGTAGGAGATAACGGCGGTTTCCCCCGCCTTGAGGCTGGCCTTGCTCGATTGGATCGTGATCGTGGGCTGAGCAGTTGTCGTGGTGGTCTCAATGGCGACCGAGGCGACAACTGCGCCGGTGGAGCTTTTGTTACCGTTGCCAGCGGCGTCAGTGAACGTATTGTCGTACACAACGACATAACCTGTGCCTGTGAAATCCGCCTTTGCAGTGAATGTGCAGGTGTAGGTCGTGCTGCTGAGCGCCGTGAAGTTAGAGATTGCACCATTGACTGAGAAGACATCTGCCGCCGTGAAAGTCGTTGACGGAGCGCTCAGCGTAAACGTGCAGGTTGTGGCGTCGCCAGGCTTCAGGCTCTTTCGAGCCGGATCGATGGTGACTGAGGGAGCTGGGCTGGTTGCTGTGGAAAGACTCCAAAGCTCCCTGCCGAAGGTGCCGTTGGTCGCAGTGAAGAACAGGGCTTGTCCCGCAGCCTTCAGGTTTTGTGGCGAGGAATCGGCTGTGCCGGGGTTGATATCCTTGACGAGGACCGTGCCGGATGCGCTGCCGTCGCTGGTCCACAGTTCCCAGCCCGATGTGCTGTCCGTAGCGGTGAAGAACAGGCTCGATCCGGCAGCTGCGAATGTGCCGATATTCATCTGTTCGACCGGGAAGTTATAAACTCCTCCCGAATTCACCCATGATGTCCCGAATGTCCGGACAAGGGATGTTCCGGCAGGCGTGCCGTCGCTCTTCCAGAGTTCACCCCCCGCTGTGCCGTCCTTCGCAGTGAAAAAAACCGTCGATCCGACTGCCGTGAGATTGCCCGGAGAAGCGTCGCCGGCCCCAGGGTTGATATCTTTCACAAGGCTTGTCCCGGCGGCAGTGCCATCCGATTTCCAGAGTTCCACGCCGGAGAAGCCATCGCTGGCCGAAAGATAGAGCGTGGATCCGACGGCGGTGAGATCTCCCGCCAACGAGTTGTTTGTGCCGGGGTTGATGTCCTTGACCAGCACAGTGCCTGCTGGTGTGCCGCCGGTTTTCCACAGTTCCCAGCCAGAGTTATCGTTGGCTGTAAAAAAAAGCGTCGAGCCGACTGCGGTGAGGTCATCGATCTTGTCGTTGAGTACGGCTAGACGAGTTCCAGGAATGAAAGACGAGTATTGCCCGAAGGCTTTCAGGAGAGACGTTCCGTTGCTTGTGCCATCTGTTTTCCAGAGTTCGCCACCAGATCCAGCTTCGTCGGCGATGAAGTAGAGCGTTGAGCCAGCTGCCGTGAGCTGACGAGGTTTGGAGCTGTCTGCGCCGACGTTGATATCCTTCAGAAGAACTGTTCCGGCAGCGGTGCCGTCCGATTTCCAGAGTTCGCTCCCGGAGGTGCCGTTGTTCGCGGTGAAATAAAGCGTCGAACCGAGCACGGTGAGGTTGCCGGGGGCAGCATCGGCGATTCCCGGATTGATATCCTTCACCAGAACCGTTCCGGCAGCAGTGCCGTCCGATTTCCAGAGTTCGCTGCCGGAGGTGCCATTGTTCGCAGTGAAGTAGAGCGTAGAGCCAACAGCCGTGAGGTTGCCCGGGGAGGAACCGAGGGCGCCCGGATTGATATCTTTCACCAGAACCGTTCCGGCAGCAGTGCCATCCGATTTCCAGAGTTCGCTCCCCTGCGTGCCGTCACTGGCAGCGAAATAGAGCGTTGAGCCGATGGCAGCGAGGGCGGTCGGTGAAGAGTCGCCCGCTCCGGGATTGATGTCCTTCAGCAATACAGGAGAGGCGGTGAGTGCGAAACGAGGCTCCAGTAGTTGGAAGCCAAAGACGGGGTTTTCTTGATCCCGACGGAGCCGGTTTGGTGGTCGCCGTTTTTTACTGGGCGAATATCCAAAATAACCAGCCCAGGTGGCAAGCCAGTTGGGGGGCGCCGCGGCGACTGCGTCCCGTCTTGATCGGTTCTTCTTCATGGTTCACAGATCCCTTCTTTGCCGGGCTTGGTCGCCGCGAGGGCCGCACACCTGAATTCCCCTAATCTGTCGACAGTGCGGGGATCAGGTCAATGACCATGGGCTGCACGGGTTTCGGGAGAACACCCTTCCTAGATATATAGGCGGGATGCCCCGAAAAAGCGGACACGAGGTAGGGGAAAATTTGCTCCCCCGACGCTGCCGCGGTGGCTAGCGGTCAGAAACGGCCAGTTCGGCGGTCAGGCCTGGGCCAAAGGCCAGCGCCACGCAGGGGGCGGCGGTCTCTTCCCGCAACTACCGCTTGAGAATGAAGAGGATCGTGGCACTCGACATCTTGCCATGCTGGGCCAGCACGCCCCGGGAGGCGATCAGTGCCTCCGAGTTCAGCCCCAACGCTTCTTCCAGCCGGCCGCCAATCCGGCGGCGTGGACCTGCTTGATCTGCCAGAGTGGCACGGCGGTGCTGATTCCCAAGATCGTCAAGCTCATTCGTGCTTTGCCTCCGCCAGCAGAGCGGGTGGCGCACCAGCCGCCGACCAGCCAGCGCCGATGAGACCCGGCACCACGTGGCTAGCAGCCCAAGGGAAGCATTGGGCCAATCGCAAAGCCCCCCCCACCAGCCCCGGCCGCCGCACCGCCCAAGCCACGCGCCGGCAGCGGGCGTGGTGGACTCCCAGCAACCGCCGGTGGAGATCGCCGTAGCGGCTGGCGATCGCGACGGTGGCGAGCGCGGCGGCATGTTCCGGGGCAGATGCGGCTGCCGCCAAGACTCGCGCACTGGCCAGCGCCCAGCCGATCCCCTCCCCGGTGAACGGCTCGACATAGCCAGCCGCATCGCCGACGCGGAAGATCCGGCCCGCCTCCCCCACGACGAGGCTGGCGGCGTGTGTCAGTGCTGGAGTGGCCCGAAACGTGGCGGCAGCCAGCGAGGCTGCGCTGGGCACACGCCTGTCGCCCGGGCCGCATCCCTGGTTCACAATCGCTCCCGCGGCGGCAGCCGGGCTGCCAGCTTGGGTCAGCAGCCGCTTGTCAACGGCGGCGGCCAGATCGATCCGCCCATCCTCCAGCCGCACCAATCCACAATAGCCCTGCTGTGCAACCGCCATCAGCAGTTCGCCTGTCGGCAGGTCGCTCGCCTCAGGGGGCAGCGTGGCGCCGATGCCGACCCGGCTTTGTGCGGCGACAATTCGTCGGGGGCGATTCTCAGGAATGTCCGCCGTCGGGAGTCGCACGCCATCGGCCAAGCCAGTGGCCAGCACCACCATTTCGGCCTGCAGGTGGAGCGTTGCTTCGCTGGCGCTTGAATACTGCAACCGGGCGGCGATTGTCAGGTGTGACGACTGCGAGGCCGTGCTGCCAGTGGAAGGTCCCTCGCTGATGGCTGTGATCAGCACCTCCGGTAGCCAATGGGCCCCCGCAGCGGTCGCCTGCTGCACGAGGTGCGTGTCGAGCGTTTCCCGGGAGATCACGCCGCCGGAGGGTAAGGGCATGCGTGCCACCCGGCCCGCTGCGGCCAGAGAGACACCTGACAGCGGCGTGGCTGAAATCCGCCCTGCTGTGTCGTGCCGGGCAGGTAGAAGCGACTCAAGCATTCGCAGCTCGGCATAGGCCAGCGGCGAGAGGCAGCAGCCGCAGACCTTTGGGCGAGGCATCGAGCCCCGATCGATCAGCAATACCCGCCACCCCTGCGCGGCCAGCCGCAGCGCCGCAGCACTCCCGGCAGGACCGGCGCCGATCACCACACACTGCCAAGAAGTCGCGGCAGCCCCCTCGGCCGAGAGCGTCGCCGGCAGCGCGGCGGGGGCTGAAAAATCGAGTATTGGAAAGCTCATCGCCGCTGCTCCCGGGCGATGCGCTCGCGGTGGGCAACCGGCCACACCAGCAGCGCCCGCTGCGGCCAACTGCTCAGGATGCGTGCCGATTCCATGCCGGAGCGGTCGAGCAGTTGGCGGTATTCCGGCAGGGTGCGGGCAGCGCGTACGGAGAGGGGGCCGTCGACCCGCGCCACCCGCGACGAGGAGAGCAGCGTCGTGCCGAGATGCGCCAGCCACAGGCCCACCCGGCTGCGGAGCAGATCAGAGACCACCACCCCGACACTGGCGGCAGCGGCCATGCCCTGCAGAATCTGGCCGGCCTGGGCATCGGAGAGATGGTGGAGAAAGAGCGAGTTGACGGCGAAGTCGCAGGGGGGGCAGCCCTCGGCCAGCGCGTCGTGCACAGCAAAAGTGACGCCCGTAACACCCCGCGAGTCGGCCATGCTCTGGGCGCGGGCCACGGCCCGGGGGCTGATGTCGATCCCCGTCACTTCCACGCCCACGCCCCTGGGCAGGCGACGCTGGAGCTTTTTCGCCAGGGCCACGGTGACATCCCCGCCGCCGCTGGCCACATCGATGATCTGCAGTGGTCGCGTCCACTCGATGCCATGCGAGAGTTGCAGGATCGCCGTGGCAAGCGCCGTGGCGGTGCCGGAGAGGGCGTTGATCCGCGTGAGCGCATTGAGCGCGTCGAGGTGATCCTGATCGGGCAGGGACGGATCGTCCATCAGTTCCGGCTGCCGCGACGGAGCAACTGACCAAAGTGGCAAGAGAGAGCCCCTGCTGAAGAACGGTGCGCGGGACGAACTGGTTCCGGCAGAGAGCGGCTGTGACGCCCGCGACAGCATCACTCTATCCGGTCTGGCCACAACCCGTCGGGGGAACAGGTTGCCACATGCGTCTGCAGCGGCGGAAAGACCCGCGTGGAGGGGGCCTCGGCCGGCCGGCGGGCAGTTTTCAGTACGCGGTCGGACAGGGGGGCGTCTGGCCGCCGCCGTCGACCACCATCTGGCTGCTTCCCATGACGACGTGCCCCCCTCCCATCACCATTTCAGGCGGACAGGCCATTTCGGTCGCGCCCATCACCGGGGCTCCCATGACCGGCGCTCCCATCGGCTGTCCGGGCGTCATCATGACGCCGCCGGTGGCGGGCATCACCTGCCCCTGCACGGCCCCAGGCGCCGCCGCGTAGGCGACCGGCTGGGCCGCCTGTTGCTGGGGCTGCGGATAGACCGGCGGAGCGTAGGGGGGGGCGTAGGCGTAGTTGTTGCGATTGTGAGCGCACCCGGACGTGAGCAGGGCCACGGCCAAGACACCGAGTGGGGAAACGCGCATCGTAAACCGGCTCCCGGAGGGCAGTCAGAAGGGAGGACGGTAGAAATCGCCTCTCTGGCCAGTCAAGCCCAAAGATCGGGGGCTCCAGTTGGCTGTGGAAAAAGCCATCCATGGCCCTCTGGCTGGAAGAAAGTCCACGCAGTCGACCGGTGAAAAAGCCGAGGTTTTCCACAGTCGACGGGCATCGTATCCAGCGCTGCTGCACTTTATCCACCGCCTGTGAGCGATCCCTGATGCGCGCTGGTGAACCGGTTCATTTCTCTTCCGACAGATCCTTTTTGTAGACGTTTCCCAGATCCTCAAGGGGAGAGTCTGGTTGCGGGGCCTCTGCTGGGGTGGTGCGGTCGCCGGACGCTGCGTTCCAGTAGGGGTTGGGCGGCGTCTGCCATCCCCCCACGTCTCCCTGCCAGATCAGGCGGCAGCGACGCTCGAGTTCAACCTGATCGCAGAGCGGGTCCCAGATGGTTTCCGCGACCATCGCCGGAACGCGGCGCATCTTGAGATCGATCAAGCCGGCCTCGACCAGCGGAAAGATCCCCTTCGACCGCGGTGGTCCCTTGGCCAGTTCGCCAGACCACTCCAGCAGCGTCTGGAAATTCGGGTTGTCGAGCAATCGCCCTCCGGTTGGAGGGCGCCAATCAGAAACGCAGGGATAGCCGACATCCTTGCCGTCCACCACAATCGGCCACTTGCTCCCCGATTCGGGCAGTTGGCCTTCTTCGATGTAGTGCCAGAGCTGGTCCACCCGGTTCAACCATACCCGGTCTTTTTCCCCGCCGTACGACTGCCCGAGCAGATCCATCCCGCAGTTCATGGTGATCCGGTATATCCCGGCGAAATCCTCCTCGGTCCCGCGGTAGGTCATCTGGGTCTTGAATTCCTGGAGGCTGGAAGCCCAGGTGGTGCCTGCTTCCCAGCAGATATTCACAGAGCTGGGGAGGCCGCGGAGAGCGGCGTATTGCTCCCCTTTGTTATGCATTCCGGCTGAGATTTTCAGCGTTGGATGGCGGCGGTGGAGTTCTTCGATAATCGGAAGCACCGTCTGCATCACGCTCTCGCCAATCGGGATCTGCTTGCAGCGCTGGCACGGGCAGACCGCCTCGGTGGCCGTCTGGAAGTAGATGCCGTCGATGTCGGGAATCCAGGCATACTGGTTTTCGTAAACGTCGAGGACGAAATCCTCAAGCGCCTGCGCCGTCTCCGGTTCCTGAGGGCAGAGGTTGGCCAACGTCGGGCCGATTTTTGCCTTCTGGGATTCGTAGAGCGCCTGCAGCCGCGCTGCGAGGGCTGGAGAGGCATCCTGGAAGTCGCCGGCTGTCCATCCGAAACTGAAGCCCCACCAGATTTTGACGCCGCGCTGGTGCGCATAGTCGTTGATCCGATCGGCATTCAGCGGTGCGCCCCGGTTCCAGAAAATGATGTGGTTCAGCTTCCATTCGCTGGCTCGATCGATGTAGGCAAACACATCCTTGCAGCCGTACAGCCAGGTCCAAAAGCCACGAACCTGCACCGACGGCGCGGAGAGCCTGTTGAGCTCCAGCGGCCTCCCCTCCCGCAGCCCCTCCAGCCATTCCCTGCAGTAGTAGTGCTGAAAGTCTCGCACTCCCCACAGCAGGCCTGGGCCATCCGCAGCGATCAATTTCACAGAGCCATCCGCGGCGGCGATGATTCGGAAGCTCTCCGGCACCACGTCGGCCGGAGGATTCACGGCAGCAGGATCGACGAGCAGTTCAATCTGACAATGAGCAGGCGAAGCGGGGTCGGCGGCAAGGGAACCGACGGCCCCTTCGCTGGCGAGGTGTTTCTGCAACTCCGTCGCGGCGTGGCGGACCACCGGTTGGTCGTTATGGTGAGGCACAGAAATCCTTGCCACGATTGAACCGGCCACTTCGGCCCCGATGGCGGCCTGTGGCACCACTCCGGGCAGCAGGTGCAGCCCACTCAAAAACAGGCAGGCCAGTCTTGCCCTCCACGCAGCATTGAAGGCAGCGTTCAGCCCGCCCGGAATCAAACAAGCCATGAAAGCACCCTCAAGATCGAGCGGATATGCGTGGATGGAATTCAACCGATGATATGAAAGATGTCTTCAAGGCGCACAGGAGATGTTCCGTTCTGCAGCGCAAGTAGAAGCTGCCGCGTGCCTGGCCAAGCGATTGCCTCACGCCCGCTCAAAGAGCGCGATGCTGGCGGTGAACCCGTGCAGGCAGTTATGGCGACCGATCGGGCCGATCTCTCCCTGCGCAAAAAATCCGGCCGCTGCCACCGGGCCGAGGCACGCCTGAAGGCAGCGGGCATCGTGGCTGGCCTCGGGGAAGAGCCGGCTGCCGCGGCCGTTGCAGGTAAAGACCAGGGCTCCGGCCGGGGGTGAGGCGGTGGAGGCCTGGGCCGAAAGCAGATGGTGGAGATCATCGTGGGCGCTGGCCGCGTCGCGCACATGAAACTGGATCGTCTGCCCGGTGCGCACCAGATCCCCCACGGCGATCACGCCTGAATCGGGATCGGCACCGACGACGTTGCGCACCAGAAAATCACCGCGCTGAAAGCTCTCCTGATATTCACTCGCCACCCGCCCCACATGCAGGCTCGAGCGCACGAGCTGCCGGTCGGCATCGTCGAGATCGCCGTAGAGTTCGCGCAGCCGCTCAAGCGCCGGCCGGCCGCCGAGCTCCACGATCACGTTCTCCTCCGCCTTGGTGATCACCAGCGGCCGGCCGATCGGCTTGCAGCCCTGCGACACCACCGGGCGAATCCGCACGCCGCCGCCGATGACCACGCCGACAGCGCCCGAGTCGTATGACCGCGGTCCGACGAGCAGTGTGTTGCTCCCGGGAGCGTGGCCGCCGCTGGCCATCCCGCCGATGATCGGCACGCCGGGATGGTCTTCCTCAAAGCGGCGGATCAGGGTGTCGACCGGAAACGAAAACGGATCGGCCAGCAGCAGGAGCGACGCCCCCTCCGGCCAGCCGCCCGCGAGCTCTGCCGGCCAGCCGACAAACATGCCGCCGTCGGGGGTTTGCTGGTATTCAAGCGCCAGCGGCACGACGCTGGCCCCCGGCAGGCGGGCCAGCCAAACCACGACCGCCGGCCCGGATTCAATTTCTGTCTCGCCGGCGAGCACACCCTCGGCCGTCGTGCCGATCAGGGCGGGCACTCGCAGTTGCTCGCCGAGAGTTTCCAGCGCCGGGCGGATCGAGGCGCCATAGGCGCTTGAGACAAACACCACTGCCAGATCGGCGGGGAGCGTCGAGGTGATCGGGCCGGCGGGGGTGTCGAGGCCCACAAGCGCTCGGCTCGTCGCCTCGGCGAGTGCCATTTCGATCCTCGGCAGCGTGGAGAGGCCGACGGCACACCGCAGGGATGGAGCAGGAGCAGTGGCGGCGTGCATCGCGAAAGATTCCCCAGAGAAGTGAGCTAGAGAAGTGAGCCAGAGAGATGAGATTTGTTGCGTGGCACAGCCGCCGCGGAAATGAGTCAGACGACGATGTCGGCAAACGAGGTAATCGCCTCGTGCTCAAAGAGACCGCCGGCCGGGCGGTTGCCGGGCCGCTCGGCCAGAGCCGTCGCCATGCCGGCTTTGCGGGCGGCGTCGAGTTCCTCCCCGATATCGCTGACAAACAGAATCTGCCGCGGCTCAAGGCCCATATCGGCAGCTATTTTTTCGTAGCTGACAGGATCGCGTTTCGGCCCCGTGGTGGTGTCGTAATAGCCCCGCAGATGCGCGGTGAGATCGCCATGGGCAGTGTGGCCGAAGAAAAGCTTTTGCGCCTGAATCGATCCGGAAGAATAGATCCGCACGTCGAGTCCCGACGAGGCCCACAGTGCAAGTGCCTCAGGCACGTCTTCAAACGTGTGGGCCACCAGTTCCCCCGACTCAAATCCCTCGCGCCAGATCATCCCCTGCAGCGCCTTCAGCGGCGTGCTCTTCACGTCGCGGTTCATCAGATCGATCGCAGCCAGCGCCAGCTGCAATTCATCGGTTGTCGGCGGTATCCCGGCATCGGCAGCGAGTTGAGGGAGCAGGGCCAGCACGGCAGGGGCGGCAGAGTGCCGGGCGAGAAAATCGGCCACATGCTCCCGCGCGAAGGCGAAGAGCACGTCATACACAAAGCTGATCGAGGAGGTGGTTCCCTCCACGTCGAGCAGGATGCCGCGGCCGGCAAAGAGGATCAAGAGGGCGTCCCTCCCGATCCGTCGACCCAAGCCGGCCCCATGCAGAGCGGGATGTAGCCAGCGTGAACGCCGTTCTCGAGGTAGTGGGGGGTCCAGCCGGTCATATCCTGAAACAGACGGATCGCCCGGATGCGGCGGTCGGAGCAGAGATCAAACCAGTGGCGGGTGCCCAGCGGCACGCTGATCAGATCCCCGGCCCACACCTCAATCGCAAACACCAGCCCGGGCTCCGCCGCGCCGGCGGCAGCCGGGGCATGGATATGAAACACCCCCCTGCCCTGCAGGATAAACCGCACCTCGTCTTCGGTGTGCGTGTGTTCCTTGCTGAATTTGGCGAGCATCGTGTCGAGGTTAGGCGTATCGGGCCGAACGTCGATCACGTCGGCGGTTACAAACCCACCGCGGCGCTTCAGTTCGTCGATCTCGGGAGAGTAGGCGGCGAGGATCGCCTCGGCAGGGGCGCTGGGATCGACCCGATCTTCCAGCGGCCAGATCTCGTAGTGGAGCCCTTGGCTGGCCAGAAATTGAGTGATCTCAGGGATTTCGGTGATGCGCCGCCCGAGGGAGGGAATCGTGACGATGGCCATGGAGAAGACCTTCTACTGGAGTGAGAAGTGAGGCTTTAAAAACTCTGGTGCGATCGGACGTTACCACTACTCATGTTGCTGGGCTTGCTGCTGCCGGCCGGGGGCTGGGACTGCGCCTGCCAGCGTGGCGGCCCGGGCGGAAACCTCAAACAAAAACTCAAAAATTTCAATGTGGCGGCGGGCCTCGGCCAGATCCTTCCCCCAGGTGTAGAGACCGTGGCCGGAGAGCAGAAATCCGTGGAACGGCTGCCGGGGGAGGCTGAAGTCGGCGTGGGCCAGCCGGGCGGCGATCCGCTGGGAGAGCTCGCGCATATCCTGGCTGTTGGCGAAGATTGGCACCTCCTCGAAGGTGTCGTGCGTGCCGATCCCCTCGAGCCCTTTGAGCATCTCGTAGCCCTCGATCCGCAGGTATCCCTGCGGCAGATACTGCCGGGAGAGAATCGTGCCCCATACGGAGTGGGTGTGGAGCACCGCGCCGACGGAGGGGATCTTTTCGCAGATCAGGCAGTGCAGGAGTGTTTCTGCGGACGACTTGCGGGCGGAGCCGTCGACCACCTTGCCGTGGGCGTCGACGCGCACAAAGTCGTCGGAGCCGAGGGCCGATTTATCCTTGCCGCTGGCGGTGATCAGAAGCTCCAGCGGGTTGCGGGAGGCGACCACGCTGTAGTTGCTGCTGGTGCCGAGCGACCAGCCGCGGGCATGGAATTCGCGGCCGATCGCCCGCAGCTGTTCGGCTGGGTTGTCGTGCGGCGGAGTGGATGTCTCTCGGTGCGTGGCAAGCGTTGACGTTGGCATAGATTCTCCCCGCACAATAAAACACCGAATCTAAAGCACGCCCGCCCCGCTGGCAACGGGGCCGATGCGGGAGCCGCTGCCCTTTGGCTGTAGATCCCCAGCTGACCCTGCGGCGGGGAGCGTTTTCACCGGTCGACCGCGAGGCGCTTTAGGCCAGCTTATGGCACCGGAGACGCGACCTCCGCGGGCGCTCTCAGGCGGGCCTCGAAAGCCAGCCCGGCGGAGGCCCACGGCCCGCCTCAGGCCGGCTCCGTATTGGCGACAACCTGCCCCAGTAGTGTTGAGCTTCCCTTGAGCATCGCAGCGACCAACAGCAGGCAGCCCACCAAGCGTGGAACCCACCCAAGACCGATCGCGACTGCCTGCCGCAGAGAAGTCATCGTGAGGCTCCCCTTATTTTGAAGTGCCCAGATTTTTTGCCCCGCCGGCCGGTCCCGCCGCTGCTGGTGGCTTGCGGCGCAGGAAATACCAGAGGTAATACGACGCCAAGGCCACCACAATCGCCACATTCACCTGAAAGAGCGTCCGTTTGACAGTATCGGGAGTGGCCACCTTCGGCTCAGCACGACGCGGAGGCGCCTCCCGCGGTGTGCCGTCGAAATAGATCAGCTCCCGCGTCCGCCCATCCCATTTTGACCAGCCTTCAGGCCGCTCCAGTGAAAAGGTGTCGGCTGGCAGTTCTCCGCCGATCTGGCGGGCAAGCACGCGCACCTTCACAGGCATCGCCGGCTCATTCGGACGTTTTGGGGGGCCGAGCATTTCAAACTCGACCGCCTCCCCCGCCGCATTCAACTCGGTCACCTTCATCCGCGAAACGAGTTGCCCGGCGGCATTCGATACGACCTCCTCCATAACCGGCAGAATCGTGTCGCCCTGACATGTGAACCACGCGGAAGCCATCCACGATCTGGCAATAAACGTTTTTTTGGCCCCTTCCTCAACAACCCGTAGCGTGACATTCCCGGGCAGGCCGGAGGTGATGATCTTTATTGTGCTCTCGTCAAGCCCCGGATCCGATTCGGTGATTGCCGGCCAGCCGAACAACGTCTTGAGGAGCAACACCCCCCGGAAGCTGAATGCGCCCCCTTCCCAGAGATTACCCCGCTCGATATTCCAAGCATTCTCGGGCGCGTAGATGGAAAGGGTTTTCGATTCATAGGCCTTTCGCCCGGAGACGACTGGAGCATCAAGGCCGTCCTGGAGAAAAAACAGGCATTCCTCAAAGGGAGTGTCGGCATCGATGACTGACGCAGCATCATGCATGGTTGCAAAGTCAACGCAAAAGTCGAGATCCCGGTTCCGCCAGCGCTCCTTACGAATGTAGGGAACTCGCTGGAGATCCATATTCCGCTTCACTTCCGCTTCTATTTTTCCAGGGGAATTATCTTGCGGATCTTCGGCATTCTGCAGCGTGGACAACCGATTGATTGAAGAACGAACTTCATCCTCAGTCAGGGGGACTCGACTTGTCGCCGTGATCGCGGTGATGTCAAACACCTCTGGTGGATACCTCCATGCTTCGGCAGCCAAGGCCCGCACTTCATCGGCCGTCGGCGGTCGTTCATTCCCCGCCAGCGCCCCAGGCAGGTGGCCCCATGATGAGAATGACGAGAATGATGAAATGACGGAAAGTGCTGCGATCAGGCCGAGAGCCACGGTTCGCATTTTGATGCGCGTAGCCGTCGGCTTGTTGAACATCCGGTCTGTTGGAACGGCAGCGTAGTTCATCCTCCGTCTCCTAGGCTAGGTTCGTATGGAGCGGTACCGATGCAAGGCCCTCCAGTAAAATGGCTGAAGATCTCAACTTCGCGATCCAATACAACCCTTGTGTCGGTATAGCACTTGTTCATGGAGCAAGGCGCCAAGCATGACCCCGCGAGAACTGTCTTACATCCCACTGCAAGGGCGATCGCAGCCGGACATGCGAACGGCGTGGTTGGGTTCGGAACACAGGCAACTCCTACAGCAACAAGAGCGGCAGTGCACCCAATGCTCCCTCCCAAGCAACGAGACATCATCCACATATCGACTCCCACGTAGCACTTCATTTCTTGCCGTATTTGAGCCGGCTTGGTCTTGCATCCGAACGTGCCGGGCATGGTTCGTGGGATGTCCGTCTTACAGCCCCAGTGCTCCTTGACGAAGCTGATGGTCGGCTGCTCGCAGGACGCTCCGGTACTTATCTGCTGCGGACAAGAGCACTTGCCCCAAGGCTGTTCTGGCACCCAAATTTCCTTGTCGCACGTCACCTTCTCCGGTTCCGCCCGCGTGGCCCGCAGCGGCGTAGCGCACACCAGCGACACGGTCATCAGCGCCGTCATGAGTACCCGAGGGAACGATGCTCGCGTATGGCAAGGGCGTTGACTCTGCAATGTATCCATGGAAATGCCTCCTGTTTGTTGAAACGGAAAGGAGAGTAAGGGAGTCGCCTCCACACTGATCACTCCACGTGCGGCATCTGCCGCCCCGCCCCGCTCGCCCGCTTGAGCCCCCCCCCCCGCATCTGTCAAGGATTTTTTCCCCCCAATTACCGGGCCTCCGTTTTTGCGGTAGCGTCCAAGTTTGCCCATGTGAGAGGTGCCGACAGGCATGGCCGACCAGCCGCGGAAGTCGAGCTGATAGACATGAAGGCGGGGCAGAAGGCGTTTCGGCGAGAGATGACTCAGGGGCCGATTGTGGGAAAAAAGGCGGTTTGGGAATGAACCGGAGATCATGGGGAAGCCAGCCCGGGGCTCAATGCCGCAGTTAGGAACTCTCGTACGTAATGCTGTGCAGAATCGGGCGGCGGGGAAGAGGATTGGGGTAACGTTCAGGCTTTTTGGCAATCGCGTACATCGGGCTGCGTTTTTGATGAGGGACAGCGGATGCGGGTGGCGGGAGCAGGTGGGCCGTGGCCTGGCCGCCCTGCAGAAAGACTTTTGGCGAAGGGGGCTCTTAGAGGGCTTGCATTTTTTTGTCGGAGGTCTACGAGCCCTTGCACGACAACCATGGAGTCGGTATTATACCACAGGTGGTCAGGGTATCCCTGCTTTAGAGGGAAAACATAAAAATGGTTCAGGCTAGCGTTCGAGTGTATCGACTGTTGGTTCATGGATTTGGCTTGGTGAGTGTTGCCGTCGGGGCGGTTGACCGGGCACTTCCGGCATTTGCGATGTTGATGTCGTCCGCATGTGTAGTCTGCGCGGTCGGCTTGGCAGACGTTTCTGGTTGGAAATGTGATGGCGCGACGCATTGCGCTCCCAACCAGCCGTGTTCCAGCCCTGGCTTGGGGGGAAACGTCAGTTGTACGATGACAACTCCAATCAATCACCAGAAATGCGTTGTTGACCAGACGGAGGCCAGCAACTGCGCTACTGTGCAAAGGGACTGCGCAAGGATTCAAGTATATTACGGGGGCACGTGCGACATGGGGCCTGTGCCGAAGTCTTGTCCGACCCATTCTCCCGGCGCAGCGTACACGATCCAAGAGGACGGTTGTTAAAAAACCCGTTCGGCACTGGGCCGCATGCAGCACCTTATCGCCAGCCTTCTCTTTATGTCCGTTAAAAAAGTCTTCAATGCCCTTGTTCCCCTCAGTCGATCGGTGGGAAAGCCGAGGTTTCCCGTATTCGACGCGCATCGCATCCAGCGATGCAGGATTTTATCCACAGCCTACTATGACCGCGACCAGCAACCGTATGTCGATCGCCGTGGCGGCAGCAGTCGTACTGCTTTCGACGCTCTCCCTGATTGTGCGCATGGCGGCCGATGCGCCCGGTGTCCACGCAGCGGCGGGGTATCGGCCCGTTCCCGGATTGGAGATTGCTCCCGGGCAAGTCCTCATCTTTCATGTGACAAGCCGCGCCGATGTCCCAAGGCCGAAGTTTCGTCTTCGCAATGAATCTGACGACAGAATTGCGTTCACATCGGTTAAAACGGGTTGTTCTTGCACGGCGGTGGATGACCTTCCAGATTTCTTGGCAGCCGGCGCAGAGACAGAACTTCGGCTTTCGGTCAATCAGCTCGACGGATTCGACACAGAATTTATGTCGTCGGTCGAAGTATGTACGAACAGAGGTGATTTCAGGCTGTATATCAAGGCACAATTGCCTCAACCCACGGAAGTGCGGTTTCGTCCGTTGGCTATGGTCTTCTCCGAGAAAAGGCCGACATCAACAGTGACCGCTGTCTTCCCTTCCTCCGAACTCTGCCGCGACCTCCAGAAGAGTATTCTGGTTGAAACGATCGGCTGCGAGGCGAAAAACATCTCGATCGTCAGCGACACAGACGCTCGCGATACAAGACGCTGCAAGATCGTGATTGAATGGGAGTCGCCATTCCCTTCTGGGGACGCGAGCGTGCAGGTGCAAGTGGGCGAACAACGCGATGTTTTTCCGGTGGTCGCCGAGTCGGAGCTCTCGTCCGGAGTGCAAAAATGAGAATCCATAGTCTGCCCCTGTTGGTGGTTTATCTGGCAAGCATGGCAGCATTGAAGGCAGAGGCTCAAAATGCTGAGGCGCCGACGGCGCGGAGTGTCTTGGCGCATCCTGCGTCTGATGTGGGGACTTCACCGATCCAGGCAGACAAACGGGCCCTTGACTTGTTGGAACGGCTCCTGGAGACCATTTCGATTGTTCCGCCCGTCCGAGTGCGCTTTGAAGTGAGCGCCGAGTTTGACCCGCAGGCGGAGGGGGGCAGGCTGAAGATGCTTCAGGAGCAGTATGCGACACAGGGAAAAAGGGTCGTATTGGCTGACACAACCAGTCCACTTCGGGCCACATGGGTTTATAACGGTCAATCAGAGTCTGTTGCACCGCAGGCGGACACGCAACGGAACGAATTGTACCTCGCGATGGCTCCCGGCACGATTGAACGCGTTTCCGCCGGAAAATACAACATTCGACCGACGACATTAACGGGGCCGATTCGACCATTCCATTTCTACGTCAATACCAATGGAACACCATGGGGCGACCTTCGCCAGCCGGTGTCAGTTAGATTCTTGAATGAGGAGACTGCCGGCGACAGCCAGAAGCCTCATCTCCGGGTGTTAGAGATTCAGTTCTCCCCCACCAACAGCATGCGACTCTATGTTCAATCTGATCCGTTGCGTGTTCTCAGGTTGGAGGCTTTCCACAGAGGTGACAAGTTTGCTGAAGTCACGGTCGATGCATTTGCCACGGACAATGTCAACACGGCTAGACACTTTCCAATGCGGGCCCACCGCATCTTGTACTCGGGCGGTCGCGAGATTCGACGAGATCAGCTGGTTTGCCGGAGCGTTGAATTCCTCGACACGGCGAAGTTTGCTTCGACAATGCTCGATGTTGAGCTCCCGGCAAATGTCGAGGTCTATGACACGCTCTTGGAGCGCACGATCCAGCTCACGTCTCCAACGAGTGGCATTGAACTGTTGACAAAAACCGGTGCGACGGTTGCGGGCGATACTTGGGTGGATATTCGTAGGGATTCGCCCGCGGAAAGTCGCCTTTCTGATATCGACAAAGCAGCGCAGAACTCCCGGTCAAACCGCTGGATTCTCATTTTCGTGAATCTGGCTGCGTTGCTACTCTTGCTACTGCTGCTGTTTCGCCGCCATCGAAGCTGACGCCATCTGGCAGCCGAGGCAAGGCAGGAATGCCACGTCTCAGGTGCAGGCGGCCGCCGTCTGCACGACGGTTCACCTAGAACCTGATCGTGATTGAAAACTGAAAACTGAAAACTATGGCGACGGTGGCTCGGCATCGACGCGCAGGATGTGGATCGAATAGCCAACGCGATCGACCTCAGGGAGCGTTCTGAATCGGCTCGAGGCTGTGCCATCGCCGCCGGTTCCCTCGTCGTAAGAGCCGGCCAGCAGCGTGGCGCTGACGGCATACCATCCCGGCGGTAATGGCTCTCCGGCATTGCCGGCTGTGATCAGTCTGGTAACCTTCTCGCCCTCCACGCCGGCAAGGCCAGGCTCGCACGGGCCGAAATAGGCAATGTGCAGCGGCTGCGCCTCAGGGTGGGCGAGTTGCCATTGCCGCAGGAAGAGCAGGTCCTGCCCCCAGTCGAGATTGCTGTGGATGAGGTGGCGGATTCCGCCGGCGGGGCCACCAGCCAGTTCGTTGAAGTAGGAGAGATTGTGGGGAAACGAAAACTGCGGCTGCACCAGCGCCCACACCAGCGCCGCCCCAGCTGCGATAGCAAGCCGGCCGTCGAGGCTCGTCAATTGCGCTGGTGGCAGGGGCCAGATGGCGGGGACCAACCTGCCGATCCAGATAAAAAAGAAGGGCAGAATCGGCAGCACATACCGCACATGCTCATTGAGGCCTGTCTGCAGGCTCACAAATCCGAGGATCACAAGCGCCGGCGTGAGCAGCACCACTTCGTCCCGCCAAGCGGTCGGCCCTCTGCGCCACCAGCCTGCCAACGCAGCGAGCCCGAGCAGGCACCACGTTCCCAGCGGCAATTTGCAGCCCAAGCCGTAGAGATAGTAATACCACCAGCCCGTTTTCTGCCAGCGGCCCCCCAGATAAAACCAGTGGTGATACTGCTCAAAATCGCGGCGCTGCAGATCGATGCCCAGCATGTAATGCTCAGGGAGCGGCACCGGAACATGCCCCAGCCACGTGCCGGCAAACCGGTTGCCGCCGGCTTGTGTGTGCTGGGCTTCATCGCGAGGGCCGGCGAGGGCGCTACTGACAAAGCGGAATTCTCCGAGTGGCTTGCCGGTTCCCTCGTAGCCATACCCCAGATTCACGACATAGATCGCCAGCACCGTGCGGACGACGAGCATCGCCCCCTCCCGCCCCCATCGTGAGCGGGTCATCTGCGGCCGCTCTGCCCAGCGATAGCCGGCCCACATCACAAACCAGAGCGGGTAGAAAATCACCAGCGTGGTTTTGGTGAGTTCGGCGACCCCCAACACAGCGCCGCTGATCAAGGCCGATTCCCACGTCGGATTTTTGAGCCAGCGCCAAAAAGAGTAGCAGGCGGCCACTGCCAAACTGGTGGAGGCCATGTCGGAGGTGATCAGGTGGCCGGCAGCACCAATATTGGGGCAGGTGCACCACAGGCCAAGGGCCACCAGTCCCGCCGGCCAGCCGTAGAGCGCGCCTGCCCAGCGGTAGCAGACCCATCCTCCCAGCAGGGCAAAGGGGATGCAGGCCCAGCGGGCCAGCGTGATCAGCCAGAACGTGCGCTCCCCATTGGCCCGGCAGAACGCAGCCCCCAGCCCCATTTCCGGCCGCGCTCCCGGGCCCGAGTAGAAATCTTTCCAATCGGTTTGGCAGCCGGCCAAGAGCACTGGCGCCGCTGCCACCATCCGCACCAGCGGCGGATTGACCGCATAGACATCAAACCGGTTGAAGTGCCAATAGCTGATCCCCGCCACAAGGTGCGCCGGCTCATTGAGGGTGGGGCTGTCGACCTGCGCCGCAACTGCCAGCAGGGCTGTCTGGAGCAGAAGCAGACCAGCCACCAGCCAGCGGGCAAACCGCGGCGCGGGGCGCAGCGAGCCAATGGCTGGCTGGGTAGCGGCAGTGAAAGTGTGTGGCTCCGGGGCAGCGGGGGTAATCGGGGGAGTGGGATTCATCGCGGTGGGGTCTCGTGGGGATGCGGCAGATGCTTATGGTTTGGCGGGAGCGTGGGCAGCTGCGGTCGCTGGCAGCTGCTGGCTCCACAGCCAGGCGAGGAGTTCGGTGTTTTGATAGACGTCGTCCCAGACGTTGTGTTGGCCCTCGGGATAGACCGTCAACTGCGGCGTGCCCCCCGCACCGCGGATCGCGTCGACCATTGTGATCGATTCAGAGACCGGCACCGTCTGATCGCGCTGCCCATGGAAGGCCCAGACGGGCATCCCTGCGAGTTGAGCCGCCCAAGCCGTTTCGCCCCCGCCGCAGATCGGCACGATCGCCGCAAACCTCCGGGGATTCAGGGCGGCTGTTCGCCATGTGGCGGAGCCCCCCATGCTGTAGCCGGTGAGGGAGATCCGGCGGGGATCAATGTTGAATTGACGCTGGAGATAATCAATGACCGCCAGCACCTTGGGTGCATCCCAGATGTGGTCCGGCGGGCACTGTGGCGAGGCCACCACGGCTGGCGGGTGGAGCCCCTTGTCAATCTGGCGGGGCAGGCTCTGGCCGCGCACGATTGCCAGATCGGTTCCCCGCTCGCCGGCGCCATGCAGATGCACCACAAGCGGCTGCGCCGGCCCGCTGGCAGAATAGCCAGCGGGCAGAAAGAGGAGCATGCGATAGGGGAGCGTGCCGTCTGCGAGTCGCGAGTCGCCAGCCGCGGGAAACTCTCCCTGATATTCCGGACGCGGGCGGAGCCACCAAGCGATGGCCGACGGGGCAAGCAATTGCGCGACGAGCGCCCCCGCGGCCAGCAGCAGGGCGAATTCCAGCAGACCGTACTTCAGCAGGCCGTACTTCGGCAGTCCGCAGAAGCGGGGGCGCGCGGGGGGCGAAGGTGGCTGCATGGGAGGCACGTGTCGAATTGTGGCATCGCCGTGGCCGGCAGCGGAAGAGAGTCTCGGCAGAGGTTTTGGCGCAATGACGGTGAGGTTAGCGGTCGGCCTGCGTGCGGATCCTGACTTGCGCCTGTGCGCGGGCCACGGCACGCAGTTCGCAGATGTATTGCCCCGCGGTGGGAATCGTGACGCTGAATTCCTGGGCATTCTTGCCGGAGATCGTCTCGAGCCAGGGTGGATTCGGTTGCGGTTCGAGGGCCGTGCGATACTCTCGGGCCCCGATCTCCATTGCCCGCCAGGTGGGGTCGCCGAATTTGAGAAAATAGGTGCCCGGCTCCAGCAGCAGCGTGCAGACGTAGGTTTGCTGGCCGACAAACGTCATCCGATTGCGGTCGTCGCAGATGGCTCGACTGGCCGCATCATCGGAATCGAGGAACGTGCCGCGGACATAAATATCGCAGCCATAGGGACGCGTGCGGCCGGGCGGCGGCGGATCGCAGCCGAGCACTGCCGCGAGCACAAGCAGGAGCAGCAGACGAGGGGCAATCAAGTGGGGGCGTTTCATGATGCTGTTTTCCGGCGCGACAATTCCTGTTTGATGGCGATTCCGATGATCAGCAGGACGGCCGCTCCCGCAGCCACTATTTTCCAATCGACAGGCCTGAGCCCCGGCGGCACCAGCCGGTTGGGCCCGCCGCGCCGCTGCCAGAGCAGCCACTCCAAAAGGCCATGGTTGCGAAATGCAGCGGTCCAGCAGTCGTGGGCGCCCGAATCGATCTCCGTCAGCGCGACGCTCCCCCCTGCTGCTTTGAGCGCAGCAACTGTGTCGCGCACACTTTGCGGCGAGAGGCTGTCGTCGGCCCGGGAATGGAAGGCCCACACCGGCAGGTGTGTCAGCGGGGCGATCCGCTGGGGATCGGTTCCATAGCCACTGCCTGCCAACGGCGCGGCCGCAGCGAAGAGATCGGGCCGCCGCGCCAGCATCTCCCAGCAGGCACTGCCCCCGGCAGAGAGGCCGGAGAGATAGACCCGCTCGGGATCGATCGGCTCGGTGCGCAGGAGATGGTCTACAAGATCCAGACAGACCGCCGCCGGATCGTCGCCAGCGGCAGCGCCCTGATTGTCGGTCCAGCCGGCGGCATCGGCCGGCAGTTGCATGACAACGCAAAAAAATGGGGGGCCGGGCTGCCCGGTGGGCTTGTCAAACATCATCTGCAGGTGCCGCAACTGCGCGTAGTTATTATCCCCCTTTTCGCCGAAGCCGTGCATCCAGACCAGCAGCGGAAAGCGCCGCTGCGAGCCCTTTGGCCGCAGGAGGCGATAAGGAATCTCCTGATCCTGATAGCGGCCCTGAGGGCAATGGAAAGAGTGCGGCTCGAAGAGGTCGACAAGATACGCGGGCACGACCCCATCAATCCATCCGCCGTTGCTCTGCGGCGCGGCGGGAGGGCTCTTGTCGTCCTCAGAAGTCTGGCTGTAGCTGGTGGTTGGAATTGCCAGGCAACAGGCGATCATCGTGCTGGCGATCCAGCCGCTGAATGCCGGTGCGGCCCTCCTCCATTGCGCAGAGGAGCTGCTGGCTGGCTGTGAGAAAAGCCCTCCATGTTCTTTTTCCGCCGACAGCGGGAGCGTTGCCGGAAAGCTGCTTGGGAATAGATTATTTGGGGAGTTCGGTGGCTTTGCCATCTGCTCGGTTGCCGAGGTCGCGGTGGGTTTGGGCGTCGATGTCGTAGGAGAAGCTGTGCGTCGAGCCATCGCACATCACCGCCTGCCAAACCGCGGGATGCGCGCTGCCGAATGAATTGGTGGTATTGGCGAAGTTTTGATCGTTGTCGGGGGTCAGGAATGTGGAGCGGCAGGTGTCGTTGTCACTCCCGGTGTACACGCTTTCGTTGTCGCCTGAGTCGGCGGTGGGGTCAGACTGGCCGCTGAAGATATATTTTTCTCCCAGCAGATATGTTTTGGTAAGGCCGTCGGAGATCTGGGGAAATGTCGTCTGGCTGTGGCCGTAGATCACCCCGGTGAACGGGGGCTGGATGGTGGGCCAAGCAAATTCTTGGCTATCCCCTTCCTCGAGCGAGGTGGGGCCGCCCCACGGAGGCCGGTAGGAACGGCTGAATTCGGCGTCGAAAGTATCTCCAGCATTGGCTGCATAGTCGCTCTTGGCCCCCATCTCAAGAGGCTGTGTGAGCGGGCCGCCGAGCGTGAATGGGGTTTGCCATTTGGTGTAGGGCCCGACTCCCTCAGTGCGTCGTGAGGGGCACAAAAGGAGCGGCAGGGGCGTTTTCACGCGGGCCACCAGGGCCAGAGTCCGGTCGGTTCCGGTGAGTCCCAGCCCCATGCTCCGCAGCGCCGGTTCCTCGATGTAATCAAGAATGCTAAACACCCAACTGCCCGGCTGGTTGAGCCCCGTGCTGCGTTCCGGCTCGCCGATCCAGGTGAAATGCCAGCCCCCGGATGGCAGGCGCCGCGTAGCCGATTCATGGCTGAGCACCCCCACCCCCAACTGCCGCAGCCGATTCCCGCAGGCGGCCCGGCGGGCCGCTTCCCGTGCCGCTTGCACCGCCGGCAACAGCATCTGCAGCAGCAGACCGATAATGCCAATCACAATCAGCAGTTCAATCAGCGTGAACGCGGCCGGCGCACCGGGCCTGCGGTGGAAAGGAATCGGAAGTGCCATGGAAATAATCCCGATGGGGGAAAAGTATGTGGCGACTGTCACAGAATCTGACCGACTCAAATACGCTGGCGATACCTCTCGGCGATTTCGTGGGCGAGTTTGCGTTCCTGCTCCTTTTCCAGTTCAAGCTGCCGTTGTCGCCAAGCCCGCCGCCTCGTCGCGCGGAAGGTAGCCCAGTCGTTGGCCCACTCGGGGCCGTAGCGGAAGCCGACGAGCGTCACGACAACAGCCAAGTTCATGAGAAACCAGGCTGTTCGAGACCACGTTCGTATGTCGAGCGCCGCCAGCAACCGGGTGCCGAGTTCTGGCACAAGTTGCCCGGCCAGCGAGAGCAGTGTGGCCAACAGCAGCAGTTCCAGCCAGGGGATATGCGAGAAGAGCCGGCGCATCGGGAAAGGTCCTCCGACCAAATATCCGTCATGTCAGGAAGGCTGACGCGGTATGGCGTGTGCAGCCCGAAAAAATGCAACCCGAGGTGCCGATCGATCTGTCTCGCGGCATCCGAAAAATCACGTCTTGGCGTATCATGGGATGATCACGCATGGCAGCAGAGCCGCCCCCCTCTTCTGCCCTGTATGATACTCCTCAGGGGAATCGCGTGCAATCAAATTTCGGCGAACACAGCGGCGCCGTTTTCTACCGGATCTCCGTTGTGATTCCGGCCTTCAACGAGGCTGCCACGCTCGGTAAGGTGATCGCCCGCTTGGAGCGGTTGCCAGGGGCGGTGGAGATTGTGATCGTCAACGACGGCTCAAGCGACGGCACCGCTGATATCCTTGAGGCGGCCCGCCACACGCGGCCGTTGGTGGTGCTCCATCATCCGACCAATTGCGGGAAGGGGGCGGCCCTGCGCACCGGCTTTGCTGCAGCCCGGGGGGGCGTGGTCGTGGTGCAGGACGCAGATCTGGAATACGACCCGCTGGAGATTGAGCGGCTCGTCAGTCCGATCGAACGCGGCGCGGCCGACGTTGTGTATGGCAGTCGGTTTCTCCACAACAGTCGGCAGGCCAATGGCCCGGTCCATCGGTTTGCGAACTGGTGTCTGACCAAACTCTCCAATCTGGCTACGGGCCTGCGGCTGACCGACATGGAGACCTGCCAGAAGGCCTTCCGTCGCGAGGTGCTTGCGGGTCTGGAGCTGCGCGAAAACGGGTTTGCGATTGAGCCGGAGATCACCGCGCAGGTGGCCCGCGGGGGATGGCGGGTGGTGGAAATTCCAGTTTTCTATGCGGGGCGGACCAAGGCGTCTGGAAAGAAAATCACTGTCGGCGACGGCCTGAGGGCGGTAGCAACCATCCTCAGGCAGTGGTGGCGACGCTAGCTGCATCTGGGATAGCCGGAGCGACGACTGGGTAAAGATGAAGGCGGAAGGGTCGGCGAACTTTTCGTGAGCGCCAGCGACGAGACTTTTGCCGCCCCGAAGCCGTCGCTCCACGTAAGTCGAATGCGCTCTAGCGACCCGTGGAAAAAGCGCCAAAAAGCCGAGGCCCTGCAGGGTTGCTCCCCCGCCTCGAGCGGCCCACAACAGGAATCCCGAGCCAGTCAGGGGGCGGCGGTGATGGCGACGGCGATGCAGGGAACGACTGCAGAAAAGGGCCTGCCGTCGACGGTGCCTGAGAGTTCCAGATCAAACTGCCGCAGGTCGGCAGGTGGTTCGCTCGTCGCGAACGTCACGTCGAGCACAACCGCCGACTTCCCCGCGAAGCAGGCATGGCTCGCCCCCGCCCAAGCCGGGGCTGTAACCCGCTCGATCGTCACAGCCCGGGGCTCCCCGCGCGCGGCGATATCGAAGCGGAGTGTCTTGGTTTTCCCCGGCATAAGCATCCCGACAAACCCCGTGGGGGGATGGATTGTCACTCCCCCCACCACCCTGCCCCGCACCGGCACCTCATACACCACATCCCGTCCCCGGTAGCCCGCCACCTCAACGCGCACAATCCCCTCAACCTCGCGGGCCACCTCCGGCGCAGCGAGGGCACAGGAGATCGTGTATTGGCCGGGCTTGTTCGGGCTTTCAGCCACGCGCACCGCAAGCCCGTCGATGCCACTGCGGGCACTCACTCCTGTGACCGGGTCGCGCGCGGGAATCTCGATCGAAATCTCGCCGGAAGCGGTGGAGGCCAGCGGCACCTCGCCCAAGTCGAGCGGCGCGCCCTGCAGCCGGATCGACTCGACGTGGTCGATCTTGATCTCCTTGTCGGCAGTGATTGTCTTGCCATCGGCGAGGGTGATCACGATCGGAAACTGCAGAGCAACCGCCGCACTGTGGGAAGAATCGTAAACAATCTCGACCGTGGTCTTCTCGCCCTGGCCGATCGTCTTCGGCTGAAACGACGCCGTCCGGCAGGCACAGCCGGTGGAGATCGACGCGATCTCAAGGGGGCGGCCGGTGGCGTTGACGAGCCCACAGGCGATGCTGCGGATTTCTCCGAGTTCAACCTCAAAGGGCTTGTCGACGCCGATAGCTCTGATGCCGCCAGTGGCCCCG
>Ga0164295_10000888_pt1 | contig 24808 bp, 15 predicted proteins | sample GEODES006metaG_FD_111798 | JGI IMG/M metagenome (GOLD analysis project Ga0164295, IMG submission 111798) | Oligotrophic lake water microbial communities from Sparkling Lake, Wisconsin, USA - GEODES006 metaG | ecosystem: Environmental > Aquatic > Freshwater > Lake | place: USA: Sparkling Lake... | reverse complement strand
GATATCGCCCACAAATCGCGGGTTGCCGCTGCCATCGACGATGGTGCCGCCGCGAATGACCAGATCATGCATGTTGCGCCCCTACCATGGGAAAGGCGCAGCATGACAGACTATGGCTGGCCTGCAACCCGGTGGGTTTGTCAGGCGCGGCCGGGGGTGGGGGCCGGGCCAGGGGCAACCGCCGCTGGATCGGGGGTTGCCGGGGCAGGATCGGCGTCCAGCCGGCCCCAGGCGTCAGGATCAGCCACCGGCGCCGGACGGCTTTCTTCAAAGCGGCATCCGGCCAGGGCGAACAACAGCAGCAGGGGAATGAGACGCATGCAGGGCAATAGGGGCTCGCGGTGTCGAATCACAAGAGGGCCCGTGCGGCAATCTCTGCGCCATGGCCGTCATATTTCGGCAATCGGCAGGCTTCATTGCCTGTTGCCGGCAACCCGGCTAAGGCGCGGCGCATGAGCAACCAGGTCACTTCCACGGGCGATGAAGCACCGATCGAACGCTTTGACCAGTTGATGGCGGTGTTCGAAGGCGGCGCGAAGCCGAAGGCTGCATGGCGGATCGGCACCGAGCATGAAAAATTCGTGTTCCGCAAGGCTGATCATGGCGCGCCGACCTATGACGAACCTGGGGGCATCCGTGATCTGCTGATGGGGATGACGCGGTTCGGCTGGGAACCAATTTATGAAGGCGAGAATGTCATCGCGCTGAAGGGTGCAGACGGCAACATCAGCCTGGAACCGGCCGGTCAGTTCGAATTGTCGGGCGGGCAGCTGGTCGATCTGCACGGCACCTGCGCCGAATCCAATCGCCACCTGCGCCAATGTCGCGAAATCGGCGATGAACTCGGACTGGGTTTCCTCGGGCTCGGCTTCTGGCCAGACAAGGCGCGTGCTGATCTGCCGGTGATGCCCAAGGGGCGCTATGCGATCATGCTGCGCCACATGCCGCGGGTCGGCAATCTGGGCCTCGACATGATGCTGCGCACCTGCACCATCCAGACCAATCTGGATTATGGCTCCGAAGCCGACATGGTGAAGAAATTCCGCGTCAGCCTTGCCCTGCAACCGCTGGCCACGGCCCTGTTTGCCAATTCACCGTTCACCGAGAATGCGCCCAACGGCTTCAAATCGTTCCGCAGCCATATCTGGACCGACACCGATCCGGCGCGCACCGGTGTGCTGCCCTTCGTGTTCGAAGACGGGTTCAGCTATGAACGTTATTGCGACTATGCGCTCGATGTGCCGATGTACTTCGTCTACCGCGACGGCCTCTACATCGATGCCGCCGGGCACAGTTTCCGCGATTTCCTGGCCGGCAAGCTGGCGGTGCTGCCCGGCGAAGTGCCGCGCCTGGCCGATTGGAAGGATCATCTGACCACCGCCTTCCCCGAAGTGCGGATGAAGTCCTATCTGGAAATGCGCGGCGCCGATGGTGGGCGCTGGGATCGCATCTGCGCGCTGCCGGCGCTGTGGGTCGGTCTGCTCTATGATCAGACGGCGCTGGATGCCGCCTGGGATCTGGTCAAGCACTGGACACCAGCCGATCATGACCGCCTGCGCCGCGAAGTGCCGGCACTGGCGCTGGGTGCAGCCAGCCCCAGTGGCGGCACGCTGCGGGATCTGGCGCGCGAAGTGCTGAAAATCGCCGATGCCGGTCTGGCGGCGCGGGCACGGTTGAATAATGCCGGCGACAGCGAGCAAGGCTTTCTGGGTCCGCTGCGCGAGATTGTCGCCAGCGGCCTGACCAATGCCGATCGCCTGCTCGGCTTGTATAACGGTGCCTGGGGCGGCGACATCACCCGCATCTACGACACAGAGGCTTACTGAAAGACACACCCCCGATATAATCGTGCTGCCACTGCTGCTTGCCCACAATATCAGGGCATTTTGCCTCTTGACCCGCCGCCGTTTGCGAAACAGCATGAGACATTGATCACGATCTCAGCCAGCCCACTTCGGGAACAGGCCAGACGCTGATCCTGTTCGGGGAGGATATCGATGTCGTCTTTGCGGCTGCGCTCAGGTTGTGCGCTTTTTGCTTTGGTTGCGGGAACATTCTACGGCGCGACGGCGCAGGCCCAGTCGGCCGATCAGGCCCAGGCAGCGGCCGCGCCCGCCGCCGAGGAACAGGTCGATACCGAAATCGTCGTCACCGGCAGCTTCATTCGCGGCACCCGTGAAGACGCCGCGGTGCCGGTCGATGTGTTCACCGCCGATGATCTCAACAAGCAGGGCATCAGCTCGCCGCTGGAATTCATCAAGCAGTTGCCGTCGGTCGGCGCGTCGCTGGGCGATACCAACCAATTCTCCACGGCGGCCCAGGGTTTCCAGGGCAATGGCTCGCTGAACCTGCGCGGCCTTGGCCCCACGCGCACGCTGGTGCTGTTCAACGGCCGCCGCACGGTGCTGGCGCCTGGTGACGGCTTTGCGGATACCAACCTGATCCCGATCTTCGCGCTGGCGAACATCGAAGTGCTGAAGGATGGCGCGGCGGCCACCTATGGTTCCGATGCCATCGCCGGCGTGGCCAACTTCGTCACCCGCAAGGATTTCAATGGCGCGGTGCTGCAGGGCGATTTCGATGCCATCAGCGGCTCGCGCGGCAACTGGACGATGTCGGCGCTGGTCGGCCACACGTTCGGCAAGGTCAATCTGATGGTCGGTGGCGGCTGGCAGCACCGCTCCACCCTGCCCAGCTTCAGCCGCGATTTCAGCCGCACGCCCTATGCGGTGAACCCGTCCGCCTGGTCGGCATCCAGCAATCCGGGCGTCTTTGCCGCGGTTTATGGGGGCATTGCGCCGATCACCGTCCGCGATGGCGGCACCACCGCTTGCCCGGCGGTTGGCGGCATCAACGATACAAGCGGCGCCGGCGGCACCGGCCTGCCGATCTGCCGCTTCAGCTTCCTGCCATGGAACAACATCATCGAAGAGGAAGATCGCTACCAGGCCTATGCCCAGATGGATGCGGAACTGTCGGACCGCACCAAGTTCCACGCCGAATTCACCTTTGCGCAGACCGATACGACCATCGGTCAGTCGCCGTCCTTCCCGCCGATCCAGGGCCCGACCGGGTCGGGCAGCACCAGCCGTTTCACGGTCAGCCCCAACAACCCCGGTGTGCCGGCCTTCCTGGCCCAGAACGGCCTGCCGACCCCGACCGTCGCGCAACCGCTGAATGCGATCTCCGTCGTGCTGTGGCGACCGTTCGGCTGGCTGGGCAATCCGTCCGAGCCGGTGCGCGGCGCCGGTCTGGGCTTTGCCCAGAACAAGAGCTATCGCCTGTCGGGCGGGATCAACCACGAGTTCAACGACAATTTCCGCGCCGAGCTGTTCGCCACATGGTGGCGATCGGAACGCAATGCCGCCTCGCGTGACATGGTGGGCTCGCGCCTGCAGAATGCCCTCAACGGCCTTGGCGGCGCCAACTGCAACGTCGGTGCCAACACGCCGGGGCTGAATGGCTGCCAGTGGTTCAATCCGTTCATCAACGCCGGGCAGCCGGTGTCGATCCAGGGCCTGAACAATCCCAATTATGTGCGCGGCGCCGAAAACTCGGCGGATCTCATCAATTTCATCCAGCCCTACGCCGGCACGCGCCAGGTCGAGGAACAACTGGTCGTCGATGCGATCTTCTCGGGCGAAACCGCGATCGATCTGGGCGGTGGGCCGATCGCCTATGCCTTTGGTGCCCAGTATCGCGGCAACGAATGGTCGTCGCGGCCGCTCGCCCCGATCTCCGATGCCAACATCAACCCTTGCTTCCGCGAAGGCGATCTCAGCTGCGTCGGCACGCCAACGCAAGGCGTCGGGCCGTTCATCTTCCTCGGCGTGACGCGTCCGGAAACCGTGCGCCAGAATGTGAAGGCGATCTTTGCCGAAGTGAAGGTGCCGATCACCGACACGCTGGAGTTCACCGGCGCGGCCCGTTACGAAGATTATGGCGGCACGGTCGGTTCCACCTTCAATCCGAAGGGCGCGGTGCGCTGGAACCCCACGGACTGGCTGGTCCTGCGCGGTTCGGCCGGCACCACCTTCCGCGGTCCGCTCGCCAACCAGGTGGTCAACAACCAGATCACCTCGCTGGCTGGCATCCAGGCCGCTGCCAACGGCTTCCGCTCGGTGGACATTTTCGGCAACACCAGCGATCTCGCGCCGGAAACCGCCTTCACCTACAATGTCGGTGCCGTGATCACCACGTCGGGCTTCACGGTCTCGGCTGATTACTGGAGCTTCGATGTCGATGGCCGCATCACCACCACGCCCGGCCAGGCGATCGCCTCGGCCGTGGTGCCGGGTTTCAACGGCCTCGGCCTGGCCAACTGCAGCAGCGTGTTCGCCAATCTGATCACCTTCCAGGGTGGGTGCGTGCAGGGCGTGACCAACGGCAATGCCATCAGCCGCGTCCGCACCGACTGGGTGAACGGCCCCAATCTGAAGACCAGCGGCATCGACCTGTCGTTCGATTACAAGACCGATCTTGGCCCCGGAAAGCTGAACGTCGGCGCGCAGGCCAGCATCGTGCTGAATTACAAGTTTGCCGACTTCATCTTCCGCGGCGTGCTGGTGCAACCCGGCTATCAGGCCAAGGGCTTCACCAACTATCTGCGCGATCCGCTCACCGTCTCGCCGCTACGCGCCACCGGCTGGATCAACTATTCGCTGCCGCGCTTCAACGCCCGCTATCAGGCGCGCTATGTCGGTGGTGTCGATGACGATCGCTGCGTTGGCCTGGCCAACTGCGTCAGCACCAATTTCGGGCCGACCAACTTCGGCGCGGTGGTGAAGAGCTTCACCCAGCATGACATCAACGTGCAGTACGACATCCCGATGGGCGGGGTGACCACGCAGCTGCAGTTCGGCATCGACAATTTCACCAATGCCGATCCGCCCGCCTCGCGCCTGGAACTGTCCTATGATCCGTTCATCGGCAACCCGCTGGGCCGTGTGTATCGCTTCGGCCTCCGCGTGATCATGTAACGCATGAAGGGCCGCTGCCTTTCGGCAGCGGCCCTGCAACCATGTCGGCAAATTGCGACGGCGCGGCCCTTACAGGCCGCGCCGCACGCATGCATACAGGGCAACGGCGGCCGCGTTCGACACGTTCAGGCTTTCAACGCCGCTGATCGGCAGCTTGGCCACCACGTCGCAGTTCTGGACCGTCAGCGGCCGCAGCCCTTCGCCTTCGCTGCCCAGCACCAGCGCGGCCTGGCTGGTGCTCAGCGCCGCCTCCACCGTCATCTCGGCCGCACCGTCCAGCGCGATGCGCCAGAAACCGGCCTCGCCGATCTCGCCAAGTGCCCGCGCCAGATTGACCGTGCGCACCCACGGCAACTGCTCCAGCGCGCCGCTGGCACTGCGCGCCAGCACGCCGGTCTCCGCCGGGCTGTGGCGATCCTGCGTCACCAGCGCGCGGGCACCGAACGCCAGCGCCGATCGCATGATGGCCCCCACATTGTGCGGATCAGTGACCTGGTCCAGCACCACGATCGGGCGATTGTCGCCATCATCGGCCTGCGCAAGGATTTCGTCGAGCCAAGCCGATTCGAGCGGCTCCACCTCCAGCACGAACCCCTGGTGCGGCGCATCCAACGGGCACAGCCGGCCCAGATCATGGTCATCGCCATATTGCACGTTCAGGCCCGGCGGCAGTTCGATGGTCTTGGCGCTGGCCGGGGTCAGCCACAATTTGCGAAATTCGCGCTCCGGATTGTCGAGCGCGGCGAACACCGCATGCCGGCCATACAGGCGCGGGAACGGGCTTTTCTGGCCCTGCTGGGATTTGGGATGCGGTCGACGGCCCATGATTGCTGCCTTGGCTGAACCGGCACCGGGCCGAACTGGCAACCGAAAGCTGGTGGAGGGGGTTGGATTTGAACCAACGTAGGGTGAAACCCGGCAGATTTACAGTCTGCTGCCATTGACCGCTCGGCCACCCCTCCACTGCCTTTCGGGCAAGGCGCTTGCCAAGCAGGCGCCGTGCGGGAGGCGGCCTAGTGCGGCAGGTCAGCCCGCCTGTCAACGGGGGTTTTCTGTTCGCCGTCTATCCGCGATCCGGCACCACCCGGTCGCGCCCCAGTCGCTTGGCGGTGTACAGCGCGCTATCGGCCCGCTCGATCAACTGGTCGGCGCTTTGCGGGTGGCGATGTTCGGCCACGCCGGCCGAAAAGCTGATGCGGCCCATGCTGCTGCCATCCACGGCGCTGCGCAGCACCTGCGCAGCCAGATCGGCCCGGATGCGATCGATGCGCCCGGCGGCGGCCTGCACGCTCACGCCCGGCAGCAGGCCGACGAACTCCTCGCCGCCCAGTCGGCCGACGGCGCCGCCATCCGCCTCCAGTCGCTCGGCCATGTGCCCGGCCACAAACCGCAGCACATCATCACCCATGGCGTGGCCGAACCGATCATTGAACCGCTTGAAATGATCGATATCCACCACCGCCAGCGCCAGTGGCACGCCCGATGCCACGGCCTCGCCTTGCGCCTTTTCGATGGCGGCCATGATGCCGCGGCGGTTGAGCACGCCGGTCAATGCATCCGTCACCGCGGCGCGTTCGGCCTGGATCAGCTTGTCGGCCAACGCACGGGTTTCACTGGCGGCCTGGTCCAGCTCCTCGATCAGGCGGGCATTGGCGGCCTGCACCAGCGACGTCGCCTGGCTCAATTGCTCCAGCAGCGCGCCCAGGCTGGCGGCGTCCATCGGCCCGGCCAGCCGTTCGCCGCCATCGGCAATGGCGCGGCCGTAATCGGCCAGATCGGTCTGCCCGCTTTCGATCCGCCGCCCCAGCGCCTCGGCCTGGTCATGCGCCTCGGCGATCAACTGGTTGACCTGTGCCTCGCTCATCTGGCCCAGATGCGTTTCGCGCAGCGCCAGCAACGCAGCCAGCGTCAGCGCGCCATGCGCCAGCGCGCGATCGATGGCCAGCGACAGTTCATGATCATCGTCGCGCACATAGCGCCACAGCACATCATACACCGCCGGCTCCGGCGGCAGCCCGCTGGACAGCAGCAGCGCGCGGATCTGATCGAACCAGGCCATCGCGCCCGTTCCCGCTGGAAATCCGCCAGCCGAAGCCCTGACATCGGCCGGCGGCGGCACCGAGGCGACGGCCTGCATCGGCCCTGGCTGATGTTGCATGATGTTGGACCCTTCTGCCGCTGCGATCTGCCCATCGGGAAACGGCGGTGAGGGCGGGGGGTTAAGCGGGTGGGTGGGTTTTTGCGGGGGGAACCCGCTCAAGGCGGGGAACGGCCGGCGGCGGAGCCGCCGCGTCCGTTTGCCTTGGTTGCACGGAGGACGTGAAGGCAGGAAGCAAGAGCGCGGCAAAGCCGCGCCGTCGAAGCTGTTCGGTTGGCGGAAGGGCCAACCGCCAGCCCGGCCGATCTTGCCGGAGTCGGCAAATAGCTGCGCTATTTGCGCGCCCGGCTGCGATTTGGAGCGGGTAGCGGGAATCGAACCCGCATGGCCAGCTTGGAAGGCTGGAACTTTACCACTAAGCTATACCCGCATTGCTGCTGCTCATACGGCAGCCGACACGCGGTTTCAATGCCCGGTTGCTCCCCCTGCTTCGCGCGCCTCTTGCGCCGCCCTGCCAGCCACTTTATAGCCCGCATCCCGCGCCTAGGAGTGTAGCTCAGTTGGTAGAGCATCGGTCTCCAAAACCGAGGGCCGGGGGTTCGAGCCCCTCCACTCCTGCCAGCGGGCTGGTGATGAACGTGCAAACCACGGGAATCATTGGCTTGTTGGCTTGAAAACGTGGCGCGGGATGCTTCGCAGAGTGCCGGCCTCGGGGTAGCCCGAGCCGGTTATTGGTGTTGCTGGCAGGCTTGCCATCCGTGGCGGGTTGATTCGATTTGGTGTTGAACAGGAAGATGGGCGCGTGAGCGAAGCAAAGGCCGAAGTTGCGAAAAAGCCCCGGGTGTCCCCGGCGGAGTTCGTGCGCCAGGTGCAAACCGAAACGCGCAAGATCGCCTGGCCCACCGTGCCCGATACGGTGCGCATGACGATCATGGTGATGATCATGACCACCATCTTGTCGGTGTTCTTCCTCGGCATCGATCAGGTGCTGGGCCGCACCGTCAAATTCCTGCTCAGCCTCGCAGCCTGAGGATCTTCATGTCACGCTGGTACATCATCCACGCCTATTCCGGCTTTGAAAACAAGGTGAAGGAGGCCATCCTCTCCGAAGCCCGCCGCATGGGCCTCGAAGCCTTCATCGATGCGGTCGAAGTGCCGGCCGAAACCGTCACCGAAGTGGTGAAGGGCAAGAAGCGCGCGGTCGAACGCAAATCGATGCCGGGCTATGTGCTCGCCAAGCTCGCCATGACCGACGATGTCTATCACCTGGTCAAGAACACCCCCAAGGTCACCGGATTCCTGGGCCAGCAGAACAAGCCGCAGCCGATCACCGAAGCCGAAGCGGCGCGCATGCTGAACACCAAGACCGAGGAAACCCCGGCGGCCAAGATCAAGAAGAAGGCCAATTTCGAGATCGGCGACAGCGTGCGCGTGCTCGATGGCCCATTTGCCAGTTTCAACGGCCTGGTCGAGGAAATCGACTACGACCATGGCCGCGTCAAGGTTTCGGTGTCGATCTTCGGCCGGGCAACGCCCGTCGAACTCGGCTTCGAACAGGTGGAAAAGCAGAAGTAATTCAGCCTTTCCCCCATCACGTGGGAGGCCGGTCGCCCCGGCCGCTATCACCACACAGCAAGGAGTGGCCCGATGGCCAAGAAGATTACAGGTTATGTGAAATTGCAGGTGAAGGCCGGCATGGCCAACCCTTCGCCGCCGATCGGCCCGGCCCTGGGCCAGCGCGGCGTCAACATCATGGAATTCTGCAAGCAGTTCAACGCCAAGACCGAGAGCCTGGAAAAGGGCACGCCGATCCCGACCGTGATCACCGTGTTCGCCGATCGCTCGTTCAGCTTCATCACCAAGCTGCCGCCGGCGTCGTACATGCTGAAGCAGGCCGCCGGCCTGAAATCGGGCGGCACCACGCCGGGCAAGGGCGCTGCGGTCGCCAAGATCAAGCAGTCGCAGATCCGCGAGATCGCCCAGAAGAAAATGCCCGATCTGAATGCCAACAACATCGAAATGGCAATGAAGACGATCGAAGGTTCGGCCCGCGCAATGGGCCTCGAAGTGGTGGAGGGCTGATCACATGGCAACAACCAAGAAAGCCAAGGCCCTGGCCGCTGCGGTTGACCGCGAGAAGCTCTATGGCGTCGATGAAGCCCTGACCCTGGTGAAGAACCTGGCCACCGCCAAGTTCGATGAAACCATCGAAGTCAGCTTCAATCTGGGCGTCGATCCGCGTCACGCCGATCAGATGGTGCGCGGCGTCGTCACCCTGCCCAGCGGCACCGGCAAGACCGTGCGCGTCGGCGTGTTCGCCCGCGGCGCCAAGGCCGAAGAAGCCCTCGCTGCTGGCGCCGATGTCGTTGGTGCCGAAGACCTGCTGGAAGCCGTGCAGGGCGGGAACATCGATTTCGATCGCTGCATCGCCACGCCCGACATGATGGGTCTGGTCGGCCGTCTCGGCAAGGTGCTGGGCCCCAAGGGCCTGATGCCCAACCCCAAGCTCGGCACCGTGACGATGAACGTCGCTGCGGCTGTCGAAGCGGCCAAGGGCGGCCAGGTCGAATATCGCGTCGAAAAGGCCGGCATCATCCACGGCATCCTTGGCAAGGCGAGCTTCGAAAAGGACGCCTTGCGCGCCAATTTCGATGCGCTGCTCGATGCCGTGGTCAAGGCCAAGCCGACCGGCGCCAAGGGCAAGTATCTGCTCAAGGTTGCGGTCAGCTCGTCGATGGGCACCGGCATCAAGGTCGATCCGTCGTCGACCGGCCAGACGGCCTGATCAACCGCGACTGAACAAGCGAACGGGCCGGGGCGCGGTGCGCCCCGGCCCGTTCTGCCTTTTGCGGGGCCGGCGGCTTCTCGCGCGCCACTTGACTCCGGGTCGCTGGCCGCCTAACGCGCCATTTCCTGTTCGGCCCGCAATGGCCGGGCAACCGTCCGAGATTGCAGGTGCGTTCGCGCTTAAGCCACCAGGGCCTGCATGAGACGAGGCAAGTTTTTCTCCGGCTGGCGTTCGCGCCGTGGCTGGGACTGCGTTCGGGCCATCTCAGATGCGCACGGCGTTGGCAACGATCCTCTTCGGACGGGCCTGGGGCCCGCCGCCTTCCACATCGGAATCTGGCAGCTTGCAGGCCCATCGAGCCGGCAAGGCGCTTGGCGCTTTGTCATAACCCGCGCCGATGCGGGCCTTCGGGCCGGCGGATGCGCTCAACCTGTCAAGGAGTGAGCATGGATCGCACCCAAAAAAGCGAAGCCATCTCCAAGCTGGCGAAGACGCTCACCGAAACTTCGGTGGTCGTGGTCGCGCGCAACCATGGCCTGACCGTCGCGCAAGCGAGCGATCTCAGGAACCGGATGCGTGCGGCCGGCGCCAACTTCAAGGTGACGAAGAACCGTCTGGCGCGCATCGCGCTCGAGGGCACACCCTACCAGCCGCTTGGCGCGCTGCTCACCGGCCCGTGCGGGCTGGCGACCTCGGCCGATCCGGTGGCTGCCGCCAAGATCGTGGTGGAATTCGCCAAGACGACCGACAAGTTCGAAATCGTCGGCGGCGCCATGGGCAGCACGCTGCTCGATGTGAACGGCGTCAAGGCCCTGGCCGAACTGCCGTCGCTGGATGAACTGCGTGCCAAGATCATTGGTCTGGTCAATGCACCGGCGACCAAGCTGGCCCAGCTCGCCAACGCCCCGGCCGCCAAGCTGGCCCGTGTCTTTGCGGCATATGCCGACAAGGACAAAGAAGCCGCCTGAGCCGTTTCGAACCCAAACGCTAACTGAAAATATTGGAGATTACCATGGCTGACCTGAATTCGATCGTTGACCAGCTTTCCGCCCTCACCGTGCTGGAAGCCGCTGACCTCGCCAAGATGCTGGAAGAAAAGTGGGGCGTGTCCGCCGCTGCGGCGGTTGCCGTATCGGCTGGCCCGGCCGCCGCTGCTGGCCCGGTTGTTGAAGAGCAGACCGAGTTCGACGTGATCCTCACCGGCGACGGTGGCAAGAAGATCAACGTCATCAAGGAAGTCCGCGCCATCACCGGCCTGGGCCTGACCGAAGCCAAGACGCTGGTCGAATCCGCGCCGAAGGCCGTCAAGGAAGGCATCAGCAAGGCTGACGCCGAGAAGATCAAGAAGCAGCTGGAAGAAGCCGGCGCGACTGTCGAACTCAAGTAAGTCGTTGCGGCAACGCCGCCCGATTTGCCGAGTTGAAGGAAAGGGGCTGCCTCGCAAGGGGCAGCCCTTTTTCTTGCCACTTTCCCCAAGGCCTTTCGGGCGGGAAGGTGAGGGGAGAGGTCGACACTGACGGGCAGGCAACGGCGCTGTGCGTCACGCCGGGCTTGGGCAAGCAGGGGGCAGCCGCCATGAAAGGAGGGCGCCTGCGTGTCCGCAAGCGCCCCCGATCCCATCAATCAGCCCCTGATCAGAAGTGGAAGACCACGCCGGCCATTGGGCGGATATTGTCGAAGTCCATGGTTTCCACGGAGATGCGGAACCGCGGCCCGGCCCGGCCGGTGATGCCGCCAAGGCCGATGTCACGCGGGCCGAATTCGGCGCCGATGCCCCACACCCAATCCTTGCGATCGGGAAAGCCGCGGCTGTTGCGGGCATCGATCCAGGTATAGCCGGCGCTGGCATAGAACATGCCACTGTCGCCGGCCCGGAAACCAGCGCGGCCACGCGCGCCATATTCCCAGCGGATGTCGCCGAAACCACGCGCGCCATGGCCTTCCACGCCGACGAACAGCGGCCCAAGCGGAATATTGACACCGACAACACCGCCGACCAGCGCGCCATCGAAGCGGCGCGATTGCACGCCATTGGCATCGGTTGCGCGATCAAAGCTGTTGTAGCCGCCGACCACGCCGAAATAGGGCTCGATCCCGAAGGCCTTGGAGCCATCCGGACTGGTCGGGCCGTCGTTCTGTGTGGTGGGCTGCGATGACGGGTCCATCGTGTTTTGGGCGACGGCCGGGGCAGACGTGATGGCCAGCGCAAGCGCGCTGGTGATGAGCAGGGATTTCATGGGGTTCTTTCTTCAAAACGCGGGTGGCGGGGGCGGCCACTGCAACACTCAACCCGTCGAAGGTGGCGATGGTTCCGCGGTGGCAATGCTGGCTGCCGGCGTGTTGCCGCACTGCAACACAGGCGCAGCGGGGCTTGGCGGTCATGTCCCCCCTTTCGCAAATCCAACAAAGCGCCTATGGGGCGACCATCGACCGGTCGGGGGCTGATTCCCCGTCCGAGCCGACACGCTTCGAGACACGGCCTGCTGCGCGATCGGGCCGCGACGGATGGAAGGGTGACGGCAATTTAATCGCCAGTGACCGTGCGACATACCGCAGCAGTGGTGTGACGTGCGGGTTTTGCTGTTTTTCCGGCACTCCCCCTGCCGGGCACATGAAGAAGGCGACCGACACCGATGGCCACCCAGATGAAGCCGCCCCAGGGCGTCAAGCCGTTCAACAGCCGCCGCCGCATCCGCAAGAGCTTTGGCCAGATCGGCGAAGTCGTGCAGATGCCCAACCTCATCGAGGTGCAGCGCGAAAGCTATGAGCAGTTCCTGCGCTCCAATCCGGCCACCGCCTATGTCTCGGGCCTGGAAAAGACCCTGCGTTCGGTGTTCCCGATCCGCGATTTCGCCGGCACCGCCGAGCTGGATTTCGTGCATTATGAACTGGAAGAGCCGAAATATGATGTGGACGAGTGCCGTCAGCGCGGCATGACCTATGCGGCGCCGATGCGCGTGACGCTGCGCCTGATCGTCTTTGAAGTGGATGCCGATACCGAAACCCGCTCCGTGCTCGATATCAAGGAGCAGGACGTGTACATGGGCGACATGCCGCTGATGACGCAGAACGGCACGTTCATCGTCAACGGCACCGAGCGCGTGATCGTCAGCCAGATGCACCGTTCGCCGGGCGTGTTCTTCGATCATGACCGCGGCAAGACGCATGCGTCGGGCAAATATCTGTTTGCCGCCCGGGTCATCCCCTATCGCGGATCGTGGCTGGATTTCGAATTCGACGCCAAGGACATCGTCAACGTCCGCATCGATCGCAAGCGCAAGCTGCCGGTCACCAGCCTGCTCTATGCGCTGGGCTGGAACAGCGAAGAAATCCTCAACCTGTTCTACAAGCGCGTGGTGTGGGTGCGCGGCACCAGCCCGACCGGCCAGGCCGGCTGGGTGGTGCCCTTCGTCGAAGCCAGCTGGCGCAATGCCAAGCCGACCTTTGACGTGGTCAATGCCGACACCGGCGAGATCATCTTCCCGCAGGGCACCAAGATCACGCCGCGCATGGTGCGCAAGGCCGGCAGCGATGGCATGACCGCGCTGCTGATCCCGACCGAGGAAATCTTCGGCCGTTACTCGGCGTTCGATCTGATCAACGAAGCCACCGGCGAAATCTACATCGAAGCCGGTGACGAGCTGACCGCCGAAAATCTGGAGCGCATCGATCGCGCCGGCCAGACCAGCATCGAACTGCTCGACATCGATCATGTTCAGGTCGGTCCGTGGATCCGCAACACGCTGATGGCCGACAAGGTGGAAGAGCGCGACCATGCGCTCGCCGAAATCTACCGCGTCATGCGTCCCGGCGAGCCGCCGACGCGCGAAACCGCCGAAGCCATGTTCGCCGGCCTGTTCTTCGATCCGGATCGCTATGATCTGTCGGCGGTCGGCCGCGTCAAGATGAACATGCGCCTCAATCTGGATTGCCCGGATGATGTGACGGTGCTGCGCCGCGAGGATATCGCGACCGTGGTCAAGACGTTGGTTGAGCTGAAGGACGGCAAGGGCGAAATCGACGACATCGACAATCTCGGCAACCGCCGTGTCCGTTCGGTGGGCGAATTGCTGGAAAACCAGTATCGCGTCGGCCTGCTGCGCATGGAACGCGCCGTGAAGGAGCGCATGAGCAGCGTCGATATCGACACGGTCATGCCCAACGATCTGATCAACGCCAAGCCGGCGGTGGCGGCGGTGCGCGAATTCTTCGGCTCCTCGCAGCTGTCGCAGTTCATGGACCAGACCAATCCGCTTTCGGAAGTCACCCACAAGCGTCGCGTGTCGGCGCTTGGGCCGGGCGGTCTGACCCGTGAGCGCGCCGGCTTCGAAGTGCGCGACGTCCACCCGACGCACTATGGCCGCATCTGCCCGATCGAAACGCCGGAAGGCCCGAACATCGGCCTGATCAACAGCCTGGCGACCTTCAGCCGGGTGAACAAGTACGGCTTCATCGAAACCCCGTATCGCAAGGTCATCGATACCAAGCTGACCGACGAAGTCGTCTATCTGTCGGCCATGGAAGAAGCTCGCCACACCATCGCGCAGGCCAATGTCGGCATCGGTGCCGACGGCAAGTTCCTCGACGATCTGGTGTCGTCGCGTGAAGCCGGCGAATTCCTGATGGCACCGAAGAACCAGATCACGCTGGCCGACGTGTCGCCGAAGCAGCTGGTGTCGGTTGCGGCCTCGCTGATCCCGTTCCTGGAAAACGATGACGCCAACCGCGCCTTGATGGGCTCGAACATGCAGCGCCAGGCCGTGCCATTGGTGAAGGCGGAATCGCCGTTCGTCGGCACCGGCATGGAAGGCACGGTTGCCCGCGATTCCGGCGCCGCCATCGGCGCCAAGCGCGGCGGCATCGTCGATCAGGTCGATGCGGCCCGCATCGTCATCCGCGCCACCGAAGAGGTCGAACCCGGCAAGTCCGGCGTCGATATCTACACGCTGATGAAGTTCCAGCGGTCCAACCAGTCGACCTGCATCAACCAGCGTCCGCTGGTGACGGTGGGCGATATCGTGGCCAAGGGCGACATCATCGCCGATGGCCCGTCCACCGAGGATGGCGAACTGGCGCTGGGCCGCAACGTGCTCGTCGCGTTCATGCCGTGGAATGGCTACAACTACGAAGATTCGATCCTGATCAACGAGAAGATCGTCAAGGAAGACATCTTCACCTCGATCCACATCGATGAATTCGAAGTGATGGCGCGCGATACCAAGCTGGGCCCGGAAGACATCACCCGCGACATTCCCAACGTCGGTGAAGACGCGCTGGCCCGGCTCGACGAAGCTGGCATCGTCTATATCGGCGCCGAAGTGGAGCCGGGCGACATCCTGGTCGGCAAGATCACGCCCAAGGGCGAATCGCCGATGACCCCGGAAGAAAAGCTGCTGCGTGCCATCTTCGGCGAAAAGGCCAGCGATGTGCGTGACACCTCGCTGCGGCTGCCGCCAGGCGTGTCGGGCACCATCGTCGATGTGCGCATCTTCAACCGCCACGGCATCGACAAGGACGAACGTGCCCTGCAGATCGAGCGCGAGGAAATCGAGCGGCTCGAAAAGGATGCGGCCGACGAGCGCGCCATTCTCGACCGCGCCACCTATGCCCGCGTGCGCGATGCGCTGCTCGGCCAGGAAGTGGTGGCCGCGCCCAAGGGCGTGAAGAAGGGCATCACCATCGATGACAGCGTGCTCGAAGAACAGCCGCGCCGTCTGTGGTGGCAGTTCGGCGTTGCCGACGATGCCATGCAGGCCGGCCTGGAAGCGTTGAAGGCGCAGTGGGACGAAGCCCACGCCAGCATCAATGCCAAGCTGGAAGACAAGAAGGGCAAGGTGCAGGCCGGCGACGAACTGCCGCCCGGCGTGCTGAAGATGGTCAAGGTGTTCGTCGCGGTGAAGCGCAAGCTGCAGCCGGGCGACAAGATGGCCGGCCGCCACGGCAACAAGGGGGTGATTTCCCGCATCCTGCCGCAGGAAGACATGCCGTTCCTCGCGGACGGCACGCCGGTCGATATCGTGCTCAACCCGCTGGGCGTGCCCAGCCGCATGAACGTCGGTCAGATCTTCGAAACCCACCTCGGCTGGGCCGCGCGCGGGTTGGGCAAGAAGATTGCGGAGATGCTTGAAAACATCAACGCCACGATGACCCAAGGTTCGGCAGACGAAATCCGCGAGCTGTTCAAGGCGATCTATGGCCCGCAATATGGGCTGGACATTGCCGACATGGCCGATGAAGCGGTGGTCGAACTGGCGCGCAATCTTGTTGGCGGCGTGCCGATGGCGACGCCGGTGTTCGATGGCGCCAAGGAAAGCGACGTGTCGCACATGCTGGCGCTGGCCGGGCTGGATTCGTCGGGCCAGGTCGAATTGTTCGACGGCCGCACCGGCGATCAGTTCGATCGCAAGGTCACGGTGGGCTATATCTACATGCTCAAGCTGCACCATTTGGTGGACGACAAGATCCACGCCCGCTCGATCGGTCCCTACAGCCTCGTGACCCAGCAGCCGCTGGGCGGCAAGGCCCAGTTCGGTGGCCAGCGCTTCGGGGAAATGGAAGTGTGGGCGCTGCAAGCCTATGGCGCGGCCTACACCTTGCAGGAAATGCTCACCGTCAAGTCGGATGACGTCGTCGGCCGCACCAAGGTCTATGAAGCCATCGTCAAGGGTGACGACACGTTCGAAGCCGGCATCCCCGAAAGCTTCAACGTGCTGATCAAGGAAATGCGGTCCCTGGGCCTCAACGTCCAACTGCAGACCAACGAAGAGGTGGAGTGAGGCGCGGGCGCGGCGGTCCCCCACCGCCGCGCCACACCACCGCGCTTGCCCACAGCCTCCACGGAGATTGACTCATGAACGAAGTCACCAATTTCTTCTCGCCGGCCGCCAAGCCCGAGACGTTCGATCAGATCCAGATCGCCATCGCCAGCCCGGAACAGATCCGCAGCTGGTCGTTCGGCGAGATCAAGAAGCCGGAAACCATCAACTACCGGACGTTCAAGCCGGAGCGTGACGGCCTGTTCTGCGCGCGGATCTTTGGCCCGATCAAGGATTACGAATGCCTGTGCGGCAAGTACAAGCGCATGAAGTACAAGGGCATCGTCTGCGAAAAATGCGGCGTGGAAGTCACCGTGTCCAAGGTGCGCCGCGAACGCATGGGCCATATCGAACTGGCCGCGCCGGTTGCCCACATCTGGTTCCTGAAATCGCTGCCCAGCCGCATTGGCATGCTGCTCGACATGCAGCTCAAGCAGCTCGAGCGCGTGCTGTATTTCGAGCAGTATGTGGTCATCGATCCGGGCATGACGCCGTTCAAGAAGTTCGACCTCTTGACCGAGGACGAGCTGTTCACGGCGCAGGAAGAATATGGCGAAGACGCCTTCCAGGCCGGCATTGGCGCCGAAGCCATCCGCATCCTGTTGATGGAACTCGATCTTGAAGGCGAGATGGAAGTGCTGCGCGAGGAACTGCGCACCACCAAGTCCGAGCTGAAGCCCAAGAAGATCATCAAGCGGATGAAGGTGGTCGAAAGCTTCATCAATTCCGGCAACAAGCCGGAATGGATGGTGCTGACCGTGGTGCCGGTGATCCCGCCGGAACTGCGCCCGCTGGTGCCGCTGGATGGCGGCCGCTTTGCCACGTCGGATCTGAACGACCTGTATCGCCGCGTCATCAACCGCAATAACCGGTTGAAAAGGCTGATTGAACTGCGCGCGCCGGACATCATCGTGCGCAACGAAAAGCGCATGTTGCAGGAAGCCGTTGATGCGCTGTTCGACAACGGCCGCCGTGGCCGCACCATCACCGGCGCCAACAAGCGGCCGCTGAAGTCGCTTTCGGACATGCTGAAGGGCAAGCAGGGCCGCTTCCGCCAGAACCTGCTCGGCAAGCGCGTCGATTATTCCGGTCGTTCGGTGATCGTCACCGGCCCGGAACTCAAGCTGCATCAATGCGGCCTGCCCAAGAAGATGGCGCTCGAACTGTTCAAGCCGTTCATCTACTCGCGCCTCGACGCCAAGGGTCTTTCGATGACCCTGAAGCAGGCCAAGAAGTGGGTGGAAAAGGAGCGCAAGGAAGTCTGGGACATTCTCGATGAGGTGATCCGCGAGCATCCCGTGCTGCTGAACCGCGCGCCGACGCTGCACCGCCTCGGCATCCAGGCCTTCGAACCGGTGCTGATCGAGGGCAAGGCCATCCAGCTTCACCCGCTGGTCTGCGCCGCGTTCAATGCCGATTTCGATGGTGACCAGATGGCCGTGCACGTGCCGCTGAGCCTTGAGGCCCAGCTGGAAGCGCGCGTGCTGATGATGTCCACCAACAACATCCTCAGCCCCGCCAACGGCAAGCCGATCATCGTGCCGTCGCAGGACATGGTGCTTGGGCTCTATTATCTGTCGATGGAGCTGGAAGGCGAACCCGGCGAAGGCATGGCCTTTGCCGACATGGCCGAGGTGCACCAGGCGCTGTTCAACAAGAACGTCACCCTGCACACCAAGATCATCGCCCGCGTCAATCAGGCCGATGAAACCGGCAAGCTGTATGTGAAGCGCGTCAACACCACGCCGGGCCGCCTGCTGCTCGGCGAAACGCTGCCGAAAAGCCACAAGGTGCCGTACGAAACCATCAACCGCCTGCTGACCAAGAAGGAATTGGGCGACGTCATCGACATCGTCTATCGCCACACCGGCCAGAAGGAGACGGTGCTGTTCGCCGATGCCATCATGGCGCTGGGCTTCCGCCACGCATTCCAGGCCGGCATCAGCTTCGGCAAGGATGACATGGTGATCCCGGTCGCCAAGATCCGTCTGGTCGATGAGACCAAGGCGGGCGTGAAGGATTTCGAACAACAATATCAGGACGGCCTGATCACCCAGGGTGAGAAGTACAACAAGGTCGTCGATGCCTGGGCGAAGTGCGGTGACCAGGTCGCCACCGAAATGATGAAGGAAATCAGCACGCCCAAGCAACTGGCCAATGGCCGGGTCGCGCCGATCAACTCCATCTACATGATGGCGCACTCCGGCGCGCGCGGCAGCCAGGCGCAGATGAAGCAGCTGGCCGGCATGCGCGGCCTGATGGCCAAGCCGTCGGGCGAGATCATCGAAACGCCGATCATCTCGAACTTCAAGGAAGGCCTCACCGTGCTGGAGTATTTCAACTCCACCCACGGCGCCCGCAAGGGTCTGGCCGACACCGCGCTGAAAACCGCCAACTCCGGCTATCTCACCCGCCGTCTGGTGGATGTGAGCCAGGATTGCGTGGTCGTCGAGGATGATTGCGAAACCCAGCGCGGCATGGTGATGAAGGCCATCGTCGAAGGCGGCAACACCATCGTGTCGCTCTCCGAGCGCATCCTCGGCCGCACCGTGCTGGTCGATATCGTCGATGCCAAGACCGGCGATGTCATGGCCCCGGCGGGCCATCTGCTCACCGAAGCCGATGTGGCGCGCATCGAAAAGGCCGCCGTGGCCGAAGTGAAGATCCGCTCGCCGCTGCTCTGCGAAACCAAGGGCGGCGTCTGCGGCACCTGCTATGGCCGCGATCTGGCGCGCGGGACCCCGGTGAACATGGGCGAAGCCGTCGGTGTCATCGCGGCGCAGTCGATCGGGGAGCCGGGCACGCAGCTGACCATGCGCACCTTCCACATCGGTGGCGCGGCCCAGGTGTCCGAACAATCGACGCTGGATGCGCCGGTTGACGGGGTCGTCGAATATCGCGGCATGGCCACGATTGGGGACAGTCGTGGTCGCAACATCGCCATGGCCCGCAACGGCGAACTGGTGATCCGCGATTCCGAAGGCCGTGAACGCTCGATCCACCGCATCCCTTATGGCGCCATCATCAATGTCGCCGAAGGTGTTGCGGTCACCAAGGGCGATCGCATGTCCGAATGGGATCCGTACACATTGCCGGTGATCACCGAAAAGGCCGGCAAGGTGAAGTATCAGGACATCATCGAAGGCGTGACGCTGAAGGAAGAGGTGGATGAAGCCACCGGCCTGGCCAACAAGGTGGTGACCGACTGGAAAACCGCCAGCAAGAAGGAAGATCTGCGGCCGCGCATCACCTTGCTGGATGAAGCATCGGGCGAAACGGCGCGCTATCTGCTCGCCGTCGATGCGGTGTTGTCGGTGGCCGATGGCCAGATGGTGTCGGCCGGTGAAGTGCTGGCCCGCATCCCGCGCGCTGCCGCCAAGACGCGTGACATCACCGGCGGTCTGCCGCGGGTGGCCGAGCTGTTCGAAGCCCGCATCCCCAAGGACAATGCGGTGATCGCGCGCATCGATGGCCGCGTTGAATTCGGCAAGGATTACAAGACCAAGCGCCGGATCAACATCCGTCCCGAAGATGGTGGGGACCTGGCCGAATACATGGTGCCCAAGGGCAAGAACGTGGCGGTGCAGGAAGGCGATTTCGTGCGCAAGGGTGACTATCTGATCGATGGCAACCCCAACCCGCACGACATCCTGGAAGTGCTGGGTGTGGAGCCGCTGGCCGAATATCTCTGCGCCGAGATTCAGGAAGTCTATCGCCTGCAGGGTGTGCGCATCAACGACAAGCACATCGAAGTCATCGTGCGCCAGATGCTGCAGAAGGTGGAAATCACCGACAGCGGCGACACCACGCTGCTGGTGGGCGAACAGGTCGATCGCGAGGAAATGGACAGCGAAAACAGCAAGCTGGAGGCCGGTGGCCGCCATGCTGCTGGCAAGCCGGTGCTGCTGGGCATCACCAAGGCCTCGTTGCAGACCAAGTCGTTCGTGTCGGCCGCATCCTTCCAGGAAACGACCCGCGTGCTCACCGAAGCCGCTGTGCAGGGCAAGATCGATACCCTGACCGGCCTGAAGGAAAACGTCATCGTCGGCCGGCTGATCCCGGCGGGCACCGGCGCCGGCATGAACCGCCTGCGCGTGGCGGCCAACAGCCGCGACGTGGCACTGCGCGCCGTGCAGCAAGCCAACGCTAAGGCGCTGGAGCAGACCGAAGCCTGATCGGCCGTGCGCTTCCGCTGAAATCACCCCGCCGGCCGTAATGCCGGCGGGGTTTTTCATGTCCTGCGCTGCTGGTCATCATGCTGCCGTGTCTTGGCCACAAAGCCGTGCAACAACGTTGCCGAGCAATCGGAACATGCGCGTGGCCACTGCCTTCAAACTGCCCGAATCTGCCGCCCCGGCGCCGCAGACCCGCCCCGCCCACCCGCTGCGGGTGGCGCTCTATTCCGGTAACTATAGTTATGTGCGCGATGGGGCCAACCAGGCGCTGAACCGCCTGGTGGCGTTCCTAGAAGCGCAGGGCTGTGTGGTGCGAGTCTATTCGCCCACCTCCGACACGCCGGCCTTCGAGCCGGCTGGCACATTGGTGTCGGTGCCCAGCTTCGCCATTCCGGGCCGCAGCGAGTATCGCGTCGCGCCAGGCCTCCCCGATCGGCTGAAGGCCGACATTCGCGATTTTGCGCCCGATATCATCCATCTGTCAGCTCCGGATCCGGCGGCGCACGCGGCGAAGAAACTGGCGCGGCGCTTGGGCGTCCCGGTGGTCGCCTCGATCCACACCCGCTTCGAAACCTATTTCGAATATTATGGCCTGGGCTTCATCCGGCCGGGGATCGAAGCGCTGCTGCGCCGCTTCTACCATGGTCTCGACGAGATCTTCGTGACATCGCAAGGCTTTGGCCAAACCATGCGCGACACCGGCATCATCGGCGTGGCGCCCGCCGTGTGGAGTCGCGGTGTCGACAAAGCGCGGTTCAACCCCGGCCGCCGCAGCCCGGAATGGCGCTGGAGCCTCGGGATTGCCGATGATGAGGCGGTGATCGGCTTCGTCGGCCGGCTGGTGCTGGAAAAGGGCCTCGACATGGTGGCAGCCGCGGTGAACGAGCTGACGCAGCGCGGCGTGAAGCACCGCTTGCTCGTGGTTGGCGACGGCCCGGCGCGGGCGCATTTCGAGGCGCTGGTGGGTGCAGGCAAGGCGGATGGCGCGATCTTCACCGGCTTCCTCGATGGCACCAATCTGGCCCGCGCCTACGCCAGCGCCGACATGCTGCTCAACCCATCGACCACCGAAACCTTCGGCAACATCAATCTGGAGGCGATGGCCAGCGGCATTCCGGTCGTGGCGGCGCGCGCCGGCGGCAATGAAACTTTGGTCAGCGACGGCATCACCGGCGCGCTGGTCGAGCCACGCGACACGCGTGCCTATGCCGATGCGCTGGCCGGTTATTGCCGCAATGCGAACTTGCGCGCCGCGCATGGCCAGGCCGGGCTCGCTGCGGCCAACGCCTATGACTGGGATGTGATCAACGGCGCCGTCCTGTCTCGCTATCGCGACGTAATCGCAGCTAAGCATTCGTAAAACAACGGGTTTTTTATCGGCGGCGCTGCGTCTATGGTCGCCGCGATGCGCCACACTATGCTTCTTGCCGTTCTGTTCGCCCCACTGCCTGCCATGCCGGCGCTGTCGCAACCGGTGCCGCCTTCGCTGTCCATCGACGCGCTGGCTGCGCAGGTGGTCGCCGACAATCCGGAACGCCAATATCTCGCCCGGCAGATCGCGTTGGCGCAAACCGGCGCCGCCGCTGCTGGCCGGCTCGCCGATCCGGAGATTTCCGTCGAATTCGGCGAACGCCGCACGGACAATGTGCAGACGGGCCAGCGGCTTGGCGATGGCCCGGCCTTTGCCGTTTCGATCCTGCAGCCCATCGAGTTCAATGGCCGCATCCCGTTGCGCAAGGCGATCGCCCAGGGCGATGTGCAATTGGCGCGCATTGGCCTGGCCCAGTTCGAAGCCACGCTCGCCGGTCGCGCGCGCACGCTGGGCTATCGGCTGTTCGCGGCCGATGCCCGTGCCGAGGCAGCGGCGCAGGTGGCGGCACGCCTGCGTGATCTGGCCGGCGTGCTGGTGGCCCGCGAGGCCGCCGGCCCCACACCGCGCCAGGAGGCGGCCGTGCTGGAAGCCGCCGCCATCAGCGCCGAACGCACGGCTGCCGAAGCCGAAGCGGCCAGCAACGCCGCGCTGTATGAACTGAACGGCCTGCGCGGCCAGGCGTTTGCGGCGCGGCTGCGCGTCCTGCGTCCGCCGCTGATCCCGCCGCCGCTGCCCGGCGTCGAGACCCTCGCCGAGCGACTGGAAGGCGGCAATTTCGAATTGCTGGCCCTGAAAACCCAATTGACCCAGCAGGGTCTGACCTCCCGCCTTGCCGAAAAGAGCCGCGGCGGCGCCATCAGCATCGGGCCGTATTTCAATCGTGATCGCGGTGACGTGAAGGATCAGGTGGTCGGCCTGCGCGCCACCACCAATATCCCATTGTGGAACCGCCAGGCCGGCGATGTATCGGCGGCGCAAAGCCGCGAAGCACAAGGCGAAGCGGCGCTGATCGGCGCGCGGCGGCGGCTGCTGGCGCGCCTTTATGCCGATGCGGCGCAGTATCGGACGCGCATGGCGGCGCTGGCGAAATGGCCGGCCGATGCACCAGCGCGCTTTGCCGCCGCTGCGGCCGAAGCCGATCGCAGCTATCGGGTCGGCGCGGTGCCGCTGGCCACCTATGTCCAGATGCAGAACGGCTGGCTCGATGCGATGTCGGCCGTGCTCGATACGCGCGCCGGCCTGTGGGAAGCGCGGGAGAATATCCGCATCATCACGGGTGCAGGCGAAGCCCCGTGATTGCCGGGTTGATTTCAGCGAGCGAGCGCAATCGCGGCAGCGTGCTGTTGGTTGCGCTGGTCGCCGCCGCCATCGGCCTGTGGCATTTGTTCACCCTGCCGATCGATGCGATCCCCGATGTGACGGGCGTGCAGGTGCAGATCAACACCGCCGTGCCCGGCTTGGCCGGCGAAGAAATCGAAACCCGGGTGACGGTGCCGATCGAGCGGCTTATGGGCGGGCAGCCCGGCCTCACCGGTTTCCGTTCGCTCACGCGCTCGGGCCTCAGCCAGGTGACCTTGCTGTTTGAAGATGGCACCGATGTGCTGCGCGCGCGCCAGGTGGTCACCGAACGGTTGGCAACGGCGCAGGCGCTGCTGCCGGCCGGGGCCACGCCGGGGCTGGCGCCGATCACCACCGGGCTGGGCGAAATTCTCTATTACACGCTGGAATGGCAGCATCTGCCGCACGACGAGCCGCACCACGCCGGGCTGGAGCCGGCCAGCGCCGCCGAAGATCATCTGATGGCACTGGCTGAAACCCAGGAATATACGGTCGTCCCGATGCTGCGCACGGTTTCCGGCGTGGCAGAGGTCAACAGCATCGGCGGGCTGGAGCGGCAATATGTGGTGGAACCCGACCTGAAGAAGCTGGCCGCCGCCGGGTTGACACCAACCGAACTGGCCGATGCCATCGCGGCCTTTGCCGACAATGCCGGCGGCGGGGTGATCGCACAGGGGCAGCGCCGGCTGGTGGTGCGCACCGATGCCCGGGTGATGCAGCCCGAACGCATTGGCGCCCTGCCGGTGAAGTTCGCCGGCGGCGTGCGCCCGCTGACCGTGGCGGATCTGGCCACGGTGCGGGTGGGTTCGGCGCAGCGATCGGGTGCGGCGACCGTGAACGGGCGCCAGACCGTGCTCGGCACGATCATGATGCTCACCGGGCAGAACAGCCGCGAGGTGGCCGGCCGGGTGACGGACTTCCTGCCCGAAGTGCAGGCAGCGTTGCCGACCGGCATGGTGATCAAGGTGCGATATGACCGGGCCGATATCGTCGATCGCACGGTGGCGACCGTGCGCACCAACCTGTCGGAAGGCGCGTTGCTGGTGGCGGTGGTGCTGATCCTGGTGCTCGGCCACTGGCGTGCGGCGCTGATCGTGGCGGCGGTGATCCCGATCGCGTTCCTGATCGCCAGCATCGGCATGGTGCGGCTGGATATCTCCGGCAATCTGATGAGCCTGGGGGCGCTGGATTTCGGGCTGGTGGTCGATGGCGCCATCGTGGCGGTGGAAAATGCCCTGCGCCG
>Ga0164295_10000887_pt1 | contig 24833 bp, 20 predicted proteins | sample GEODES006metaG_FD_111798 | JGI IMG/M metagenome (GOLD analysis project Ga0164295, IMG submission 111798) | Oligotrophic lake water microbial communities from Sparkling Lake, Wisconsin, USA - GEODES006 metaG | ecosystem: Environmental > Aquatic > Freshwater > Lake | place: USA: Sparkling Lake... | reverse complement strand
TCGGTGGCACCCGTGGACTGCAGCAGTCGGACGGAGGCCGACAGGTCGGTCAGATCATATTCCACCAGCTTCAGATTCGGATGGCTGGCGACACCCAACTCCTCGATCCGCCAGAAATTGACAGAACTGGTTCGGCGATAGGTTCCATAAACAGTATACCCCTTGCCCAGCAGCAACTCGGCCAGATAGGCGCCGTCCTGCCCGGTGATGCCGGTGATGATGGCTGATTGAGCCATAAATTTCTTCAACCTTTCTTTATGACAAACTGAAATCCTCGAACCAGCAATTCGTCGGGATCGAGATTGAGTCGGGCCGCTGCCATCGCCAGATTGGGATGGTGAACATAATCAGGATCAACCGTGCCAGACCACGGCGTGAAAAAGACCATCGAACAGCCAAGTTCAGCAACGAGGTTTGGCAAGATGTTTTGGTAATAGTTTACAGGAAGACGATTCATGTCCTGCCGGTAGCTTGCGATTTCATCTTCGTCGGCCCCATTGGTTCGCATCAGGCCTGCAATATCTTCATCGCCCAGCAACAGGTGGGCCCAGGGGGCGCCAATGCGGTGGAGAAAATGGCAGCCTGAGTCGGCTGTCCAGACGGGATCAAAGCGCAAATACAGCATTCCGCCCGGACGCGTTACGCGAACCGCTTCCCGGAGAGCCAATGCCGGATCCGGGATATGTTCGAACGCATTGAGTGAAAACACGATATCAAACCAGTCATCCCGGAACATCAAATTCTGCGCGTCGGCAGGAATATATTTGAGCCGTTCCGTAACAAGCGCGTGTCCGTTGCGGGCGAATTTCTCGCGCAGCAGCTTCATTCCCTCGCCGCCGTATTTCATGTCCCAATCAACGATATCGGTACAGATCACATTGCCGTGGCGACTGGCAAAAAGCCCGGCGAGCAATCCGCCGGAACCGCCAATCTCAAGCGCGCGATCGACGCGGCCCGCGTGCAGCACTTCGCCTAGCCAGTGAGAAAGGTCGTTGAGCACGCCTTCCTTTTCGGCGAAATCCTGCGCTTCTGTGTAAGCGTCGCTCATTTGGCCGACACCTTCCTGGTGTTCATCAACTGGGTGCAATGGTTCACGAAGGCACTCCCGATGCGTGACCAGTCATATTCCAGCGCCATCTCGCGGCCGGCTTTGCCCATTGCCGATGCCCTGACGGGATCAGCCATCACGGCTGCCAGACGTTCGGCCAATCGGGCCGGCGTGGTCAAAAACCCGTTGCGACCATCCTCGACCAACTCCATGAAGGCCGCACAGCCATTGTTTGCAACAACCGGGCGAGCGGCGAGTCCGGCTTCGAGCAAGACAATCCCGAAACTTTCACTCCGGCTCATGTTCGCCAGCATGCTGCATGCCCGGTAGGCTCCTCGCAACACCGGACGTTCAACCATTCCCAGATAATCGACAAAATCCTCGGTGATCGGCTCGCCATCGTCGTCAGGCCCGATGATCACAACCCGCAGATCGGAGTATCCGTTTGTCCGCACCTGCGCCGTTGCCGCAATGACCTCCCGATAGCCTTTGGCCGCCGCCTTGCGCCCGGCAACCAGCACAAACGGTCCCTTGCGGGGATAGCGGGCTGCAAATTCAGCTTCATCCTCGGCGGAAAAATCTTCGTCAACGTCAATCCCGGGCGAAAGAAATTCGACATTGTCCATCCCGATTTCGGTTAGAAACCGGCAGGCCAGCCGCGGCGTGACCAGCGCTCGCGATGCGTTGGCGATTGCAGTCATGACATCGGGAAAGTGGTAATAATCATCCTCGAAATGCGCGTGCGGCACGATCAGCGACGGCACACCGGCTGCATTGGCCGCCGCCACGGCCACGCTGGCGGTTCGGAAAACGGCGTTGTGGGTAATGACCAGATCATATTCGTGCGTGTGACGCGCCAGATAGGCTTCAAGATCAGGGCAATATGGCCCGCGCAGTTCGGCCAATGATGCACCAGCCTGAAAACGCGTTCCGCGTGCGGCCTGATGCATGGCGTGAAACAGGCTGAGCGGTTCACCTGCTGCCTGCCAGGGCTGCAACGCGGGCTGAGCCAGCAGCGATGTCCCGTCATGCTTCAATTGGGTGACATATACGCCAAGGGGCCGCGGATCCAGTGGGCGGTCACCGGCAATTCGAAACAGGGTGGCAGCAACCGAACCGGCCGGGGCATCGAATTCACATTCAAATCTGCCACTGACCGTACAGCCCAGCAGATGTTGTCCGGCTTCACCACGCAGGACGAGATAATATTCTGCCGCAGATTCGCCGGAAATCCGCCACCGTCCGGCTTCGCCACCATGCAACCCGAACTGCGCCAATGCCCAACGGCCATTTCCGTCACCGTGGCTCCACCCCCAGGTCGGCCCTGTGCCAGTGGTTTGCGCCATATAGTGCCGGTACAGCGCTTCCTCGAAGGCAGGCTGCTGCGCCCAGATTTGATCAATCTGCGCGGCGCGATCGGCCATCGGTGCAACGTCGAACTTGGCCACCCGCGTTTGCGGCTGGGCAAATGGCACGGGATATGTGCGTCCAACCGCCGGATAGTCGCTGGCAAATCGATCAGTATCGACGATCCTGTCGACCTTTGGGGTCAACACATCAATATCGATGCCGGCGCCAGCGAGAAACCCCACCAGGCGATTGACATAATGCTCCCCACCCCCGCGTGGCGGCGCGTTGAAGCGATAGGTGACATAGAGTGCCCGGCGCCGCAACAACCGCAATTCGCGCAAGATGGCACCATAGTCCTGGCCAAAGGACGACATCGAAAACCGATCCCTGAAACGGTCTTGCCGGGCATCACGATGCGATTCAGTGAAATCGCGTTGGCTTGCATCCACAATGGCTGACACGAAATCCGCCAATGGTACCAGCTTCAGATCATCTTCGTCCAAACCATCATAGCCGCGCGCGCCAAATGGCGTGGACAGCACCGGGAGCCCGTGCCGCAAGTAATCGGCCATCTTGACGTTGGAACCGCTGCCTTCTTCCATCGGATTGAGTGCAAGCTGACACCGCATCAGCAGCAGGGTTTTGTCTGCATCATCCAGCCGTCCCAACAGCCGCACATTCGCCGGAGCCTCATCAAAACCTTCACAAACCGATCCCGCGATCTGGAACATGACATCGGGGAGGTGCGGTGCCACATCTTCAATGAGAAATCGCACAGCCTGGTGATTGGGCAAATGCCCCGAGCCCAGGAAACAGACATTGAAACCATTCAGCAAAGGCACAAGGCCATCGGGACGCTGCACGTCTTCGGCGCCATTGCTGACAACCAGCACAGGCGCGACCAGATCATGCTCGGCAGCGAAGCTTTCCGCGTCATTATCTGACACCGCCAAGATCAATTCACTGCAGCCAACGCAGAATCGTTCGATTGACGCCACATTTGCCAGCAATTCTTCGCGCCGGGGATGATAGGCCAGCAACTGGCGCTTCAGATTTGTCTCAAAATTCTGAGAAGAATAAACAAACTTGCGCGTGCTCCCGACCAGCATGGTCGCCATGTAGGGATGCTCACAGGCAACAAGGCCGACGAAATGTTCCGTTGCCTGAAAGACAGCCATCAACAGCGTATTGCGTGGCGCCATCAACTGCGAAACGATGTCGGCTGTGGAAACATGGAATTCGGCAGCCTGAGCCATGTCGTGTTCGCAATGTTCACGCGTCTTGGGGATGCCAATCGCCAGACCCTTGCCATCAAAGATGGGGCGACGCGCAATTTCCTGCCCTTCGACAAAGCTGAGGATGAGGGGCTGTATCTGTTCACTGGCACCCTGATACAATCCCCGGATCCGGGTGCCGCCGCCGCCGACGGCCTCGATTGGATCGTAATCATTCAGAACAACCACGCGCGGACGGTCGCTTGATTCACGCGGCTCAACCATAAGCGCGTCGATCCGCTTGGCCAACTTGCCGGCAATGCCGGGCCAGGTGAAATTCTGGCTGAAATGTTCGGCGGCGGCCATCGCCTGGGCGACCAGCCGGCCATGATCGCCGAGCGCTGATCGCACGGACGCCACGGGATCGTCGGGATCGATGCGGCTGTAATGCAGGCCAGCGACAAGATCGAAACCGCGTGCGCCAAGGTCTGTCGAAATGATCGGCACCCCGTGGGCGGCCATGTCGGGGATCTTGAGGCTTGAACCGCCACCTTCCAGCATCGGATTGATGCAGGCCAGTGCGTCACTCAGCAATCTGGCCTTGCTAGTGTCATCCACCATCCCATGCGATCGTATATTTCGCGCTGGTTGCCCGGGTTCACAGCAGCGGCCAATGATATCAAATACATGATCGGGAAAGGCCGGCGCCAGCACATTGACGATCTGTGCTGCCGCTGTCTGATTGGGGCGATGCGCACTGCCTATGAACACCAGCCGATTGCCGGCAGGCGCTACTGTCGGAGCCTCAAAAGCATCGACACCATTCGGCAGCAGCATCGCGGCTTTCGGTGCATCATATAGCTCCGCAAAGCGCTTCAGATCATCATCGGTACACGCGGTCACCAGATCGCAGGACTCAATGATCTGCCGCTCCCACGACATCACCAATTCTGGAATCTGATCCGCTTTCGCATCGCAATGCAACTGTCGATACAGATCCTGTTCTACATTGTAACTGTTGTATATTCTTGGCTTGCCATCAAACCCCGCGAAAAGGTCATAACCGATGGTGAATGGCGAATCGTGGATGATGACATCCGACAACGGATGGTGGGTCAAATAAGCGTCATGCAAGGCGCAAGGCCGACTGCTTGCCGCCGCCAGGCAAGGTCCGGACAGGTCTCCCGAGCCAGCCACCGGTGCCAAACGAGCCCAGGTTTCGGCGAATTCGTGTGACTTTGGGACCCGTATCTCGCGAAATCGCGGGTTATACTGGAAGGTCTGGAGCGCGCCGCCCAATTCGCCGGACGTCAGGAGCGTGACATCGTGGTGGTGGGAGAGCGCTTCGTATACGGCGAACAAGCGAACTTCGCCGCCTGAGCGCGGCGGCAGATTGGCGGGGAAAAAACTGAATGCCAGAATTTTCGCCATCAGTTATTCCACAGATTATCTTGAAAATATCCCGCAAGGCCAGGCCGTAGCCGTATTAAGGGATTGACGGTTGCCACTGCCTTTTGCGTCTTTGCTGCCATGTCTTCGTCTGGCATGACCTGTATCGATGACCCAAAGGCCTGGAGACCGCCCTTGAGATATTCGATGGCCTCACGCTGCTCGGCACGCAACCTTGCCAGATCATTGGCAATCACACGCAATTGTCGCTGCACCGGCCCGTCACCTTCGGCACCCGTGAACAGCGTGAAGACCGGGCCAACGACGGGCAACGCGGCCCAACGATGGCGTTTGATGGCACGATCCAACCCGGCCACGCCAGGAACAAACGCCCGACCTTCCGGCGACTGACGCAACTGCCTGACAATATTCAACTTGTGCGCTCCCGCACGCAATGACGCCAGATAATGCGCGCCGCCGACGGGATCCGGTGCCCGGCCCAATATCGCCTGATAAGCCAGATGGATGAATGCTGCGTCGTGCGGTGCCAGCAGCCTGGGCACCGACGTGATCGGCCCTTCCCTGTCCATATTGTACCCACCCTCATGTTCTTGGCCGGCCTGTGCAACTACTATATTGGAATCATGTGACATTATTTGCGGCATGGATGGTAGCGGCACCTTGATGCCGGTCTGCCACTGCTGCACGGCTGCTTGATGATCGGCTGCCGCGTGCTGCCAGCCACGTCCGGCGAGCCAGCGCACCAGGCGGGCGATGACGACTGGCCGGCCGGTCAGAAGATTTGGTGCGCGCGATAACAGTTGCGTGGCCTGTGCCAATTGCGCTTCACGCCAGGCAATCTGCGACTGCAACGCCAACATGTCGGCACGCGCGCGCCGGCCATCAAGCTGATGCGCCTTCGACACCTTGTCGACTTGCTGCTGAAGTTCGGCCGTGCGGGCGTCATGCGCTTCGGCCTGAGCGCGCAGCCGGCCCTCAAGCACCCCGGCTTCCCGCATGGAGTCGGCATGAAGCTGCCGCTGGGCTGCAAGCGCTTCACCAGCCTCGGCAAGCTTCAGCTCGACAAAACCGATCCTTGCTTCGAATCCTTCCCGCAATTCGCCAAGCTGGGCCGAATGGGCCACCGCCTGGTCGTCAAACCGGGACTGCAGGTGGGCATTTTGCGTTCTGGCCTCCCGCAGATCGGCATCGAGAACGGCCAACTGCGCGGCAGCAATTGCCGCCGCTGCCCTCTGCTCCGCCTCGGCCTTTGCCAGTGCAGCGTGCACCCTGGCCTGTTCTTCTTCGAAAAGCCTGACCTGATTGACCGCGGCTTCGGCCTGCTGTTGGGCCGCCTGTTCCAGCGCGGCCCGTTCCCTTGCCGCCGTTTGCAGTTGGTCCGCCAGCTGGTCATTCGCAGTCTTTAGAGCCAGTTGTTTCTCTTGCACCAAAAGGCCAGCGGCAAAGTGGGTTTCCGGTACAGAAAAGCCGTCAAAGACATTCGGGCTCAATGCCATTGCCTCTGCCCGGTGCAAATGTGTCTCATGCAGGAAATACCGACTGAGACCATCGAACAAGACTTCATGATACTGACGGCTGGTGACCAGTTCCAACCACAACTGATGGGTTGGTTGCTGGGTGTTTGGTGCTGTCGCTTCGATCACCAGCGCAGCTGGTCGTGCCACATGATCACCCCAACTGGCGAGGACGTCGCCTTCCATGCCCTCAACGTCAATTTTCAGCCAATGGATCGGTTCGGGCCCCATATGGTCGAAAAGCTGGGCCAGAGTGACGGTAAGAACAGTGATTTCCCGGAAATCCCATCCTGCATCAGCATGACGCTTCGCCACGTCAGCCACGCCCGTGGACAACCCGGTGCCGGAAATCTCGAAAAATCGCATCGGGCCGGCGGCCGTGCTGACGGCAGCTTCGATGACCAGTTCATCCGGCCGTGCGGCCCGCATCCTGGCGGCATATGCCGGCGTGGGTTCGACATGCACACCGCGCCAGCCCCGCTCATAAAAGGCAAGGCTGACCGAGTCCCGCACCGGCTCCTGCGTGCCGATGTCCAGATATCGCCCGCCGCTGACATCGCTGAAGGCGCGCCACAGCCGCACATCCTCGAAATTCTGGGCATGGCTTACAAACGTCATGATGTAGCCGAAACCGACGTCGGTCGTTGGGGAAGGCCAAGAATTGCGGCGAGAGCGCCAGCGCTATCCACCCACCGCGGCAACGCCGCAACCCGCTCTGCAGACACGCGGGGCGCACCTGTCAGCCAGCGTTCGATCCGTTCGCCCAACATCTGGGGCGCATCATCGTCAAAATATTCAAACAACGGCCCGCCTGTCTCGCGAAACACGTCCAAATCCCGTGCCAGCACGGGGGCGCCATGGGCCAGGGCTTCGATCAATGGCAGGCCGAAGCCCTCCCCCCGCGACGCAGCGATCAATCCCGATGCACTGCCGTAGAGTTCGCCGAGCAATTCGTCGCTGGCTTGGTCGAGCCACAGCAATCGCCGGCCCTGTTCAGGGTGGAGACGCAAGCGTTTCTGCAGGATTGCTGTTTTCCAACCAGGCCGCCCCACCAGAAGCAGTGCAATGTCGCTGGCCGGTCGAGACTGCCAGAGATGCTCCAGCGCCGCCAGAACCGGCTCGTGGCCCTTTCGCGGCTCTATGGTGCCCACGCACAGCAGAACACGGTGCCGGCGCAGCCAATCGCGCACTTCGGCAATGTTGGACGGCAAACCGCTGCTGGGATGACTTGCAGCAAGGTCCGCCCCCATGGGAATGCAAACAATTTCCGGCATGATGCCGTGCACTCGCATCCCCAGGGCTGGCGCCAACATTGCTGCGACAGCGCGGGATATGCAGATGCAGCGATCAGCCTGACGCGCGAGCACGCCAAGCCATCGATCAAAATTCCGCACGGTACGCGCAGGAAACCATTCAGGATGGTGCAAGGGCAGCAAATCATAAACCATCAAGTTGATGGAGACACCTTCGCTGCGCCAGCGGCGCAGATCGGATTCCGCCTGTGGCAGCAGATGGGCAGCCAGATCCAGCCCCAGGAAAATGTCACCTGACCGCACTGCCACAGGTTGCAGGACCCGGCGATGCTGACTGGTCATTTCCAGCTGCCCATCTGGCGTCCGTCTGGCGTGGCAGTAACCATGGTCACGAGCGGCGAACACGGGCACAACTGCCAGATCCGGACCGGAATAGGCCATGAGTTGACCGAGCAGCGCGCGCACGACCCGCTGGATTCCGGTGCGCGCGTCCCTTTGCACGATGACCGATAAATCAACCAGCAATTGCCGCCTGTCGGGGGTTGGGGCCGGTTCGAACTGGTAGGACGACGCCTTCAGCCGGCGGCGCAGTGCGCTGCCAATTGATGTCAACAACGGCGCGGATGTCCGATCAATCAACATGAATGATCATCGTCTATCTGGCGGATTTCAATGAGAAAAATCTTCATAGAGCCAGCTACCAAATCTCGTCTAACGCCACCCGACCAACGCCATCCATACAGCTACAGTATATTTGTTTTGTCACCTGTAGCCAACTTCAACATCGAATACATCGGAAGATGCACAGCGTTGACCGCTTCATGATTGCGTTGCCACGCGAGCCAAAGTGCAACCTGATCAATGGTCCACAGATTATGACGATGGGCATCTGCATCTCCGAACACGCGCAACAGAAAATCGCGCACGTCCCGCGCCATGCGTATGCCGTGTTGGCCGTTGTCGAAGTAGACGATGCCGGCCGGAATTTTGGTCCAAGGTACAAGATTGGAAAGCGCGGATTGCATTGATCCGAAATCGGAATTGCCGCACCAATCGACGATCTCGCCCCACGCCCAGTTGATCAGGCAATCAGTCTCCGTGATCAGTATCGGTTTCTGATACAAATCCAGAAGTTTCGGCGCGACCAGAAACCGCCCAGCAGTATAATAGGCGATCCTGACATGCCGCGGCGCATCATCGAATGGAATAAAATCCGTGGTCACATTGAAAGAATAGGTCCGTTGCAATTCACGGGCAAGTTCCAACGCTTCAACATCGGGATCAATGATATGGACATGCATCATCGTCTGTTCATTATCGATCGCATTGCGGGAACTTCGCACAACAGCCGGGCCATAGCGTTTGAAATAGGTGGAATCACAGGAAATCAGGTGAACAAGTCCGGCCCCAGCCGATGCATTCTGCGCAGCCTCGTCGCCGCTGACATCATCGAACTGGGCAAATTGCGCGGAAAAAATACCGCGATTGAAATGAATGATATCAAGGTCACCAGCGGTTTGGGCGGCCTTGGCATACCATCCGATTGCGTCGGGGATGCGCTGGTCGTCCACGGACAGATGACCCTGGTTGGTCAATGCGCACACGCTATCGGGATCGATCGCCAATCTATTGTCAATCAATGATTGAATATGATTCCGCCAGCCCGGCAATCGTGATCGCGCGATCTCCACGCACAGCAGATCGAACAGTTTCCCGCCTTGGGCATCTATCTGCCCAGCCGTGGCAGCCGCAAACAGGCCAGCCAGATGATGCTCTGCATCATGATAGCGACCCAGAGCGATCAACGATTCTGCATAGGCTTCATGATCGATCGCCAGCCCGTCAGCGAGCGCTAGGCCCGCAAACAATGTGCAGGCTTCATAATCATGGGCCGCATAGCACTTCGAGGCCGCTTCTGCGGCGTTCCCCGCCCCATCGCAAGAGGCGGCGGGCGATCGCCCGTCAACACGAACATCAGCGACGCGGTGATCAACCGGCTCACCGTCGATCAGCAGCGTCACCCTTACCTGATCAGGCCGGTCGGCGTGTCGAACAATCAATTCAGAGCCATGGCTGTCACCGCCCGAAAATTCGGCATAGCGTCGGAACGAGTTCGACGCATGGCCATCGGCGGATATGATTTCCCGCCTTGAACCGAGTTCGATGGCTATCCGCATGGAATCATCGCGGCGCCCAGCAAGGCGGAAGCCCTGAACACGCACGGAAACAATGCCCAGTCCGGAATATGAAACAGCCGTGACCTCTTCCAGATTATCGCCAGGGTGTGCGCTCAGGTGAGGCAGGCCTGACAGCGCGCCGCCGTCAAGATATGTTTTACAATCAATGACATATCGGCTGATTTCGCGCTTCAACGTATCAGATGCGCCCAGGCGCGCCGCGAATTCAAATGCCTCGCCCGCTTGGGCGTAACATCCGATATCGAACAACGCGATGCCAAGGTTGCGCTGGCCCCAGAAGGAATGCGGTTCCAGTTCGACGGCCATGCGGTAAGCGCTGATCGCTTCCTTGACGCGTTCATTGCGCACGAGCAGATCGCCCAGCACGACATGGTAAAGGCTGTTTTTGCCATGAAGATGGCCGACAGCCCGAGCCAGGTTGATCGCCGCAGACTGATTGCCCATGGCCCTGACGATGTCGATGACCCGCAAGGCCATCGAAAAATCGCCCAGCTCATTGGCAAAGGCCTTCGCAACCGATGGCAACATGTCGTGACCGATACCGTCCTGATCCAGCCCGAAAATCACCTCGGCCAAGCTCTGCGCCCGTTCTTCCATCAGCGCACCGCTCGACCTTTCTTCAATAACCACGCGTGAGGGCTCCGATGTATCCTCCACGTCCCCGATCGTGGCCGCAATCATTGGCGGCCGCATGGCCTGTTGCGCACTATACACTTCGTAGGCGGCGTCGACGCTGGGAAAAGATCGCAGCACGCCGGCTTCCAATATGCTTGCTGAAGTGCAATATTCTCTTACAAAATCAGCATGGTGCGAAACGATCAACAACGCCCGATCAGCGCGCTTCACAAACAGTTCTTCGTGGCATTTGGCCTGAAAGCGACTGTCACCCACAGCGATGATCTCATCGATCAGAAAGCAATCAAACTCCACCGCCATCGACACGGCAAACGCGAGTCTGGCGCGCATGCCAGCGGAATATGTTCGCAATGGCTCGCGGAAATAACGGCCAAGCTCGGAAAAATCCTCGACGAACGCAACCTTGCTGCTGGGATCGACGTCGTAAAGGCGGCAAACAAATTTGAAGTTGTCGTACCCGGTCAATCGGCCAAGAAATGCGCCGCCGAAGGCAAGTGGCCACGAAACCGACATCTGGCGCTCGATGCAGCCTGAGGATGGCCGTTCACTGCCACTCACCAACCGGATCAACGTGGACTTGCCCGCGCCATTTCTGCCAAGGATCCCGATCCGCTCACCACGCCCGATGGTAAGATCGATATTGCGCAGAACCGGAACCGAAGCGCCCCTGCTTCCCGGGTAATTCTTTGATATGTTTTCCAGCCGGATCATTCGGGCACGACATCCTTGCTGATCCGCCTGATTTGAATGAGCCCGAGAAAAAGCAACAACATGATCATGGCGGTCATGTAACTGCTGTCATAAATCGCGTTGATCTTTCCGCCAAAATAACCCTCACGGATCATCTCCACCCCGTGGACCATCGGCAAAGTCAGCACAAACTCCTGGGCTGCCTTCGGCAAGCTATCAACCAGGAAGGCAGCGCCCGACAACGGAAACAGCAGATAAGAGGCCGGGTGCCAGAGTTTTTCGACAGCCTCATACTGTTCTGACAGGGCACCCAGAAAAAACGCGAGCGACATGCCGAACATCGCCAGCATGAACCAGCCATAGGCGATCTGCAGCAAATTCTCCGGCGGCTTGATCCATTCGATCGCAATGAAGACCACGGACAGGACCACAAAGGAAATCGTTGCGCCGGCGGCCTCAAGCAATATACGCGCCAAATAAATATCAATAATCTTGATATTTCGGTGGTTCATAATGGCAAGATTGTGCGTTACCGACATGATACAACGGCTAGGCATGTTACGCCAAAGCAGTACACTTGAGTAACCTGTGAGCGCAAAAGCCACAATCGGCAGATCGGAACCATGCACCGACTGGGTGGCGGTCCATAATGCAGTAACACCCAACGTAAACAGCATGGGTTCAACAAAGAGCCATAAAAAGCCGATATTGTGCCGTCCGTAACGGGTCAACATTTCACGTAGCAAAAGTGCCACCACGGTGCGCCGTTGTATTGCAAAAGACGAAGCCAGCTTGCTCGCCATATCAAATCAAGCGCTATGTTCGCGCACGCCAGCCAACAGCATGGACAATATGCCCCAAGCCACAAGCCCAATGACGATCGTTGCCAGGATGCCGCGCAAGCGCCGCGGCTCCATCGCATGGTCTGGCAGGCTGGGCTGCGCGACCCGTTCAACATAGGCCCGCTGGCGACGTGCGTCGTTGCGTGAATCCTGCAGTGCTGCCATTGCCAACCCAAGTTGCCGGTCTGCAAATTCGCGTTGCAAATGAAGGCGCTGGTACTGTGCGGCCTCGGCCGAAAGAGAACGGCTGTTGCCCGCGACTTGGCCAAGTTGCTCGTTGATAGCCTGCTGCAGTCCGGCAATCCGCATCTTCAACAGCGGTATCTGCGAATTTTGGCTGGCAACGATGGTCAGTTGCACCAGCTGCATCCGCGCGCCAATCAGCTCATCCTGCAACTTTGAAACCATCTGAAGCTGCACGGTTGCCTGTTTCTCCGGGTCCAGCACGCCGGCGCTATTGCGGTACGCTGCCAGCGCGAGGGCCGCGCGCCGGGCCTGCGTCTGCGCTTCTACAGCCTCGCGCTCGGCGTAACGCACCTGATCGCCCTGGCCGCGCTCATTCAACTGGTTGACCAACGCTTCGGCCTGCGCAAGCAGTCTGCTGTTGATCTGGCGCGCATCGTCAGGTGAAAAGGCGCGAACGGTCATCGTAGTGATGCCGGTATCGCTGTCAAATTCCACACCGACCTTGTCTCTATAATAGACAAACAATTCTTCAAACGAACCTGCATATCCGAACGGATCAAAGCGATTGAACAGGGAGACCTGCCTATTGCCCCAAGCCATGCGCGCCAAACCATCCTTGTCTAGCGTCCGCAGCGCATCGCGGGACTGGATATAGCCTTGGGCAGCTTGCACTTCCTCACTGGCGTTGGCAAATCCGGCCGAACTCAACAAGACGCCCAAGCCGCTCTTTTGGGGCTTTTCAGGGCTGCGCACGACGAAACGAGTTTCGGACACATATATGTCCGAGGCGATCAGGCCAAAATACAGGATGCTCAAAGTCGACGGCACAAGTACAGTCATCCAGAAAATGACACCCATGCGCCGCAGTTGCGAAATTGCACTGCCGAACCGGCTGACACGCTGCTTCTCGAGACTGCCCGGCACGTCACCCGGCGGTCGAACCCTGCGCTGGTCAAACGCCACAACTTCTGACGGTTGCGGCAAATTTTCAGGATGCGAATTCATAGTTCCCGACACAAAATGGATGACCGCACAGCGTAAAATCTCACGACATTCCTACCCGAGCATAGCGATCAGCATAACGGATGATGTCATCTTCACCCAAATAGCTTCCAATCTGCACTTCGACCATGGTCACTGGTTCATCGCACAAATTCTCCAGTCGATGGATCGCGCCAAGCGGGACGAAAACATAGCCTCCGCCATCGACATCATGAACGCTATTGCCAACAGTTATGCGGGCCGTCCCAGACAGGATGATCCAGTGTTCAGCCCGGTGATTGTGGGACTGCAAGGACAAGGCCTGATGCGGACTGACCACGATCTGCTTGACCTGGAAGCCATCGCGCACGGCGACACTTTCGTACCAGCCCCATGGCCGGTGATCCCGGCGACTGCGGTCGGCCTGCGGCCGTTCCATCTTGCGCAGATCGTTGACGAGTTTCGACAATTGCTGGCTCGAAGCGCGTGGCGCCACCAGCACAGCATCATTGGTGGCAACCACGATCATTTGATCCAGATCCAGACCGACCACCATCTGGTCGGGCACGTCGGTTCGCACCAGACTGCCCTGGCAGTTGAACACCAGCGCGTCCCCCACCAATACATTGTCATTGCCGTCGCCGTCGCCGTCGCGCCAAACACTGTCCCAATCACCGAGGTCGCTCCAGCGGCCTGAAAACGGCATGACTGCCAGATTGTGCGCCTTTTCCATGATGGCAAAGTCGATGGAAATGCTGCTTGCCTTGAGCCACCCACGCTTGCCGAGCAAAGTAAGACCGGCTTCAAGCCGCGCTTCGGCCACTGAATCCTGCACGGCATCGTACAGATCGGCAGCAAGGGACTGGTAGGCGGTCAACAGCGTGCGCGCTGACATGAGGAAGATGCCCGCGTTCCACAAATGACGCCCGCCATCCAGCATGGCTTGGGCGCGGACCGCATCGGGCTTTTCGACAAACCGCACCAACGTTTGCGGCAACGCCGCATCGCGGGCCGCAGGGTCCATCATTTCCAGATAGCCATAGCCCGTTTCTGCCCGGACCGGCCGGATCCCGAAGGTCACGATATCGCCGGCCGACGCCCGCGACGCGGCGGCCACCACGGCCTCGCGAAAGGCGGCCACATCGGCAATGCGGTGGTCAGACGGCAGCACCAGCAACAATGCGTCGGGATCGTGCTGCGCAAGATGCAGCGCTGCGGCCAGAACCGCTGGTGCAGTATTGCGCGCATCGGGCTCTATGATGATGCTGCCCGGCGTGCGTTCGATCCGGGCCAACTGTTCGATCACCCGAAACCGCTGGTCCACACCGGTCACCACCATTGGTGCTGCAAAATCGGCGGCATCCACCAGGCGAACGGCATGCTGAAACAGGCTCAGGCCATCGATGATCAGGGCAAACTGCTTGGGCTGATTGCGCCGGGATGCCGGCCACAGCCGCGTTCCGGCCCCGCCGCAGAGGATAACCGGATGGATCGGAGCGAGCGTCATTCGATTGTCTCCCGGGGGATGGAAGAAAGTAGGCAGACAAACGAATCCATCAGTTCAATGCTCAATCAGCTAAAGTGCGCTTTACCACTATTTCATTCAGACTACTTGAACGCTGAAGCGTGACTGACACCAAATCCGAGATCACTCTTTCAGTGACATCTTGCCAGGAAATAAAAACCTGTTGCTATTGTTTTACCAGGCAAGAATAGGCTTTTCTCCGATTGCAGCGCCTTGAGGCGCGAGATATTTCCACGAGTTAAGCAACTTACATCCGCTTTGCAAATACGGTCATCGCTGGCCCTCGTCAAGCGCTGGAGATGGCTCGCGCCTGGCTCCATGGCAGCTTGGCGCGTTTTTGAACCTATCAGCCGCGAGGCGAAGCAAGCCGTGCGAGCACCTCGACCATCCAGCCTTGCCACTGTGATCGAAGTGGCCTTTCATCCATCGGTTTGGCGAGTTTTTAAGGCCGACAACGGGGACGATGTCGTTGCGCCGGCGCGGCTTTGACACGGCCGGATGCAAATGCGATGGCGTCGACAGCAATGCGGTAGCCTGCGAAAGAACCGCCGCTGCATCACCCGGAATACATTGGCGAAACCCTCATGAAGCGATCTTTTCCCGCCGCTCCCGTTGTCGCCATCACGGCAATCACCCTGTCGTTGACCGCGTGCCAACCATTTGGCCCAAGCCGCAATGCCGTGCTCCGCGCGGCGCGCGTGCCTGCAGGACCCACTGATGCTGCCGCCAGCATCAAGATCGTGCAATTGAGCGCAGATATGGCGTCGCAGTTGCAGAGGCCACCATCATGGCCGGCCTTTGCCGACGTGCTGGGTGACGCGCAGCCGATCGGCGCGGCGGTCGGCACTGGCGATGCGCTGGAAGTGACCATTTGGGAAGCGCCGCCGGCGACCCTGTTTGGCGGCGCAGCGGCGGATACCCGCATCGGCAGTGCCATCAGCACGTCACGGCCGAGCACCCTGCCCGAAATGCTGGTCGGCCCGGATGGCGCCATCAATGTGCCCTTTGCCGGCCTGGTGCCGGCCAGTGGCCGCACGTTGCGGGAGATCGAAGGCGAGATCGTCCGCCGGCTGCGCGGCCGCGCCAACGCACCGCAAGTGCTGGTGCGCCTGGTGCGAAACGACACCGCCACGGTGACCGTGGTGGGCGACGTGAACCAATCTGCGCGATTGCCCCTGTCGCCTCGTGGTGAGCGTCTGCTGGATGTCCTGGCCCAGGCCGGCGGAGTCAAGCCGCCGGTAAACTTGACCACCATCCAGGTCACGCGTGGGGCGAACAGTTACCGCATGATCCTGTCGGACATTATAGAGCGCACGGAAAACAACATCCTGCTGTCACGCAACGATGTCGTCACCGTGCTTTATCAGCCTTACAGCTTTACCGTGCTGGGCGCCGCCGGCCGAAACGACGAGATACGTTTCGAGGCCTTTGGCATCACCCTTTCGCAGGCGCTTGGGCGCTTTGGCGGGCTGCAGGATGGCCGTGCAAACCCTCGCGGCGTGTTTCTGTTTCGCTGGGAGGCCCCGACTGTGCCCGGCGGCCCGCGCACGCCGGTCATCTACAGCTTTGACCTGAAGGATCCGGCCGTGTTCTTCCTGGCGCAACAGTTTCGCATGAACGATCGCGACCTGATTTACATCACCAATGCGCCCGTTTCGGAACTGCAGCGTTTTGTGGGTATCGTGTCGCAAACCTTGCTGCCGATCGCCACGGTGACGACGGTGATCCAGCAAAACTGATCGAAAAGGCGCCGGATGTGCGCGACAATGAGGCGCCCCTGTTGTTTGATGCGTCGCGGCTGGTCTGGCGACGCTGGGCCGGCGTGCGCCCGACCGGAATCGATCGGATCTGCTCGGCCTGGTTGCAGCATTATGCCAGCCAATCCCAGGCGGTGCTGCTCCACCGCCACGGCCGGCATATCCTGTCTGGCTCCGCATCGCAGGCCCTGTTTCAATTGCTGGCCGAACCAGAGGCGGCCGGCGATGGCCATGGCGGTCGCAACCAGTTTCGCCGGGCCTTGATCGGTTGGGGCCTGCGTCACTTCGGGTCGGCGCAGCGGGCCCGACCGGGGCTTGGGCGGTTGTGGCTCAACATCGGACACACGGGGCTGGATCTGCCAGGGCTCGCGTCGTGGTGCCGTTCCGCGCAACTGCGCCCGGTGCTGATGGTGCATGATCTGATCCCCATCACCCATCCGCAATATTGCCGTGCCGGAGAGGCTGATCGCCACCGGCTGCGGATGCACGCCTTGCTGACCATCGGCCACGCCGTGATCGGCAACAGTCAGCACACCATCGAAACGCTGGCCGATTTTGCCCGCAGCGAGGCACTGGCCATGCCGGCGGCGCTGGTTGCCTGGCCGGGCACCCCGCATCTGCCCGTGACAACCGACACAGTGGGTGGGGAGCAGCGGGACTTCATCATCCTGGGCACCATCGAAGGCCGCAAGAATCACATGTTGCTGCTGGATGTGTGGGATCGGCTGTTGCGCGAACATGGCCGGGCGGCGCCGCGGTTGGTGATCATCGGTCGGCGGGGCTGGGCGTGTGATGATGTGCTGGCGCGGCTGGATGCCGGCGGTTTCGGGGATCGGGTGGTGGAAACCGGGGCGCTCGATGATGCCGCCATTGCCCGACGGCTGGCCAGTGCCCGGGCGCTGCTGTTTCCCAGCTTTGCCGAAGGCTATGGGCTGCCGCTGGTGGAGGCGCTGGATGCCGGCGTGCCGGTGATTGCCAGCGATCTGCCGGTGTTCCTGGAGATCGGTCAGGGCGTGCCCGATCTGCTGCCCCCCGATGATGTGGCCGGCTGGCAGGCGGCCATCATGGCCTATGCCACCGATGGCAGCCCGGTTCGGGCGGCGCAGATGGCCAGGCTGGCGGGGTTCCGCGCGCCCGATTGGGCCGGGCATTTCGCCAGGGTCGATGCGTTTCTGGAAACGCTGCAACCCTGATCCATCACACCTGCGTCGATGCCACCGGCACCACGCCGGTGATGCGGCCGTGCACCAGATCGCTGTAATCCTGCGCCAGTTGCATCGTCGCCTCACCCACCTGGAAGTTCCACGGCCCGATTTCGGCCAGCGGTGTCACTTCGGCGGCCGATCCGGTCAGGAAGGCTTCGCTGAAGGTCGCCAGTTCCTCCGGCCAGATGGCGCGCTCGATCACCTTGATGCCGCGGCGCTGCGCAAGTGCAATCAGGCTGCGGCGGGTGATGCCATCGAGGAAGCAATCCGGAGTCGGCGTGTGCAGCGCACCATCCTTGAAGAAGAAGATGTTGGCACCCGTGGCTTCGGCCACCTGCCCGCGCCAATCGAGCATCATCGCATCATTGTAGCCGGCATCTTCGGCGGCGTGTTTGGACATGGTGCAGATCATGTACAGCCCGGCCGCCTTGGCGCGCACCGGCGCAGTGTAGGGCGCCGGCCGCCGCCACGGCGCGATGTTGAGGCGCAGGCCCTTCTTCAGCGCCTCGGCGCCGAAATAGGCACCCCATTCCCAGCAGGCGACCGCCAGATGCGGTTTGGTCTTCTGTGCCGAAACGCCCATCTGCTCGCTGCCGCGCCACGCCACCGGGCGCACATAGGCATTGGTCAGGCCATTGGCGGCCAGCGTCTGCCGGCAGGCTTCGTCGATCTGTTCCACCGTGTAGGGCAGTGCAAAGCCCATGATGCGCGCCGAATCGATCAGCCGCTGCGAATGGGCCGACAGCGCATAGATCTGCCCACCATAGGCGCGCGCGCCTTCGAACACCGAACTGGCATAGTGCAGGCCATGGGTGAGGATATGCACATTGGCTTCGCGCCACGGTTTCATGGCTCCATCAATCCAGATGAAGCCGTCGCGGTCGTCGAAGGTGGCATCGATCATTGGGCACCCAATATTGGTGTTGTGGCAATTTTCGGCGGCACAACTGCTGGTGCAGTGCAACAAACGAACGACGAACCGTCCGGCTGTGGCATGTTCTTGCGCTGGCCGCTTGTGCTGCCATAATGGCTGTGCAAGATATGTCAACATGACTGTCCCAAATCGCCAGGCACCCCAGATGCAGTTTTCCGCCGCTGCCGCGCCGCCGCTGAAGGTGACTCCCGCCTCCCCGCTGTTCCTGCGCGAAGATGAAATCCGCCGTGGCATCGAGCTGTTGTATTTCGGGTACAGCGCGATGATCCGCGGCGCCGATGCCATTCTTGAGGCACAGGGCCTGGGGCGGGCGCACCATCGCGCGCTCTATTTCATCGCGCGGCGCCCCGGCCTGTCGGTGGGCGAGCTGCTCGGCTTGCTCGGCATCACCAAACAGTCGCTGGGCCGGGTGCTGACCGATCTGAACGGTCGCGAACTGGTCGAACAGCGGATCGGCACCAACGATCGCCGGCAACGCCTGCTGCTGTTGACGCCCGCCGGTGCAGCGCTGGAAGCGCGCTTGTTCACCGAGCTGGAACGCAGCATGGCGTCTGCCTACAACGAGGCCGGGCAGCAGGCGGTCACCGGGTTCTGGGCGGTGCTGATGGGGCTGGTGCCGCCAGCCGACCGTGCGCAGGTGGAGGCGTTGCAGGGGTAACGGGACCAAGCTGGGCGCTCGGCACCCCTCCGTCGCCTTCGGCGCCACCTCCCCTTGAAAGGGAGGATCACGTTCCTCCCCTGCAAGGCGAGCGCAGTGAGCCGGAGGGGTGGCGCGCTTGGAAACCGCAGCGCGCCTTACCCCAATTCGCGCGACCGGGCCGCTGCCGCCGCCAGCACTTGCTCCAGCAGCGGCGCCAGGCCCGGCATCAGCACAGCCAGGCCCGCTGCCGTGGTGCCGCCCGGTGATGTCACGCGCTCCCGCAAGATGGCCGCTGGCGTCGCGCCATCGTGCACGGCCAAGGCCGCCGCGCCGATCACCGTCTGCCGCGCCAGCGCCATGGCCATGCCCGGTTCCAGACCAGCCGCCACGCCGGCTGCGGCCAGCGCTTCGATGAAATGAAACACATAGGCCGGGCCCGATCCGGACAGCGCGGTGACGGCATCGAACTGGGCTTCTTCCGACAGCCACACCGTTGGCCCCACCGGACGGAACAGCGCTTCGGCGGCGCCCTGCACGATATCGCCATCGCGGGTGAACAGCGCCGTGACCCCCTGCCCCACCGCCGCCGGCGTGTTGGGCATGGCGCGCACGATGCCGGCACCGGGAAACAGCCGCGCAAGATCAGCGGTGGAGACGCCGGCCATCACAGAAATCACCAGGGTGAGCGGGCCCAGCCGCCCGGCCAGCGGCAACACCGCCTGATGCCAGGCCTGCGGCTTCACGGCCAGCACGACGATATCGGGCTTGCCGCTGGCTGGCGGGCGCGGCGATGCCGTGACACCGTCAGGCAGGCTGCGCGCCGCGGGATCGATCACCGCCACCGGCCCCAGGCCTTCATCCAGCCAGCGCCGCAGCAGCGCGCCGCCCATGTTGCCGCATCCGACCAACCAGATCGGGGCATTGCCTTCGCCATCCATGTTCCGCAGCCCTCGCCGTCAGGGCCGGCGCTCAAGCCTCGCCGGCGGTTTCGATCAGCGCTGCCGCCAGTGCCTCAACCGGAGTCTTGCCGGCGATCAGCACCAGTTGGAACACCGGATAATAGCGTTCATATTCCTCCACCGCAGCTTCGGTGAGGATTTCGGCCTGCGCCGCCGACAGATCGCCGCCATCGGCGGCATCGTCATCGGCCAGCAAGGTGGCGTGGCGGAACAGGATGCTGCCATCGGCGGACCACAGCTCGAAATGGCCCATCCACAATTGTTCGTTGATCAGGCCGAGCATTTCATAGGCGACGCCGCGCTGTTCGGGGCTGGCGACCAGATCGGATTGCGCGATGATCTGAAGCACCCGATCTTCACCGCGCCACAGCGCCCGTAACTGGTAACTGGTCCAGCCGCCCTTGATGCTGGTGACGATTTCTTCGTCGGCGACACGTTCGGACGCCCAACCGTTGGCGTCGAACAATTGTTCGAGCAAGTCGATGGGGGCCGAATCAATGGCGGCGGATTCAATCTCGGAAAAGCTCATTTCGCCCCTCCTCTACAGCAACGCCCACAGGCTGGGCAAGGCTTGCCGATTCGGCAAGGGGGCTCTGGGGGGCGAACCCCAATCTCTTGTGGATATCAGGCCTGGTCCCCACCAGATGTGCGCGCATTGGCCAGTTCGGCCTTCAGGGCCGCCACTTCGGCCTGCAACAGCACCACGGCTTCGCGAGCCGACGCCGCCATTGCCTTCACCGCATCGAATTCGTCGCGGCTGATGTCGCTGGCGCCGACGAAATCCTTCATGCGCTCGCGCGCGACATCGGAAAATTCGCGGCTGGCGCCGGCCAGCGTGCCCATGGCGGCGGTGGCGACCTTGGACAGGTCTTCAAACAATTTATTGTCGTTCTGCATGGTATCAAACCCCCATCTGCATGGCATCGGCCATCGGATTGAGCATCAGGATCCGCGTGTTCAGCACAGCGGCAAAGCATAGCCACGCCACATAGGGCAGCATCAGCCAGGCCGCCAGCCGGTTGACACGATAAAAGGCCCAGGTGGTGAACAAGGCCACCACCAGCATCACCGCCAGCACGGCGAGCGCGGCGGAAATCATGTGGAAACGGAAGAACAGAGGCGACCAGGACAGATTGACGGCAAAGCCCGCCAGGAACAGGCCGATCGCCAATCGCTTGCCGGGCGCATCGCGCGTGCCCCACACCAGCGCCAAGGCAAAGCCGATCAGCGTGTAGAGGATCGACCAGGCAATGCCGAACAACGGCCCCGGCGGCTGGAACACCGGCAAGGTCAGCGACTGGTACCAGGGGTTGGTTTCAGTCGATCCCGACAGCCGCGCCGCAATGCCGCCGGCAAACAGGATGGCCGGCACCGCCACCAGCGCGGCGCGCGCGAAGCTGCCGGCGGCGAACCACGGGTTGTGCACCTGCGCTGGGGACTCGGTGGTCATTGCCGATGGTGTAGCGGCTTGGCCGGCGCGGCGCCATCGAAAGCCTTGGCCGATGATGACGCAGCAGAGATTGGCCCCCTAGCGCCGCTGCGCCGCAATCAGAAATTCGACATTGCCTTCCGGCCCGGTGATCGGGCTGGTCGTCAGGCCCAGCACCGGCCAGCCGGCGCCCGCCAGCCATGCCGACACCTCGGCACAGACGCGGTTGTGTACCGCCGGATCACGCACCACGCCGCCCTTGCCGACATCGGCGCGCCCGGCTTCGAACTGCGGTTTTATCAGCGCCAGCAGGCGCGCGCCCGGCGCGGCAAAGCCCATCGCCACGGGCAGGACCTTCATCAACGAAATGAAGCTGGCATCACAGACGATCAGATCGACCGGTTCCGGGATATGCTCCAACGTCAGCAGCCGCGCAGACAGCCGCTCCAACACCACCACCCGCGCGTCCTGGCGCAATTTCCACGCCAACTGGTTGGTGCCCGAATCGACCGCAAAAACGCGCGTAGCGCCGCGGGTGAGCAGCACATCGGTGAAGCCGCCCGTGGACGACCCGACATCGATCGCCACCGCGCCGGCCACATCCCAGCCGAAATGCGTCAGGCCATGATCGAGCTTCACCCCGCCGCGCGACACCCAGGGATGATCGCGGCCGCGCACCTCCAGCGGCGCATCCGCGGCCAACGTGTCGCCGGATTTGGCCAGCTTGCGGGTGTCCGAATAGACCAGCCCTGCCATCACCAGCGCCTGCGCCCGCGCCCGCGATTCCGCCAGCCCGCGCGCCACCAGCAACTGATCGACCCGAATTTTCAGGGCTTTGCGCCCTTGGGGAGGGTTTCGAAGCGGCCGAAGCGGCACAGGCTGAACACGGCCGGCGTGAAATTGTCCCGCACCTCGAACAGATCATTGGCGCACAGCCGGGGGCTGGCCTCGCGCCGCACCAGGATCATGTTGGGCTTCAGGCCCGGACAGGCTTCGGGCAATGCTGATCGATGCCAGCGCCCCCCGGCCCGGATCAGCAGTTCGGTTTCGCTGACAAACTTGTAATCCAGCTGTCGCCCGGTGATCAGGCAGGTCGCCGGCTCTGGGGCAGCAGCAGCAAGCAACAGGGCAACGGCGAGGATCATGGCCGTTGTTCTACCGGATTCCGGCCACCACGGCCAGTCACCAGGCCTTCTGCAGTTCCACCACCATCACCTCGATCGGTTCCTTGCCGATGTTCACATCCTGATGCTGCGTCTTGGGGTTGGCGTTCAACCAATAGGCCTTGCCACTCTCCCACGTCTGAATGTCGGATTTGTCGGCGGCGGGGCCGGTTTCCTCCAGGATGTGCATGGTGCCACCCTTCAGCGCGATGATGATGCGCGGGTGATCATGGCGGTGCAGCGGCAGGGGATTGCCGGGTTGGATCAGACTGCGCCACACCTTCACCTCGTCATTGGCGAACTGCGGCGTGCGCCCGGTCGGTGCCTGCGCCTGCGCAAACGCCAGGCCGGCGCCAAAACCCAGCGCCAGGATCGCCGTGCCGATTGCGAACTGCTTTTTCATGCCCATTCTCCCCTTCATCTCCCCCAAGCCTAAGCCAGGTGCCGCGGCTGCGCCAGACGGGCGGCGTCGTCTTTGCGCCACAAGCGCAAACACGCTAAGCGCCGCGCACCATGACATTGCCGCGCTTCCAGTTCCGCATCCACGCCCGCGACGGCAAGGCGCGCACCGGCGCCATTGCCATGCGGCGTGGGGAGATCCGCACGCCGGCCTTCATGCCGGTGGGCACCGCCGCCACGGTGAAGGCGCTGCGGTCCAGCGAAGTGCGGGCGGCGGGCGCGGATATCATCCTGGGCAACACCTATCATCTGATGCTGCGCCCCACGGCCGAGCGCATTGCACGCCTCGGTGGCCTACACAAGTTCATGGGCTGGGAGCGGCCGATCCTGACCGACAGTGGCGGCTATCAGGTGATGAGCCTGTCCAGCCTGACCAAGCGCAGCGAGGCGGGTGTGACCTTTGCCAGCCACCTCGATGGCTCGCGCCACTTGATGAGCCCGGAACGATCGATGGAAATCCAGCGCCTGCTCGGCAGCGATATCGTGATGGCGTTTGACGAGCTGGTCGCGCTGCCGGCGCCGCGCGAGGTGGTGCAGGCGGCGATGGACCGGAGCATGCGCTGGGCAGCGCGCAGCCGGGCGGCGTTTGATGCGGGCGGCGATCATGCTGCGGGCGCGGCGCTGTTCGGCATTCAGCAGGGCGGGCTGGATGAACGGCTGCGCGCCGAATCTGCGGCAGCGCTGCGGGGGATCGGCTTTGACGGCTATGCCATCGGCGGCCTGGCGGTGGGCGAAGGCCAGCCGGCGATGTTCGGCGTGCTGGATTATGCTTGCCTCCAGTTGCCCGAGGACGCGCCGCGCTATCTGATGGGCGTCGGCAAGCCCGATGACATTGTTGGCGCCGTGCAGCGCGGCGTCGATATGTTCGATTGCGTGTTGCCGACGCGGTCCGGGCGCAATGGCCAGGCCTTCACCCACGATGGCCCGCTCAATCTGCGCAACGCCGCCCATGCCGAGGATCTTCGCGTGATGGACGCGGATTGCCGTTGCCCGGTGTGCCACGGGCCGGCCGCCGCCAGCCGCGCCTATCTCCACCATCTGATCAAAGCCGGTGAAATGCTCGGCGCCATGCTGCTGACCCAGCATAATATCGGATTCTACCAGCAATTGATGGCCGGCCTGCGCGGTGCGATTGCGGCCGGCGGGCTGGATGATTTCGCGGCGGGCTTCCTGGCGCGTTACAAGGCACGGGCGTCAAAGCCCTAAACTCCCTCCCCCTTGCGGGGAGGGCGAGAGACGCCGAAGGCGGCCCGGGGTGGGGGTTGCGCCAGCGGGCATCGAAAGCAGGAACCCCCACCCCCCCGGATCAAGTCCGGGGCAGGCTGCTCGGCTGGCGCCGAGTCGCACGCCCCGCAAGGGGGAGGGCGTTGAAGCGCATCAGTGGGCCAAAGCGGCCAGCACCCGCGTCGCCGCATAGGGTGCCGGATCGAGCGGCGGCGT
>Ga0164295_10000886_pt1 | contig 24845 bp, 15 predicted proteins | sample GEODES006metaG_FD_111798 | JGI IMG/M metagenome (GOLD analysis project Ga0164295, IMG submission 111798) | Oligotrophic lake water microbial communities from Sparkling Lake, Wisconsin, USA - GEODES006 metaG | ecosystem: Environmental > Aquatic > Freshwater > Lake | place: USA: Sparkling Lake... | reverse complement strand
CGCTGGCTGGCCCGCCAGAATCGCTACCGGGTCGATGCCGAGATGGTGCGCGACACGGCGCTTGCGGCCAGTGGCCTGCTGGTAAAGCAGGTTGGGGGCCCAAGTGTGCGCCCCTATCAGCCGCCTGGCTATTGGGATTATCTCAATTTCCCGGCCCGCACCTACAAGGCCGATACCGGCGACAAGCTCTACCGGCGCGGCCTCTACGTCCACTGGCAGCGGCAGTACCTCCATCCGGCGCTGGTGGTGTTTGATGCTCCCAGCCGTGAGGAATGCACGGCGCGGCGGGCCCGCTCCAACACGCCGCTGCAGGCTTTGGTGCTGCTCAACGATCCGGAATATGTCGAAGCGGCCCGGGCCTTGGCTGCCAAAACGCTCGCCGACGGGGGGAGCGATCCGGCCGGTCGGGCCAGCTACATGCTCCGCCGGGCGATTGGCCGGGTGCCTTCCGAAGAGGAGATCGCCGTCTTGACCGATCTGGTGGAGCGGCAGCGGCAGTCGTGGCTGGGGGATCCTGAGGGCGTGCGGTCGTTTCTCTCGGTGGGGGCTGCGCCCCTGCCTCTCACGATCGATCCGGTCGAACTGGCTGCCTGGGCAAGCGCTGCCAGAACGGTTCTCAATCTCCACGAAACCTATTCCCGACATTAGGCCTGCGGCAACAGCAGGGCGAAGCGGTGCAGCATCCACATCGTCTGCTCAAAGCCATGGGCGACCTCGAACAGCGCCGCCTGATCCGGGGCGTTGGAATCGGCTGCTGAGCGGAGGTAGTCGCTGCGAACTCCTTCGAGTATTTCGCTGCGGCCCTCGGTCAACGTCACGAACGTCTCCACCGTGGTCTCGTCTTTCAGCGTCAGTGCTTCGATCATCCTGTCGAGGAGAAAATCGAGCCCTTCGGTGTAGGCGTCGAGATGCCTGCGCAATTCGCTGCCGGCAGCCATTTTGACGCTCGACGTGAACAGCGAACGTACGCTTTCCTCGATGTATCGCAGCAGACGCAGGCGATTTTCCAACGAAATCAGCCGCGCGCTGGTGCTCGGACAGAGCGACTGGGTTGCCAGTTGCTGGAGGAAGTTTTCCGTCGCGCTTGCGACGGCGACGAACGGCTCGTGCATGCCTGCGGCGGCAGTCCGCTCCGCAGAGCCGGCTGCCGTGCGCATCGCCTGCGTGTAAGTCTTGAGTCGATTCGCCAGCCGGAGTTCCTCCTGCTCGACGAGGTTCAGCGCGACCGGTGGCTCCTCCAGCGCCTCCTCGTAGATGAATTGCGGCAGCGCCGCGTCGATGGGCTTATCGTCCCGAGGCACTTTCGATAACGCCCACGCCATCGTCGGTCCGGACAGGATCACCGTCACGATGGCCATCACCACAATGATCGAGAACATCTCGCGGGTCAGCAGGCCGATCGACAGGCCGAGGGTCGCGATGATGATCTCCGTGCCACCGCGGGCGTTCATGCCAAACCCCATCGCGAGCCGCTCCCAGCGTGGCATCCCACATGCCCATGCGCCCAAGTAGACGCCGAGCAGTTTGCCGATGCAGGCCACCGCGATCACCGCGACAAGCAGCATGCTCATGTCGCCTTCGTACACGCTCCAGATGTTCAGCCGTAGGCCGGCAAGCCCAAAGTAGAGCGGGGCGAGGAATGAGGAGACGACGAGGCTGAGGGAATGAACGGCGTTCTTCTGCAGGCCGCTGGCTGAGCCAAAGAGGATGCCGGCCACGAAGATTCCCAGGATCGATTCGAGCCCGAGCCAACTTGTGATCAGGCTGCCCGCGAGCCCGCAGATGATCAGGATTGAAAGCTGCGGCGCAGGACCGGGGGCAACGCTATTGTGCCAATTGATAAAACGCTGCATCAGCGGACGGCCGATGAGAAAGCAGCTGGCGAGAAACAGCACCGCCGCACCGGCCGACTTCACCACGGACACCGCGGAGAACGTTCCGCTCACGTGCAGGCTCGTAGTGATGCCGACGAGGATCCAGGCGACGACGTCGTCCATCATGGCCGCCCCGAGGCTGATCTGGCCGACGTTTTCCCGCAGCATGTCCTTGTCTCGAAGGATCATCGCCAGTGGCGGCAGCGCCGAGATCGACATCGCGACCGCGAGGAATAGCGACAGCACCAGACGATCTTCCGGGTGGACGAGCATCGCGGTCGGAAGGTATTGGCCAAGCAGAAAGCCACCGATCATCGGAACGATCAATCCGCCTGCCGAGACGATGACGCAGGATGCGGCATTGCGCCGCAGGAGATCGAGTCTGACCTCAAAGCCCGCTTCCATCAGGAAGAGGAGGAGCCCCACCCAGGTGATCGCCGCGAGCATGTCGGCTTGGCTCTGCTCCGGTCGAAAAACGGCCTCCTGCAGGCCCGGAAACCAGTGCCCAAGGACTGATGGTCCGAGCAGCATGCCGCCGAAGATGTTGCCGATCAGGGCGGGCTGTCGGCAACGTCGCATGAACTCCCCTCCCACATGGGCGAAGGCAAGCAATACGACAACCTGCAGGAGAAAAGCGGCGACATCCTCGGGAGATAGTGACTTGATGGCGTGCAAGCGGCCTTGGCTTTCTGGAGAAGTGGTCCTGTGTCATCGGCAGGCCGAGCAAGCGCAACGCCAACCGTTCAGGTCCGTTCCCCAGAGTACTTGGTACACGATAAGGTCCACGCCGGCAAGTAGGAGCAGGTTCACGATGAGTTGGATCATCGCGATCAAACCGCGCGGGATGCGATGGCAGGCCCCGTTTTCGCACTGGTGGCCGCCGGGTGAAATCTCTAGCCTCCCGGCACACACTGGAAACAGCCGGCCATGTTCATGCTCACCTTGAAAACACTCGGTCTCCTGCTGCTGCTGTTTGCAGCGACTGGCTGTGGGGTGACGCGCACGAGCGATTCGAAGCGCACCGCCACCGAGCAATTGCTCGTCTCAAGCGCGATCGAGCGGGCTGTGACGCAGATCGATTGCGGGCCGCTGTCGGGCCGGAGCGTGTTTCTCGATGCAGCGATCATGGACGATGCCAACGACGAGAAATACCTCATCAGCACACTGCGACATCAGTTCCTGGCATCAGGCTGTTTTCTCGCCGAGAAACGGGAGACGGCCGATGTGATCGTGGAAGTGCGGGCCGGCGCCATTGGCACCGACCGCTGCGACCTCATTATGGGAATGCCGGGCACGAATGTGACGGTGCAGGGACACAATGTGACCACGCCCGATGTGGCTATTGCCAAGCGCTCGGAACAGCGGGGCGTGGCCAAGATCAGCCTCCATGCCTACGAACGGGAGTCGGGCCGACCGGTCTGGCAAAGCGGTATGGAAATGATGGCCAGCCATGCGCGGGACCGATGGTTGTTTGGGGCCGGGCCGTTTCAGGACGGCGAACTCCACGAGACGCCGGAGTTTGCCGGCAGGCGACTGGAGAAGACGAAGTGGGGCTGGTCGCAGGCGAAGGACTATCCCGAAGCCGTGGCCAGCGCCGGGAGCGTCGATCTGGCGACGGCCCGCGTCTATCCCGCCTCCACGGCCGGGAGTGAAAAATCGGGCGATCCAGCGGTTGTGGCCAAAACACCGGCCGTCGATCTGCCGCTGGTTCGCTAAGGAGCGCCTCCGGCAGTTCGTCTGTTGGCCTGGAGCGAGTGCTGGGGATCACGGAGCTATAATTGGCTCCTGCAAGCCCCTGCCGGCTACAGACAAAAATCCCCGCCAGGAACAGGTTCAATCATGCCCATGCCCCATTCCCCGCTCCTCTCGCGCCGCGGCCTGCTTTCCGATGTAGCCGGCGGACTCGGAGCGCTCGCGGTCGGGGCGCTGGCCGGTGGCGGTGCGGCGGCGCAGGCAGACGGCTCTGCGGCAGGCGTATGGCCCGGCGCGATCCGGGCGTTTCATGTTCCCCCCAAGGCCAAGCGGGTGATCTGGCTCTACATGGCCGGCGGCATGACGCATCTCGACACCTTCGACCACAAGCCGAAGCTGGCGGAGATGCATGGCCAGCCGATGCCGGAGAGCTTTACCGCCGGCCAGCAGATCGCGCAGCTGCAAGGCTCCAAGCTCACCTGCCTGGCCCCCCAGCATCCCTTTCGCCGCGTGGGGCAAAGCGGTCAGGAGATCGGCACAATTTTTCCGGAAATCTCGGCGCGGATCGCCGATCGGATCGCGATTGTGCGTTCGATGCACACCGAGGCGATCAACCACGATCCCGCCCACACCTTCATGAATACCGGATCGATGATCTCCGGCCGGCCGGCGGCGGGCAGCTGGCTCTGGTATGGCCTCGGCAGCGATGCCCAGAACCTGCCCGGATTTGTCGTGATGGTCAGCACCGGAAACTTTGGCCAGAAGCAGCCGATCGCCAGCCGGCAGTGGCATTCGGGACTGCTCCCGAGCCGGTTTCAGGGAGTGTCGTTCCGCTCGCAGGGGGATCCTGTTTTTTACGTGAAGTCGCCAGCCGGCGTGGCGCCAGCCCGGCAACGCGATGTGGTCGATGCGGTGGCCCGGCTCGACACCTTGCGGGGAGAGTGGGCCAACGATCCGGAGATCGCCGCCCGGCTCGCGCAGTATGAGCTGGCCTTCCAGATGCAGTCGAGCGTGCCGGAGCTGGTCGATCTTTCCGATGAGTCGCAGAGCACACTGGATCTCTATGGCACGAAAGGGGGCGACGGCTCCTTTGCCGCCAACTGCCTGCTGGCCCGCAGGCTGGCCGAACGGGGCGTGCGGTTCATCCAGCTCTACCACCGCGACTGGGACCATCACGGGGGTGTCAAACAGCACGTGCAGGGCACGGCGGCGGAAGTCGATCGCGGCGCCGCAGCGCTGGTGGAGGATCTGGCCCGGCGCGGCATGCTCGACGAAACGCTCGTTGTGTTTGGCACCGAATTCGGCCGCACGCCGATGGCGCAAGGGGATGGCCGCGACCACCACATGAAGGCCTTTTCGATCTGGCTGGCCGGCGGCGGTATCAAGGGGGGGATTACCTATGGCGCCACCGACGAACTCGGCTACGGCGTCGTGGAGAATCCGGTCACGGTGCACGATCTCCATGCCACGCTCCTGCATCAGCTGGGAATAGACCACACCAAGCTCACGATCCGCGCCCAAGGCCGCGACTTCCGCCTCACCGACGTGCACGGCCATGTGGTGCGCGATCTGATATAGCCGGTTTTGGAAAAATCCATCCATGGCCCTCTGGATCGAATACAGCCCAAGACGGTGCCTTCCGTGGTGCCTCGGCTGCGGGACGGCACTGGTTTCGTCACTTGGACCGCAGTTGCTCGTTGTTCCTCGAGCGTTCGCCGATCCCTCCGCCTCCGTCACTCGCTGGAGCAAGGCATCGTCGGATGCGATGCCCGTCGGCCAGGGAAACCCTTGGCGTTTCTCTCGGCCGACCTCGGTGGACAAAGGCCATGGATGGCTTTGTCCGCGTATCCTAAGACGGCAAAAGTCGCTTCGATACGCTTACGATGCGTTCGCTGACCCCTTCGCCGCCATCTCGCTACACTGCCGGGGCCAAAGGATCTCCTGCGAGGAAGGAAACAGCTCATGCCCCCGGTCACGATTGTGTGGTTTCGTCACGACCTGCGGCTCGCTGACAACCCCGCGCTTGCCGCAGCGGCTGCCCGTGGCGCCGTGGTGCCGGTCTTCATCTGGGAGCCGGGGGAAGAAGCGCCGTGGGAGCCGGGGGCTGCCTCGCGCTGGTGGCTCCGTGGGGCGCTTGAAAGCCTCGCGCGGCAGCTGGCTGCGGCGGGTGCGCCACTGTTGATTCGGCGCGGCCCGAGCCTGGCCGCCCTGCGGGCACTGGCCAGCGAGGTGTCGGCCACACATGTGGCCTGGAACCGGCGCTATGAGCCGGCTGTCATCAAACGCGACACGCAGATCAAACAGTCACTGATCACCGACGGCCTGCAGGTCGAGAGCTTCAACGGGAGCCTGCTGTTTGAGCCGCAGCAGGTGGCCACGAAGGAGGGCAAGCCCTATCAGGTTTTCACTCCGTTTTGGCGCAGTCTGCTGGCCCGGTCCGAGCCGGCGGAGCCTGTGGCCGCCCCCAGCCGGCTGGCGACGCTGCCGGCTGCCAAGCGGGCGGCGGCGGCTTCGGTGGCCCTTGGCGATCTGGATCTATTGCCGCAGATCGACTGGGCCGGCGGCATGCGCGGCCTCTGGAGGCCGGGGGAAGCAGAGGCAAAGCAGCGGCTGGAACAGTTTGTGAGTGGGCCGATTGCCACCTATGGCACCGCGCGCGACCGCCCCGATCAAACTGGCACAAGCGCCTTGAGCCCCCACCTCCACTTTGGCGAGATCTCGCCGCGGGTAATCTGGCATGCGGTGCGGGCAGGCGCCGGCGGCCGGCCCGCCAAGGAGCTGGTCGGCAGCGCGGAGGTCTATCTGCGGGAGATCGGCTGGCGGGAATTCGCCACGCACCTCCTCTTCCACTTTCCGCACACCCCCACGCAGCCGCTGCGGGCCGATTACGCGCGCTTTCCCTGGGTGGATGATCCGGTGGGGCTGCGGGCGTGGCAGCGGGGGCGGACTGGATATCCGGTGGTCGATGCCGGGATGCGGCAGTTGTGGGAGACCGGCTGGATGCACAACCGGGTGCGGATGATCGTGGCCAGTTTTCTGGTCAAGGATCTGCGGATCTCCTGGCAGGAGGGGGCCCGCTGGTTTTGGGACACACTCCTCGATGGCGACCTCGCCGCCAACACGCTCGGCTGGCAGTGGGCGGCCGGATGTGGTGCCGATGCGGCCCCCTATTTCCGGATCTTCAATCCAACGAGCCAAAGTAAAAAATTCGATCCCGACGGGCTCTATATCAAGCGGTATGTGCCGGAACTGGCGCGGCTCTCTGCCGCCGATATCCACGAACCGGCCGCAGGCAGGCCGCTGGAACTGGAGCGGGCCGGCGTGCGCATCGGCCGCGACTATCCCGAACCGATCGTCAACCATGCCGAAGCCCGTACTCGGGCGCTTGCAGCGCTCAAGGTGGTGTCGGCCGGCAAACGCTGAAGCTTCTGGCGGGCAGCCCAAACACCTCACTTCACCTCGCTGGCGGTCCAAGACTGGTTGAGTTTGTGAAGTGCCGCGTGGAGCCGGCTTTTTACAGTGCCCAGCGGCAGCCCCAGTTCCTCGGCAACCTCCCGATACTTGAGCCCGCGGATATAGACGAGGTTGAGGGGAGCCTGCATCGGTTCGGGGAGCGCCGCGACGGCGGCGGTGACCCACTCCCGGGTTTCAGTGCGCTCCGCCTGTTCGGTGGCGGTTTCATCCGATCCAGCGCAGAGGTCAAGGAGCGTGGCATCGTTGCAGCCGCCGCCCAGAACCACGTCCAGATGTTGCATTCTGTGGCGGCGGGAACTGCGGCAGGCATCGATTGCCTGATGGGTGGCGATCGCGTAGAGCCAGGGGCGAAACCGTTTTCCCTCGGTAAATGAATCGCGATGGAGGTGGACGCGGAGAAAGGTGTCTTGGCAGACATCTTCGGCCATCTCGGCATTCCCGAGATACCGGCGCAGATACCCGCAGAGCTCCTGCTGATAGCGGTAGACCAACTCCTCAAACGCCGGTTCGTCCACGCTGGAACGCAGCCGCTCCATCAGCGCTTCGTCGGATGAATCCCCGGCATCGCGAAGCGGCTGCCGTGCATCGAAAACACCCAGCTCAGGTGTAGCCCAAACCATTGGTTCGTCTCCCTCGTGCGGCCCCCGGGCATCCTCCCCCCACCGCGCCACGCAGTCGGGGTTCCCCGCGAGCTTCATTCACGTCTCACCGCACCTCGGGACTGCATCTGGCGTGCCAAACAGAAATAAACTGGTAGCAGGCTGTGGATAAAGTGCAGCATCGCTGGATGCGATGCCCGTCGACCGTGGAAAACCTCGGCTTTTCCAGCGGTCGACCGAGTGGACTGTCTTCAATGCAGAGGTACCTGGAAGACTTTTTCCACGGGTAGCCAGAGGACAAAAAAAGGCTCTTGTAGCAGCCGTCCAGAGCCTCTGGCTGGGGAGCGGGTGCCGCAATTTGCAATGTGCATATGCAGATTGCAGCGGTTGGGGGGAGGCGGGGGTTTCGCCGCGGGTATGATTATGAGTTCGCAGGTTTCCGGGGCACGAAGCTGTTTATGGGGTTTGGCGGGCCAATGAGCCGAATATTTCCGCTGTGGTTGGCGGCCGTCGTCGCTCTGGCAGGACCGTCGCCGGCAGACGATCTCCCCGCGCATCCCCTCCCCCCAGAGCAGGTGGATTTTTTTGAAAATAAGGTTCGTCCCCTGTTGGTTGAAAACTGTTTCAGTTGCCATTCGGCGGCGGCTGAGGCGGAAGGGAATCTGATGGCCGGCCTGCGAATCGATTCGCTGGCCGGATTACTCAAGGGGGGGGATTCAGGGGCGGCGTTGGTGCCCGGAGACCCAGAGAAAAGCCTCGTCGTGGAGGCGGTCCGCTATGCCAACGAAGATATGGCGATGCCCCCGGAGGCGAAACTCCGCCCGGCTGAGATTGCGGTGCTGACGACGTGGGTGCAGATGGGGGCTCCGTGGCCGGGGAGTGAGGTGGCTGATGAGGCCTCTCCAGCTCAAGCCCTTGCCCCTTATGACTGGGAAAAAATCCGCCGGGAGCACTGGGCGTTTCGGCCGATCGTGAAGCCGCCCGTACCGGCAGTGCAGGACGGCACCTGGGCCCGAACGGAAATCGATCACTTTGTCCTCGCCGGGCTTGAGGCTGCGGGCCTGGCTCCCAATCTCCCGGCCGAGAAGCACCTGTTGATCAGGCGGGCCGCTCTCGACCTGACGGGGCTGCCCCCGAATCCAGAGCAGGTGGCGGCCTTTCTGGCCGACGACTCCCCCGCGGCGTTTGCCGAGGTGGTCGATGCACTGTTGGCCTCCGATGCTTACGGCGAGCGTTGGGCCCGCCACTGGCTTGATGTGGCCCGCTACAGCGATGTGCATGGTGGCTTTGACGCCAAAGCGATCGCCAGTACATGGCGTTATCGCGATTGGGTCGTGCAGGCGTTCAATGCCGACCTGCCCTACGATCAGTTCCTCACCCGGCAGATCGCCGGCGATCTGCTCGAGGGCGCGCCCGATCCCGCGGCCACCGGCCTGTTTGCCTGCGGCCCGACTTACTCCTCCGACGGCGGCGATGCCGAGGCGCAAGCGCAGGCCGAGGCCGAGACGCTCGCCGACCGCGTCGATACCTTCTCCCGTGGCCTGCTCGGCCTCACCGTGGCCTGCGCCCGCTGCCACGATCACAAGTTCGACCCCATCACGGCGAAAGACTACTACGCCATTGCCGGCGTCTTTCGCAACACCGGCCTAGAGGACTTCCCATCCGCTCCGCAGACTGAGATCGATGCCTATGAAGCTGGCCAGCAGGCGATCAAAACCCAGGAAAAGCGCATCGAAAAATGGCTGGCGGCGACTGCCTCGCGCTCAGGCATCGATCCAGCGAGCCTGGAGCAATCGAGCGACGAAAGTCTGAAAGCGGAACTGGCCGAACTGCGGGCCGACTTGGAGCGGCGGAAGCAGGCCGCACCGCCGATGTATGCCACGCTGACAGGGCTCAAGGATATTGGCAGCGCTGACATGCCGGTGGCCCTGCGTGGCGATCTCCGCAAGCCTGGAGAGATGGCGCCGCGCCGGTTTTTGGAAATTGTGGCCGGCGCAGAGGCAACTCCCTACGCCATCGGCAGCGGCCGGCTGGAGCTAGCCCGCTCCGTTGTTGCTCCCGACAACCCCCTCACTCCCCGCGTGATCGTCAATCGCGTGTGGGGCTGGCACTTCGGCAAGGGGCTCGTGCGGACGCCGAGCAATTTCGGCGTGCTGGGGGACAGGCCGACCCACCCCGAACTGCTCGATTGGCTGACGGCTGATTTTGTCGAGCATGGCTGGTCGCTCAAGCGGCTCCACCGGCAGATTCTGCTCTCGTCTGCTTGGCAGGTGAGCAGCGGCTTTGACGCGGCGAAGTTTGCCCGCGATGGCGACAACAGGCTGCTGTGGCGAATGGCCCCGAGAAAACTGGAAGTCGAGGCCTGGCGGGATTCGCTGCTGGCTGTCACCGGTGAACTCGACCGGAGCGTCGGTGGTCCGCCTGCCAATGAGATCTGGCAGAGCACCCGCCGCACGCTCTATGCCAGCACCAGCCGTACTGGCGAGGTGTTTCACGCCGACCGGTTCTTGAGAATGTTTGATGCTCCAGCCGCTGTATCATCGGCGGAGCAGCGGGTGGAGACCACGGTGCCGCAACAGTATCTCTTCATGCTCAACAGCCCGTTTATGACCGGGCGGGCGCAGGTGCTCGGCGATTCGCTGCGCAGCCTGCCGGGAGACCTCCCGGAAAAAATCGGCCTGATCTACCTGCGGCTCTATTCGCGGCCGCCAGAGCCGGCCGAGATCGCCTTGGCAGACGCCTGGTTGAGCGCCGATCCATCGCCCCATGCTTGGCAGCGCTACGCTCAGGTGCTGCTGAGCGCCCACGAACTGATCCAGATCGAGTAATTCGAGGTGCCGTCATGCAATTTCTCCAGCACGAACTCGCCTACCGCCTCGCCCGGCAGCGCCTCAGCCGCCGGGATACGCTGCGGGCTATGGGCGCTGGCATCGGCGCGATCGGGCTGGCCGCTACGCTCGGAGGAACGAATGCGGCCGCGGCGGCGGGCTCGCCATTGGCCCCCAAACTCCCGCATTTTGCCCCGCGGGCCAAGCGGCTGATCCAGCTCTTCATGCCGGGCGGGCCGTCGCAGGTCGACACCTTCGATCACAAGCCGCTGCTGGCCACACATGCCGGCGAGCGGCCGGCGCTGGTCGATCGGAAATCGTTGCGGAACACGAAGCTGGGGCTGATGCCCTCCCCCTTTGGCTTCAAAAAGTATGGCCAGTGTGGCAAGTGGGTGAGCGACATTTTTCCGGAGGTGGCCAAGTGCGTGGATGAGATCAGCTTCATCCATTCGATGCACACCGACATTCCGGAGCATGCCGGTGGGATCCTCATGACGCATCTCGGTTCGCTTCAGCCCAACCGGCCGAGCCTCGGCTCCTGGCTCACCTACGGGCTCGGCTCGGAGTCGGAGAATTTGCCCGGCTTCGTCGCCATGTCTCCCCGGGCCCAGCCGCGGGGCAAGGGGGCCTGCTGGGGGAATGCCTTTCTGCCGGGTGCCTATGCCGGGGCCTACGTCAACATCGAGCACATGCAGCCTAGCGCCGTTATCAGTGATCTCAAGAGTGCCGGGCTCTCCCGGGAGCAGCAGGCTGAGCAGATTGAACTACTCACGAAAATCAATCAGCTGCAACTGGCCCGGATGGAGCAGGATCAGAATCTGGAGGCGGGCATCCACGCGCTGGAGATGGCCTTTCGGATGCAGTTGTCGGTGCCGGAGGTGTTCGATGTTTCGCAGGAATCAGAACAGACCCGCCGGCTCTACGGCGACAGCGAATTTGGCAAGGGCTGCCTGATCGCCCGCCGGCTTGTGGAACAGGGGGTGCGGGTGGTGCAACTCTCGCACAGCATCGACGGCTACGACATCGCCTGGGATACCGGCCACGAAAATATCGTCGATGGCCATGCTGTGCTGGCCAAGGCCTGCGATCAGGGAATCGCCGGACTCCTCAGGGATCTCAAGGGACGCGGCCTGCTCGACGAAACGCTCGTGGTGTGGGGGGGCGAATTCGGCCGGGCGCCCACCTCGGAGGGAGCCAAGGGGCGCGATCACGACCACTACGGCTACACGGTCTGGATGGCCGGCGGCGGCGTGAAAAAGGGCTATAGCCATGGGGCCACCGATGAGTTTGGCCTCTCCGCCGTTGAGCAGCGGGTGCATGTCCACGATCTCAACGCCACGATTCTGCATCTGATGGGGTTGGATCATGAACGGCTGACGTATCGGTTTTCCGGCCGCGACTACCGGCTCACCGACGTGCACGGGCATGTGGTGCACGACATTATCGCCTGAGAGCCAGAGCAGCAGCGGTGCTCTCGTGGCCGTTCATGGTAGAAAAGGGCTGGGTAACACAGCATCATTCTCGGAGAAGTCGTTCATGTCCGCTGCCGCCAAGCCGATCCTGTTTCTCCTCCGCGCCGGCTTTTCCAATGCGAAGCAGGAGCCGGGGGGAGCCTATTGCCCGGAGTGCGCCACGATCGCCGGCTTGCTCTACTACTACCCGGATATGGCCGCAGCGCTTGATGTCAGGCTCGTCGACGCCCCGCGTCCGCGGCCGGAGGTGGTGGCGCTGGTGGGGGAAGAAAACCAATCCTGTCCGGTGCTGGTTTTGCCGGCGGGCGACCGTCCCGCAGGCCTGCCAGAGTTCAACGGGCGGGCGTTCGTCTCCGGGCCGGAGAAGATCGAGGATTTTCTCGCCGAGCGCTATGGCACCGCGCGGTCGCGCTGATTTGCGGCGAAAAAAGCAGCGAACGTCCGGCGAGCGTTTTACCGCTGTTTTTCCAACGCCTTTTCGGCTGCGGTCTGGGCGGTGCGCACCCTATCGACCAATTCCTGCTGCTGCGTTTGATCGGCCACCCGGTGAGCCGCTTTATCGGCTTCTTTGAACTGCTCCACGGCCGTGGCCAGATCGCCTGCGACTCTCGTTGCCTGCCCCACCGCCAGCCAGGCATAGGCCCGGCTCTCAGCCCGCTCCACGCTCTTGGCTGAGGCGGCGGCCTCCGCCAGCAGGCTGCGGGCGGCGTCCCCAGCGCCCAAGCGGCTGCGGACGGTGGCGGCGGCGGCCAGCGCCTCGGCGCGGGAGCGGGGATCCTCTTGAGCGCGGGCTGTCTCTTCGAGGCGGGAGATGATTTCAGCCGCCGTTTCGTTTTGCCCAGCCCCGATGCACCCCAAGGCGACCGCCGAGAGTGCCTCAGCCCGGAACCGGGTCTCCACGGCGTCGGCTGCGGCCGTGGCCGATGCCAAAATCTCCCGGCCGAGCTTGGCATCGGCCAGCCCCTGCCCTTTCTCGGCAGCGACTACGCCGGCCTCGGCCAGCACCTTCGCCTTACGGAGCGGGTCGGCGAGCGTTTCGGCCGCGGCCAACCCCTTCTGCAGGGCCTCGCGAGCCGGCTTCTTCTCGCCGCATTCGGCCAGAAAGCGAGCCGCCTCCATCAGGCGAGGCGCCGTCAGCGTGGCATCAGTCTCCTTCTGGAGGCTCTCAATCGCTTCGCGGGCCGAGGCAGAGGCCCCCGATTTATCCCCCGCTGCCAGTTGCGCCCGGGCCGCCTTGAGATAGGCCGCCGCCTGCCGGTCGGGCGTTTTTTCAGCTGCCGCTTTCTCCAACCGCTGCTGGTTGGTGAGGGCGGGTTTCTTTGGTGTGCTCCCGCCGCAGCCGGTCAGAGACACTAGCAGGGCTGGGAGCACCACAGCCAATACTCCAATCCAATGAAACGCACGCATCAGACAGGCATCCTGGCAGCAAAGGGGGAACAAGCAGTGTGGCCGCTTCAAAATTTGAGTCTGGCCCGCGAGAGCCGGGCGTGGGTCTCGGCCATCAGATCATCCTCTGCCGCCTCGTCCTCCGCCTCATAGGTGGCCGAGAACCGCAGGTAGGCCCCGCAGTCGTCCCACGGCACGGTCGACATCGAAAGTTCGTGGATCAGGAATTGGCTGGCGTCCTGGGCTGTGGCAAATGTCCGGTCCCCCGCCCCCTTGGGGCTCTTCGTATAGAGAAAGTAGGTGCCACCGGGCATTTCGCACTCAAACCCGCAGGCGTGGAGCACGCCGACGAGTTTTTCCAGTCGGCGCCGGTATTTCTCGCGCACCAGCCGGGGAATCGAGGGATCGGCCAGTGCTGCCGCCCCCGCTTTCTGAATCGCCATGAACTGCCCCGAATCGCTGTTGTCTTTGATATCCGCAAAGGCCCGCACCAGTTTTTCGTGGCCGCATACCCAGCCGAGCCGCCAGCCGATCATGTGGAAGCCCTTCGACATCGAATGCACCTCGATGCCCACTTCCTTGGCTCCCGGAACCGAGAGAAACGAGAGCGGCTGATCGTCGTAGGAGAGCATGATGTGCGCTGCATCCTGCACCACAATGATCCGGTGCCGCCGGGCAAATTGAATAACTTTCTCGTAGAATTCCCGCGTGGCCGCCTTGCCGGTGGGGCTGTTGGGATAGCACAGCACCAGCAGCTTGGTGCGGGCGAGCACATCGGCCGGAATGCCGTCGAGATCGGGAAAAAAGTTGTTTTCCGGGAGGAGCGGCAGCTTGTGGACCGTGCCGCCAAACCAGCCGGTGGCGGTGCCTGCCACCGGATAGCCGGGCACCGTCATCAGCGTGACATCGCCAGGATCGATGAAGGCCGCCGGGAGCATTGCATAGGCCGTTTTGGAGCCGATGCAGTGGTTCACCTCGGTGACGGGATCGAGTTCGACGCCAAACTCCCGGGCCATGAAGGCCGCCACCGCCGTTTTGAATTCGGCGATGCCGTTGTCGGCATAGCCCCGGTTCTCCGGCCGGTCGATCTCCCGCCGCATCACCGCCCGCACGCTCGCCGGGGCCATTTCGTCGTTTTCGCCGATCCCGAAATCGAGCAACCGCCGCTCGGGATGGTCAGCCATCGCCTTGCGCTTGGCCCGCTTGATCAGTTCGAACTTGTAGATCGCCGTGCCCTTGCCATAGTTGGCGCCGCCAATTCGGGCGGCAAACCGGTCTTGAAACCAGGGATCGGCGGGAACGGCGGGGGCGGGGCTGGCGGAGGTGTTGGTGGCCATGAAAAACGGCTGCGCTTCTCTCGGTGGATGGGGGAACAGAGGTGATGGGTGGTCGCCGCGAGGAGGCCACCCGCATGGAGCGACCAGTATAGGGAAGACCGCGCCGAAACGATGTGTGCTCAAGCGCCTCTGCCACGGCCGCCAGCCGTGCGACCGACCCCCAGAACAAGATATCGCTAAAAAGGGGGGTTTTAGAGGGTGGAGTGCGGGGCGCAAACGGCGGCTAAAAACCCTGTTTTCGGCCGAGATAAAGGGGATTTGATTCCGAGCCGTCGCGTGGGTTGATTGGAGGTACCGGAATCGCTCGGCCGCAGGCCTGATGCGAGCTGCCGGAGCCAAACCATCTCGGGCATCGAAACGCACCCACCATGCCTTTCACTGCGACATTTTCCGTCTCCCACCCAGTCTCCAGCCGACGTCCGGAGGTCTTTGGACCGTTTGACGGCGACTTCGATCCCTTTGAGGACGACGACGATCTGAGCGTGCTGATTCCGCTCGATTAGCCCTAGGCTCTGGCAGGGATGGAGCCGGCTCATTGCCGGCGGCCGCCCATGCCGAGTTCGAGTTTGGAGAGGTCAAACTCCGTTCCCTGCAGCGCCTTGAAGTCTGCTTTCTGCTCTGGCGTGAGAATCTCCGCTACCTTCTCCAGCGCCTGCTGCCGCCATTGGGCAGGGCCGCCGCCGCCGCCCCGGGCGGCCTGCATGATCTCCTGCAGCCCAGCCTGGAGCTTTTCAGTTTGCTCCGGCGTCATCTTCATGCGCTTGGCCACATCTTCGTCGAGCAGGGCCCGGGCGCCGACGGCCTGCATCTTGATCTGCGTGAGCCGGGCCAACTGCTTTTCGTCCAGAATCCCCGCCAAGGCTTTGTCCTGCTCAGCCACAAGCTTGGCCCGCGTGTCCATCGCCTGGCGGCGTTCCTCTTCCGACATATCGCGGAATCCCCGCTGGCTGGCCTCCCCCTTGGGCAGATCGGCCAGCTTGGCGGCTTGCTCGCTGCTGACGCCCAGTTCCTTCTGAACCGGTTCCTGAGCCACAAGCTGGGCCGCCGAGATGCCCAGTCCCCGGCCCCCCAGCCAGCCCCCGCGTTGGGCCGTGGCCTGCGCGGCAGCCTGTTCCGGAGCGAGTGTCGCCATCGCCAGGCAGGTGCAGATGGAGAAGAGCAGACAATAACGGAGCATGATGGGCCTTTGAAGAGAGCGGAGCGAATGTCTGGAAGGAAATGGCTTCAGCGGTGAAGCCAGCGGCTCTGACGCGAAACAGTATGATCGCCAGTGCTGTCGTTCCCCTCCGCACACTGTAACGGTTTCTAGCCCAGCCTGCCAACGGGGGAGCCCCTCTCGATGCCATTCATCAGACGACTCGTTCGGACGTTGTCAGGGCTGCACAGGCTGCCGCTGCTGGTGCCGCTGCTGGTGGTCGCCCTCGGCCCGGGCCCGGTGCTCGCGGCCGAAAAACCGAACATCCTCTGGATCACCAGCGAGGATCACGGGCCGCAGATGGGCTGCTATGGCGATCGGCTGGCCCGCACGCCGCATGTCGATGCCCTCGCCGCGCGGGGCATGCTGTTTCGCCACGCCTGGTCGAATGCCCCGGTCTGTGCCCCGGCCCGCACCACGCTCATCACGGGCATGCTCGCCACGTCGCTCGGTGCCGAGCATATGCGCAGTCAGGTGGCGCTGCCGGCCGGCATGCAGCTGCTCCCGGAGCATCTGCGGGAGTTGGGTTACTACTGCACCAACAACTCCAAGGAAGACTACAACCTCATCACGCCGCAGAAGATTTGGGATGAGTCCTCGGGCAAAGCCCATTGGCAGAAGCGGCCGGCTGGGAAGCCCTTCTTCGCGGTGTTCAATTCCTCCGCCAGCCATGAGGGCAAGCTGCGGCCGCGGGGGGAGCCCCCCGTCACCGATCCGGCACGCGTGCGGGTGCCGGCCTATCATCCCGACACCCCTGAAGTACGGCGCGACTGGGCGCAATACTACGATCAGGTGAGCGCCGCCGATGCGGAGGCGGGGAAAAGAATCGCTGAGGTGGAGGCCGCCGGCCTCGCCGATAACACAATTCTGTTTTATTTTGCCGACCATGGCCCCGGCCTGCCGCGCAGTAAACGCTGGCCGAGCAACTCCGGCCTGCAGGTGCCGCTGGTGGTCTTCTTTCCGCCCAAGTGGCGGCATCTGGCCCCGCGCGAATACGCCCCCGGCGGAGAGACCGACCGGCTCGTGAGCTTTGTCGATTTTGCACCCACGCTGCTGAGCATCGCCGGCAGCGATACGCCCACCACCATGCAGGGGAAGGCCTTTGCCGGCCCGTTTCAAACCGAGCCCCAGCCCTTTGTCTATGGATTTCGGGGCCGCATGGATGAGCGCTACGATCTGGTCCGGTCGGTGACCGACGGCCGCTACGTCTACCTGCGTAATTTTATGCCGCACCGTTCGCAGGGGCAGCATGTCAACACGCAGTTTCTGCTTCCCACCACGCAGGTCTGGCGGCGGCTGTTTGAGGCGGGAAACACGACCGCTGCCCAAACGATCTTCTGGCAGGAGCCCAAAGCCCCGGAGGAACTCTACGACCTTCAGACCGACCCCGACGAAACGGTGAATCTCGCCGACTCCTCTGGGCATAACGAGATTCTGCTGAGACTCCGCCAGGCCCAGCAGACTGCCGCGGCTGACTTCCGCGACACCGGATATCTCACCGAGGCGGAGGTCCATGCCCGCAGCGGGGAGATCGCTCCCCGCACGGCCCTCGCCAGCGACTCTGCCTATCCGCTGGCCCGCATCTTTGCTGCGGCAGAGATGGCCACGCGGCCGGGATCTGGCTCTGAGGAGCAGCTGCGGCAGTTTTTGCATGATGGCGACAGCGGCGTCCGTTTTTGGGGCGCTGTTGGGGCGCTGGTGCGGGGTGCGGCTGGGATGGAGGCCTACAGAAAAGAACTGCTGGAGTCCCTTGCCGATCCCTCTCCGAGCGTGCGGATTCCAGCCGCCGAGGCCCTCGTTCGCTATGGCGATGCTGCCGCTGCCGCCGCTGGCCTGGCGACGCTGCAGGAGTGTGCCGATCCCACCAGTTCAAGCGCCTACGCCGGCATCCTCGCCATGAACGCGATCGATGTTCTGGGGGAACGGGCGGCCCCACTGCTGGAATTCATCCGCACGATGCCGACCCGGGATCCGCATGCGGTCGATCGGGCGAATGGGTATGTCGAACGGCTCAGGAAGAAGATTCTGGGGGCGGAGGCGGAAGCCCAGGAGCCGCTGCCGCAGGCCAGTGCCCCGCAGTCGGCCGAGTGAGCGGTCAGCCTCACTGCGCAGTCCAGCGGCATTCGTATACCGTTTTCTCGCGCGGTTCGAGAACCGACCAGCCGATCAGCTGGCCATATGGATGGTCGATCGTGTAGCGGGAGACCAGCGGTTCGCTGGCCGCCGGTTCATCGAAGGGGTAACGCAGGAGTTGGTAGGTGCGATAGGGATGATCCTCGGGGAACAGCATCCAGACGGTGAGCAGATCGGCAGGGAAATTGATTTTCAGCGGCAGCCGGTCTGGCGGCAGGGAGGAATAGCGCAGCACTGTGGCTATCTCGAGCGTGATCAGTTCGTTGATCGGTGCATGGGTGAGATCGCAGTGCAATTCAAAATACGGTGCCGTCTCCCCGGCAGCGCTGCGCTCGGTCACCCGGCGAACCTCGATCGGGAACGGGCTTTTGGGCTGGCTGTAACTGACGTCTTCCATCGGTTGCAACGTGCGGAACACCACCCTGCGCCCCGCTGCCGAGCCCTCGGGGAACCGGATCACCAGCCGATCCCGCAGGTGCACATGCTGCGGACTTCCGTTTGCATGCATGCCCCCTTTCCGGCTCCGCAGATCGATGATCCGGCTGCAGGAGAGAATCTCGACGCCGGTGTAATCGATCGGCGTCGGCGTGGTGGTGTCGGTGATCGTAATCGGCAGCCAGTTGGTGAGGGGATCGTTCTCCACCAGATCGAGCACCAGACGGATGTCGGGATCCCCCTTGGCGATCGAATTGATCACGCTGGTGAGCATCGCCGCATGCCGGTGAAGCCGGTAGAAATGCAGCGGCAGATAGATCAGCAGCAGGGCACCCAGAGCCGCAAAGATGTAAGAGGGCCAGTCGCGGGCGTCGAGCAGGGTTGACCAAACATGCCTCTGGCTGGAGCGGCGCAGCTGGTGGGCCAGCGCGGCTGACGGACTGGTGGCAGCGGTGCGCGCCGTGCCGGCAGTGGGGGCAACTGCGGTCGACCCGGCATGGGCCTGAGCCAGGGAATACCGGCCCGGCAAGGGTTCCCAGAGCGGCCCCTCGTGAACCGGAACGATCGTTTCCCCAACGATCTGCCGATGCAGGCTGCGGGTCACCTCATAGCCATGCTGCACCAGGGCGTTGACCTCCAGATCAGAGAAGCGGTCGAGGTCGGTGCGGATCGAGGAGATCTCCGCCTGCACCACCGGGTGGAGGGCATGGGGATCTTCGTGCGGATCGACAATGCGGGTGATCGGGGCGAAATGGAAGCCGTTGCGATCGCCGAAATTTTCCCGTTCCAGCTGCCAGACCCGATCCCAGAGGATGTCGGAAGCGCGGATCGACTGCGCGACAAACCCCAGCGGGGAATTGCCGAGCACCTTGAACGGCTTGCCGGCATCGCTCACGAGGATCCGGCTGTAGGTTTTGCCCCGTTGATCCTTCAGCCAGGCAAAGGCCCGCGTGCCGAGATTGTCATACACGCCGCCATCGGTGAACGATTCATTGGGAAATTCTCCCTCGTGAACGCCGAGATCCTGGGCCGTGAGTTCCACCGGGGGAAAAAAGCCGGGGAAGGCGGAGGATGCCGCCACCACCTTGGCCACGCTGGCGGTCTGGCCGGCAATGTGGCGAAACGGATCGGCATCCCGCACGCCCCGCTTCTGGATATGGAGGCCGTCCCTGTTGAACACTGCCAGCACGCCATCGCTGACGTTGGTGGAGAGGATATGCAGCAGCGGTTGTTCGGGCAGCTCAAACAGCCGGCGGTCGCCGTAGAGAAACCGGCGGTAGTAGCCCTCCAGCAGGGCGTTGGGGGAGAGGCCGGGCGATTTCCAGCCGGAGAGCTTGGCAGCCAGCCGGAGGGGATAGAGGAGCGGGAGCCGGCGGACGATCCGGTTGCGCACATCGAATTGCGTCACCGCGATGATCTCGGCGGCCGCCTCCGCAAACTGCTCGTCGCTGCCGGTATAGCGCTGCCAGTTGAGCACCAGATGAGCCGCCAGTACGCTTCCCCCCGACACCGCGGCGATGTCGGTCACCAGCGGCAGTGAGCCGTTGTCGCGCAGGTAGCGCAGCACTCCCAGATGGTAGAGCGTGGCCCGGAAGCCGCCGCCGGAAAGTGCCAGACCAAGACTTGCCATGGAGTGAAAGTGCCTGTCGGTGGAGGGAGATGATGCAAGCTTTTGATCTGGCAAGGACGAAGAATCCGTTGCTCTCTGGTGAGCGCTGCATCAGCCGCATCGCCGCAGCATAGCCCACGCCGAATACCCGCAGGGAGAGCGTGTTGAAATGGAGGTCGTCCCCTATGGCAGTGAGACCGGCAGTCGCCGATGCCAAGACAGCCGAACCGGCGTTGACGCCCCCGCTTCGCTGACTGCGTCTGCCCATTCCGGGCTATTTTGCAGCATCGGATGATTGCTGATTGAGCTGAAAACGGTCAATGATTGCATCCGCCTCCTGCGACCAGTGCTCATCAAGCTTCGTGGACTCGAGCAGGTCCCGGAGCGCTTCCTCCCGGCGGCCGAGATTGGCGAACGCGACCCCGCGGTTGTAGAGGGCGTGAGCATGCGACGGCTGCCGATCGAGAACCTTTTGGCAAGCCTCGAGCGCCGTGTCGAAGCAACCACGATTGATACGGGCCGCCGCGAGGTTGACCAGTGGTTCAGGCTCTTCGGGCGCCAGCTCGTGTGCCGTGGCGAAGTCGGGATAGGAGCGGTCCCAGTCGCCGTTGCTCGCGTGAAACAGTCCGCGATTGAGCGGATAAACGAAGCAATCGGGCCCGAGTTCGACGGCCCGCGTCAGGTCGGCGAGCTGCTCTTCCGGCGAGACCAGGCCCTGCCGTAGTTGCGCCCGCATCGCAAATGGCTCCGGTCGTTGCGTGCCGTTCTTGATGACCCGCTCGACGTCGGTGACCGCTCGCGCATTGTTCCCTCGCGCCATGAACATCTGCGCCCGCACGGTGAGCGCCTCAGAGTGGTCGGGATCGATTTCCAGGGCGGCGGCAAGATCGGCGAAAGCCTGCTCTTCACGCCCAGCATCGCGGTGAAGCATGGCCTGCTGGGAAAACCCCGCAGCCTCGGCCGAGACGATTGCCAAAGCGTCGGTCGCCTCCCGAAGACCGGGTGCGAGTTGCAGAGCCCGATGAAACTCCGCCACGCCCTCGGCCCGTCGACCAGCTCGATACACTGCGATGCCGAGGAAGTTGTGATACAGCGGGTTGTCCGGTTCGTCGACGAGGAGAGCCCGAAGGTGCTTTTCGGATTCGTCGAATCGCTCCGCGAAGCCAAGCTCCTTGGCCAGGTGAAAGCGGAACATTGGCACGTCTGGTTCAAGCCGCCAGGCTTCCGCGTGGGCCTTCACAGCCTCGGCGTGTCGCCCGGTCACCGCCAGGACAACGCCGAGGTTGTGGTGCGTCTCGCTGATGTCTGGCCGCAGCCGTGCCGCCTCAACGCAGTGGAACAAGGCCGCTTCGTAGTCGCTGCCTGCAAAATAGCTCGCCGCGAGAGAGCCGTGGCACGACCACAGCCTGTCGCCGCTCAGTGGCGTGCTGGGCAGCTTTGCGTCGGGAGCGGCCCGAATCGGGAGGTCGAGCGGTTCCGCCTTCGCGAACTGTTCGCGGATGGACCGTACCCTTTCGGAGAAGATTCCAGCCTCGGCGGTCTTGCCTTGTGCCATGTTGAGCGCCTGCAGCCGCCCGAGGGCGATCGCCGTCGCGGGATGGTCGTGACCCTTGGCCTTACCGAGGACGGAAAGTGCCCGCCGACAGAGCTGGTAGGCTTCGGCATGTCGATCGGTGGCCTCCAGCGGATAGGCCAGCGTCATCAGGCTGACGGCCACCTCGGAATGTTCTGGCCCCAAGACTTCTTCGCGGATGGCGAGGGCACGGCGGTACGACTCTTCTGCCTCTGCATGCACGCGAAGCGCCGACCAGCGACCGCCCAGGGTATCGAGGCTTGAAGCCATCTCCAGATGATCCGAGCCGAACTCCTTCTCCGTGGCCGCCAGAAGTTTCTTGGCGACTGGAAGGGCCCGGTCCTCGCGTTGATTCATGACCTGCCGGTAGACCTCGCGCCGGAGGTCATCGACGGTAGCGGCGGCCACTACGGCCCCTGACACAACCGCCATCCACAATACGGCCGCACAACGCCACATAACAGCGTTCTCCGGAGAATCGGTTGTTGTTCTATCGATTTATACCATGGCCTGCGGACTGGTGGGTCAACGGGTTCTCCCCAGCGCGACGGGCCGCCAGCGTTCGTGCCGGTCCGGTCGATCGCTTTGCGGCATTCCTTTCTATGTGGCACTCCGAGACTTGCCAGGGAGTGAAATTGCCTGATGTATAGAGGGAGAGTGCGGGAGCTTTCCGCCTGACGACGGCCCACAGCCGTCCTATTGCGGGTTTTGCAACCGCTGCATCGCCGCAGCATAGCGCAGGCCGAAGGTCCGCAGGGAGGGCGTGTCGAAATGGAGGTTGTCCCCTTTGGCGGTGAGACCGGCAGACTCGGCCACAGCGGAGGAGGGAACGCGGGCCGGCAGGGCCGTGAGTTGCTCGTTGACCAGCTTGGAAAAGCCATATTTCCCTTGATGAGTTGGGTTTGGCAGGAATTCCCCCAACTGCCCCACCACCAGCGGCACCTCCCCAGCCCCGAGATCCGCCCGCAGATCGGCCACCATCCTCGCCAGCCGGTCGCCATAGCTACGGGCCGTCTCTTCTTCAAATGCATCCCGCTCCCCCTGATGCCAGAGGATCCCCCGCAGCGTGCCGGCGGAGAGTGCCGCGCGAGTGCGCGTGACGGCCTGTGCGTAGAGATCGCCCCCCTTCATCCAGCGGGCTAGCGGTGTGCCACCGACCGCACAGGGAATCAGGCCGATGGTCACCTGCGGATCGGCATCGGCCATTGAGCGGGCGAAGCTGGCGGCGAGCCCGGCCCCCTTTCCGCCCTTCTTGGCGGGGTGGATCGGCTCGGTGCCGGGGGCCCAGGTGTTCTCAGGAGTGAATTTCAACACCCGCACGCTCGAGATCGCCGTCTCCTCGTCGAGCAGGCCCCGGCCCGCCATGTTGGATTGCCCGATCAGCAGATAGAGGTGGAGGCGTTCCCGGGGGGGGAGCGTAGGGGCCGCAGGCAGGGCCGGTTCATTCGCCCCGGCCAGCCCCGCCACAAGCAGCCAGCCGCCGAGAAAGAGGAGAGAAAATCGTTGCATGGTGCCACCGGAGGAGAAGCGGAGAGCCTCCCCGATTCTATTGCGCGGTGGAGCCGAGCCGGCAAGAGGAATGTACGTCAACGGTTTTGAACTGGCGCATCTGCCGCGGAGAATTCGCCAGCCTTGGCCCGCCGGCTGCGGGACGGCAAAAGTTTCGTCGCTTGGGCCGCAGCGGCCCCACGCGCACAAAAAGTTCGCCGATCCCTCCGCCTCACGACCGAGCTAATCAGTGGCGGACCACGGGCTTGGCCTCAGTGCAGGAGGCTATCCGCTGGCTAATCAAACGGGTGCTTGGCTGTCTGGATCCCGCCCCAATTCAACGATTGAGTCGCCATCTGCGAGCCTGACAATGCCCGCCGGCAACTCTCGGATGAGAAGACCCTGCAACGCGGTATTTGATGTATTGCCGCATCGGAGCCAGATGACGCGCGGCGGTGGGCCTCGACGCTCCACCATTTCTGCAAAGTCGGCATCCTTCGTCATGACGATTGCGCCAGCCGCTCGCGCCGCAGCAAAGATTGGCGGGTCGAGCGCGTCATGCAGCCCAAGGGCGCGTGCTGAAGCACACTCTACAGCGAAGGTTTCTGCAATCCATCGAGCGATCGACGGTGAGAGGTGAGCATCGAGCCAGATGATCACGCTGCGGCCCCGGGTTGAGACGCCTGCAGGCTGGCAAACTTCAGGCAGGCAGTGACATCTTCAAGCTCTAAGTCAGGGAGTTCGGCCACGACTTCAGCGGGCGAGAGGCCAGCAGCAAGGAGGTCGAGAACATCACTGACGCGAATGCGCATTCCACGCACACACGGACGGCCGCCGCATTGTTGGGAATGAACTGTTATTCGATCAGCAGGCGTCATAAGCCATTCTCCAGAAGGCTTTCCTAATATACCCGAGGGCGCTGGCGCAGTCACCAAAAAGCGCGGAGCGAACGGCTCCTCGCTCTTTTCAGCGAACGCGGGCATTCAGCGGCGAACCATGGGCTTGGCCTCACCGCAGGACGCTATCCCGAGTCTGATCCAGCGTTTGGTTTGCGCTCAGGCTCTTCGCTGAAGAGTGTCTCGATTGCTCGCCGCGGATCGCTCAGAAACCGCCGCGTGACCTGATAGTGCTCGGTATCGGTGTAGGCCACGTCACGAATCCCCTGCCGATCGAGCAGATGGATGCGGGCATCGGGGTACGCCATGATGATCGGCGAGTGGGTGGCGATCACAAACTGACTGCCCCGACGGATGTAATCGTGCATCAATACAAGAAACTCGACCTGCCGCGTGGGCGATAGCGCCGCCTCCGGTTCGTCGAGCAGGTACAGCCCGTTGCCCCCGAAGCGGTTCTTGAACAAGGCAAAGAACGACTCCCCGTGCGACTGCTCGTGGAGCGACCTGCCGCCGTAGGCGTCGATGATCGGCGGGCCGCCGGATCCCTGATCCAGCCGCTCGATCTCGGTCGCCACGTTGTAGAAGCTTTCAGCTCTCAGAAAGTAACTGTCGCGGGGGCGCGCGAGTGCCTTCGCCAGCCTGATGCATTCTCCGAGCGGGGAGTGCGTGGCCCGGGTGGCGAAGTTGAAGTTCATACTGCCCCCCTCGGCATTGAGGCCGTAGGCGACGGCGATCGCCTCGAGCAGCGTCGACTTCCCAGCGCCGTTCTCACCGACCAAGAATGTGACCTGCGGATGAAACGGAAGGACACTCAGGCCGCGAACAGCGGGAAGGGAAAACGGAAACCGCTCAGG
>Ga0164295_10000885_pt1 | contig 24861 bp, 10 predicted proteins | sample GEODES006metaG_FD_111798 | JGI IMG/M metagenome (GOLD analysis project Ga0164295, IMG submission 111798) | Oligotrophic lake water microbial communities from Sparkling Lake, Wisconsin, USA - GEODES006 metaG | ecosystem: Environmental > Aquatic > Freshwater > Lake | place: USA: Sparkling Lake... | reverse complement strand
TGCTACGCAGGGCTTGCGGCCAAGACGATGCGGCCGCAAGTCGCTATTCTGCTGGTCGCTTCCCCGGAGGTGCTTGAGGAGCGGATGGTCCGCCCAGACGATTCCGTGGCCAGACTCCTGCGACTCCAGGACCGGATGACTGCCGCCCTCCGCTGCCCGGATCCCGTGGATGCCATGGTGCCACGGGCGGTGGTGCAAATCGACGCGGGAGACCTTGGTCGGGCGGTGCAGGAGGCGGTCGCCGCCGTCGAGGCGATGGCGTGATGCAGCAGGTCGTACACGATCCCGATCGCATGAGGGCTCTCGTCAACGAGGCGCGGGCCGCGGGTCAGCGCGTGGGATTCGTCCCCACGATGGGAGCTTTGCACGCCGGGCACACCAGCCTGGTGGCCCGGGCGGCCCGCGAATGCGACCGTGTCGCGGTCTCGATCTTTGTGAATCCCACGCAATTCGGCCCGCAGGAGGATTTCTCCCGCTATCCACGGACACTTGCCGCCGACACGGCGCTGCTCGCGGCCCATGGCGTCGACTGGATCTATGCTCCGGAGGTGTCGAACGTCTATCCGCCGGGGGATGCCACCCGGATCGTTGTGGGCGGGCCGGCGGTGCTGTTCGAGGGGGAGCGTCGGCCAGGTCACTTCGACGGTGTGGCAACGGTGGTCTGCAAGCTCTTTCTGGCCGTGCCCGCGGACACGGCCTATTTCGGCGCCAAGGATTGGCAGCAGACGCTCGTCGTGAAGCGACTGGTCCGTGATCTCGGTCTCCCGATCAGGATCATCGTCTGCCCCACGATGCGTGAGCCCGATGGTCTCGCGATGAGTTCCCGAAACGTCTATCTCTCCGTCGCCGACCGCCCCCGTGCCGTTGGGCTCTCCAAGAGCCTCCACCAAGCGGCGGGCCTCTGGTCCGCTGGCGCCGACACTGCCACGATCGAGCAGGCGATGCGGGAGACGTTGTCGGCTCACGGCGTGGTCGTCGACTACGCTGCACTCGCCGACCCGGAATCACTCGAGCCTGTGCCTCACGACGCGGCGAAGGCGGTCGCGCTGGTGGCCGGCCGCCTGGGCTCAACCCGGCTCATCGACAATATGGAACTTCCCGCCCGCGTCGCTCCGCAGCAAGACACGAATCGCTGATGCTTTCCACACTCTTCCATATTCCGATGCGGATCACGCTGGGCGAGACGTCGCTGCCACTGGCCGGCTTTGGGATCCTGATGTTCCTGTGGGCGATCGTGGCGGTCGTGATGGTGACGCGGACTGCTACGGCGCACGGATGGAGGGCGGCACTCGAGACGCTGGGCCTGCCGCTGGCACTGACGGCGGCGGCGATCCTTTGGCTCCTGCCGATCCTCGACGATGGCGCGGGCGTGCCGGTGCGAGGCTACGGAGCGATGCTGCTGGCAGCGGCAGCGGCCGGCGTGTGGCTGTCGATCGTGCGCGGCCGCCGGATGGGATTCGACGCCGATACGATCCTGGCGCTGGGCATGGAGGTGTTCCTCTGGGGCATCGTCGGCGCGAGGCTCTTTTACGTGTTGGAATACCACGATCAGTTTTTTGCCCCAGGACGGACGTGGCTGGGGTCGCTCTGGTCCGTGCTGAATGTCGCGGCTGGCGGACTGGTGGTCTTCGGTTCTCTGCCGACGGCGGCGCTGGCGACCTGGCGGTTTGCCAGTCGCCGGGGTCTGTCGTTGCCGCGGCTGGCCGACTGCATCGTGCCAGGCTTGTTGGTGGGGCTGGCCATCGGCCGGATCGGCTGCTTCCTCAACGGCTGCTGCTACGGCGGCCCCTGCGATCTCCCCTGGGCGGTGCAGTTTCCGCCCGAGAGCCCTCCCTGGCTCGATCAGGCCGCACGGGGTCTGCTGCCGGCTGCGGCGACCGGAGGAGGCATGCCCTGGAGCCTGCCCGTTCACCCTGCGCAACTCTATGCCGCGATCGACGCCGCCATCCTGGCAATGCTTGTCTGTCTGGCTTCGGGCACGCCACTGGCCAGACGGGACGGCCAGGTGTTTGCGTTGGCCCTCACCCTCCATCCGATTTCCAGGCTCCTGCTGGAGGCGATCCGTGTGGATGAGCCACCCGCCCTCGGCACGCCCCTGTCGATCTCCCAGCTTGTGTCGCTCCTGCTCCTGGCCCTCGCGGCAACGCTCTGGTGGTGGACGTCCCGACAGCCCCCCAGCACTGGGAACAGTCGGCGGTCCCTGCCTCCTGAAAGCCTGACGATACGGTGCCGGGCGCATGGTCCACTCGTGGTTGAAATGCCGACCGACGAGCGGTTCCAGGGACTGTCCCTGCGGGTCACGGACCACCTGGGCCAGGAGTTCCCCCTCCCGGTCGGGAAACGGGCCGTGGCCCTCTGTCGCTGCGGCCAGACACGGAACCGGCCGTTTTGTGACGGCTCACATGCCTCCTGCGGCTTCCAGGCCGCTGACCCAGCCGGGGGCTAGCAGACGACAGGGGGCGGAAAATATTTCCTGGGGGTTTTGCGCGGTCTAGGAAAACGCTACCGCGGGCGGAAAGTGTTCTCCGGAAGACACTTACGTCATCCGACAGGTGTGGAAAACTCTCCCCGGAACCTCCGAACGATATGGACTGGCCGGCAAAACCCCTGTACGGTTGAGGGTCTGGTCAGAGAGAACCATCCGACGGCTTGCCACGATACCCCTGCATGAACGACATGATGTCGAAACCCGTCACGAACTTCTATCAGCGGAACAGCGTCTGGATCATGGCGATCCTGATCTTCCTGTTGCCTCTGGTGGTCGTCGGGGCGATCAAGGCCAAGGGCAATAACCGCAACGACGTGAAGGGCTGGCTGCCCCTCGAATACCCCGAAACCCAGACCTACCGCTTTTTCCGGCGGAACTTCCAAGGTGAAGAGTTCGTGCTGATCAGCTGGGACGGCTGCACGATGGCCGACCCCCGCCTCGAACTGCTCGCCCAAAAACTGCTCCCGCCCCCAGAGGAAGCCTCTCGGATCGACCGGCCGCTCTATTTCAAGTCGGCGCAGACCGGCCCCCGTGCCGTCGAACGGATGACGCAGGAGCCGCTCAACCTCGACCAAGAAGAGGCGGTTTCCCGGCTCACAGGGGCGATTATCGGCCCGCCGGCCCTGGGCGTTGCGGCCGGCACTGAGGCCGACAATCACGACACGCGGCAGACCTGCCTCGTGCTGACACTCTCCGACGCGGCCCGGGCCAACCTGCACGGGGCGATCGACCTCATCAAGGAGGTCGCTGCCAGCGAATGCGGTATTCCCGAGACCGAACTGCACATGGGTGGTCCACCCGTCGACAACGTATCGATCGACCGAGCCGGACAGACCAGCGTGACGATTCTCTTTGGCCTGTCGCTCGTCGTCGGCTTCATCGTGAGCTGGTGGAGCCTCAAGAGCAAGACGCTGGTGGCCATGGTGCTGGCCTCCGGTGTCTACAGCATGTTCGCCAGCCTCGCCGTCGTCTGGTACTCGGGATACCCCGTCGATGCGATCCTGTTGACGATGCCGTCGCTGGTCTACGTGGCCACGACGAGCGGCGCGATCCACCTGGCCAATTACTACCGGGATCAGGTCGCAGAGACTGGCATCGTGGAGGGGGCTGCAGGCCGGTCCGTGCACCACGCGCTCGTGCCACTCACGCTCGCCACCGGAACGACGGCGATCGGTCTGGCAACGCTCGGCGTCAGTGAACTCGTGCCGATCAGGATGTTCGGTATCTTCTCGGCGATCGGCGTGGTGGTCAGCTTTCTGATCCTCGTCTTGTTCATGCCTGCCGCCCTCGAACTGTTTCCCCCCAAACTCAAACTCGGCAAACTTGCCGATGAAGAGGGTGCTGACGGCTGGAAGCCAATTGAAACGAGCCGTTGGTGGGGCGTTGGGCAGTGGATCACGCAGCATAACGGCCTGGTGACAGCGGCCTGCCTGCTCGTTCTAGCCGGCGTGAGCTACGGTCTCACCCAGGTCGAGAGCAGCGTGCAACTCATGCGGCTGTTCTCCTCAAAGGCCCGCATCCGCCAGGATTACCACTGGCTCGAAAAGCACCTCGGACCGCTCGTTCCGATGGAAATCCTCGTGCGGATCGACGACGAGACCTGCCCGCTCACCTTTCTGGAGCGGATGGAGCTCGTGGAATCCATCCAGAAATCGATCGGCGACCTCGACGAGGTAGGGAGTTCGCTCTCGACCGTGACGTTCGGACGCAGCCTCGACGTAGGCGACGGGGGTGACGGGATCAGCGGCGCCGCAGCCCGTGCCATCGGCTTCGGCTCCCGAACCAAACGAAGCGTCCTCAATCGCAGACTCACGGCACACCGCCAGGACTTTCTCGCCGGCGACTATCTCCGCGAGGCTGAGCTTCCCGATGGAACCAAGCAGGAACTCTGGCGGATCAGCGCCCGGGTCAGCGCGGTCAAAGAGGTCGACTACGCCCTCTTCAAGCGGGATCTGCAGTCGAAGATCGACCCAATCCTCGCTGACCTCGATACCGAGGGCGTGAAGGGGGTGTCGGTTGACTACACGGGACTGGTGCCGCTTGTCTACAAGGCTCAGCACTCGTTGCTCGACGGCCTGACCATCGGGTTCATCTACGATTTTGCGATCATCGTCGCCGTGATGATCGTGCTCTGTCGGGCGGCCTCGGCGGGGCTCGTGCTGCTCCTGCCCGCCGCATTCCCCGCCCTGATGGTGTTTGGCACCATGGGCTGGTCCCACGCCTTCCTCAAGTCGCTCGACGCCGGCACACTGCTCATCGATATCGGAACGGTGATGGCGCCGAGTGTGGCCCTCGGCGTGACGGTGGATGACGTCGTGCACTTCATGCTCTGGTTCCGCAAGGGCATCGCCGACGGACTCGACCGCAAGCAGGCGACCATGCTCGCCTACAAGGGCTGTGCTCGGGCGATGTACCAGAGTTGGGGAGTGATTGGCATCGGCTTGTCGGTGTTTTCGCTCTCGCCGTTCGGTCCGACCCAGCGATTTGGCCACATGATGCTGGCAATGCTCACCGTCGCATTGGTCGGCAACCTCGTCTTCTTGCCCGCGCTGCTGTCGGGTCCGCTGGGGGCCGTCTTCAGCTGGAGCGTGCTACGAATCGAGCGGAAGAAGGCGGTCCGCGAAGGACGCCGGAAGGTGAAGTCTGATCCTGGCAGCGATGCCCTGCCGACGCCGCACGTTGTGCCGGGGCCGACAAAGCAGGTCGTGCATGCCTGAGTCAACCAGCCCGCCGTCCGAGACGGCGGGTCTGCCAGTGGCCACGGTGGTCCTCAAACCGAAACGGGCCAGGCCATTCTTCGGACGACATCCCTGGGTACTCGACACGGCCGTGCTCCGGGTCGATGGGGGGCCAGCCGACGGTGATGTGGTCGACCTGGCCACCCACGATGGCACGTTCGTCGCCCGCGGACTCTGGAACGCATCGAGCAAGCTCCGTGTCCGGCTCTACGCTTTTGACGCTGCCACCCGTCTTGACGATGCCCTGTGGAAATCGCGGATCGCGGCGGCGGTGACGCTGCGGCAATCGCTCGGTCTGGCGGATCAGAATGGAGCCGCCCGCCTCGTCAACAGCGAAGGGGATGACCTCTCCGGCCTGATCGTCGACCGCTACGCCGGCTGGCTCTCCGTGCAAGTCACGGGCCTGGCGATGTCGCACCGACTCGATACCGTCTGCGACGCTCTGGAATCGCTCGTCGCGCCGACAGGAATCCTTCTGCGCGGTGCGGAACGCGGGCTCTCCAAGCTGGAGGGCCTGCACCTGCCCGACCGACTGGTCCGGGGCCAGGCACCCGCGGGACCGATTTTCGTCATGGAGCACGGCCTGAAGTTTGGCGTCGACCTGACTGAAGGACAGAAGACCGGGTTCTATCTCGACCAGCGCGACAACCGACAGGCTGCCGCGCGGTATGCCCGCGGCCGGCGTGTGCTCGACATGTTCTGTTATTCCGGAGGCTTCGGCGTGGCCTGCGCCGTGGCCGGTGGAGCCAGGAGCGTCCTGGCCGTTGATTCGAGCGCCAAAGCGACGGCCCTGGCGAAGGCGAATGCTGATTTGAACGGCGCCGCAAACGTGACCGTGGAGACCGCCGACGCCTTCGAGAAACTGGCCGCCCTCAAGGCGGCCGGCGAACGCTTCGGAATGGTGATTCTCGACCCGCCGAAATTCGCGCGGAGCCGCGCCTCGCTCGATGATGCCATGCGGGCCTACCACCGTATCAACCGGCTGGCGGTCGATCTGCTCGAGCCAGGCGGAATCCTCGTGACCAACAGCTGCTCCGGCGCCGTGTCGCGGGAGGATTTTCTCGTCATGCTGGCGGGCGTCGCGCAGCGGTCGGGTCGCACGATCCAACTGCTCGAGTGCCGTGGAGCCGCCCCGGATCATCCGGTGAGCGCCGGATGCCTCGAGGGCGAGTATCTCAAGTGCATCATCGCCCGAGTGGCGTCGTGACGCGTGGCCTCATTACCGCGCCGGCAGACGCCGCTCGGTGACGGGCTTGAATCCCTCGCCGACGGTGAGCAAGTGATCGAATACGGTCGGGGCATCGATTCCGTTCTCCATGGCGTTCTGGATCACGTAGGCGATTTCATCGTCGTCGAGTTCAATCCGTCGATCTCGCTGAATGGCAGTGATGAGATAGTTTCTTTCACCATGCCGACAGTCGTCGCAGAGCCATGCCTCGATGGCCTGCAGCGCTGAAAGCGATTTGAAACTTTCGACACGATTCTGCTCTTGGGTAGTCATCGATTCTCCCCTCCCAGGTGACTGTGCTCCCTCCGCCCGGGGCATACTGTATGTGCTCGGGGGAGGTCAGGCAATCGGACACCTCCGGGTAGGCTCCAGATCGACGGCTTCAGATCGACGGCTCCACCGCACAGAGAGGGGTTTGGGGGGAATGGGGTGGGGCTTTTGCCAGCGAGGTAATTCAACCAGCCCCGTCGCTGTCCTCGAGCGCTGCGAGACGTACGAGCACCTGCGCGAGCTGCCGTTCCAGGCTTGCGACACGGTCTGCCAGCGCTGCCGAGGCCGTCTCTCCGCCAGCCCCGCGGTCAGATCTGATCTCTGAAGCAGCCTCCGCCTCCTCAACTCCTGTCGGCCTGTGGGAGGCAGCAGCGTGTCCGACGGCCCCCGCAGACAGGCCAACCTGCGTCCGCACCTTTTCGAGCTTCTCTTCCGGCAGCAGGCCGTGCGTGAGCATCCGACCGCGACCCGGCGGCGAGAGCCAGACGACAAGCCCGCGAGCGGCCAGCGTGTCGAGATGGGCCCGCAGGGAGTCGAGATCAGGAATGGGGTCCATGCGGCTGGCCCTGCCCCGCAGGTCGCCCTCGCTCTGTTCGCCTCGCAGCAGGAGTTCACCCACGATCGCCAGTTCTTCCTTGCCGGCGCTCAGCCATTCGTAGGCCAGATGGCGATAGCGAGGAATCTTTCCGCTCCCAAACACTTCCGCCACCGCCCCACAGTGCCGCAGGCTCGTCAGTGCCCGGCTCACCGCCTCCTCGTCGAGCACCATGACGGGGTCACGGTTGCTCTTCTGATTGCAGCCGGTCACGACGGCGTTGAGAGACAGCGGATACTGCTCGGGTGTGGTCTTGCCCTTCTCAATGAGCACGCCGAGCACCCGCCGCTCAGTGGCATCGAGTGGCCGGATCGCCTTGCGGTCCGAACCACTGGCCCCACTGCTGTCAGTTCCCGCATCCATGTCTCATCGCTCCAGAAGGTGTGCATCCCGGCAGACGGCCTCGCACGGCCACGGCAATTGTAGGAGGCTGTCCCCGAATGCAGGTAGCTGCTGCATCATCCGAGCCTTCTACTTGCTGTGGTGCGGGCAGCCGTCGGGATTGAACAGGCAACTGCTCTCCTGACCGCGGGCGACCACGTAGGCGATCAGGTCGAGCACCTCGTCGCGGGTCAGCTTGTCGAGCAATCCCTTGGGCATGATCGACACGGGCGAGGTGCTGCGAGCGTCGATGTCGCTCGTCTTGATCCGCACCGGATCGGCCTTCGCTACCGGGTTTTCCACGATCGCCACCTCGGTCGGTGTCTCCTCCACGACGAGGCCCGTGATCGACCGGCCGTCGTCGGTGACGAGCGTGGTCGAGCGATACTTCTCATCGATCTTCAGGGATGGTTCGAGGATGTGCCTGGTGATCTCGAGCGGTGTCATTTTCGCCTCGAGCTTCGCCAGTTCGGGTCCGAAGGCGTTCCCGGCATCTCCGAGCTTGTGGCACGAAACGCAACTGGCCGTGCGGAAGAGTTCGCGGCCGTGCACGAACGATCTTCCCTTCTCCATCGCCGTGACACTCCCCTCCAAATCGCCCAGCGTCCATTCCGTCCGCGGACGACGATCTTGAAGGAGTGCATCCTTGATCGGCAGCGGATGGGCTGCCAGGTAGCCGGCCGGATCGGCCAGATACCCCTCCAGATCATCCACCACATACATCGCGCCAAACATTCGCCTCCAGTGGCCCGGATAGGTGCACACATAGGGATAGACGCCCGGTTCGGTGGGCACGCTGAACGTGACCCGCTGCGACGCCTGCGGCTGCATGAGCGTGCTGGCTGCCAGCACGTGCGGCGACTGGGGCACGAACGACTGCTTGGCGAAGGCGGGATTCTGGGAACTCGCTTCGGCCAGTTCGCCCAGCTCCTGCATCGTGCCCGGCCGGGCGATCACGAAGTTGTGCGGCATGACATCGGAGTTATGCAGCACGAACAGCACCGGCTTGCCGGCCTGTACGGAAATCGTCTCTTTGTCGTACGCCATCCGTTCATACACCGTGCCGATCCGCACCACACGCACGCCGAGATCGGCCAGGATCGCCCGCTGGGCCTTGCCTTCGGCCGGCGGCAGGAGCGTGGTGAGGTTCTCGGCAAACTGCCAGGCCGCCAGGCCGGCGTCGCTGGCACGCTGCTCAAGCGTCGCCGACCGCATCGAATCCAGCAGGCTTGTGAGCAGCGGTGCCGCCTCCTCCGGCGGCCACTGGGCCACCGGAATTTTCTCAATCGCCGCGATCGCGGCATCGCGGTCATCGCCCGATTTCACAAACGGCGCGATCCGGGCAAAGGTCTCCGCTTCGCGTCCGCGGACGCCGGCCAGAGCGGCAAAGGCCGCCCGGCGGACGGCCCGGGCCAGCCGATCTGACTCGGTCACCAGCAGCACCTCGGCTCTGGGCGTGGGGGCGGGCTGCCCCGCGACGGAAAACACCGGCTGCCTTTTGTCGTCGAGCACCTGCAGGGTGAAGCCATTGAGTCGGGATTCAAACCCGCTCCCACGATTGTGGATGACGATTCGCTCCAGCGTTCGCTCGGAGCCAAGGTCGACCTCCCACCAGGGGTTGTCCACGTTCTCCGGCGTGTGCGTCTGGCTGCCGTTGCCCCAGTCGGGATTGGTGTTGCCATCGATGGCTCGGGAGGCCTCGCCCCCATGGGCCGTGGCAGACTGCGTCGCCGTGCCCGTCCGCGCGACATTCTCATTGCCGACGAACACCTCCACCTCGGCGAGCGTCAGCGTCTTTTGACCGCCGGGCAGTTCGATCCGCACATACCGTCCGGTGGCACCTGACTGCGGCCCTGAGGGACCGGACACGCTCCCGAGCAGCGGCAGGATTTTTTCGTAGAGACTGCTGCGGACGCCCGGATCGGCCACCAAGGGCAGCGATTCCACCAGATCGAGCAGCCGACGTGGATCGCTCTGGGCGAGATCCCACACCTTTTGGCTGGGATCACCGCCGCCGAGCGCATCGATGCCCGTGAGCGCCACATAGCCGATCTGACGCATCTGCGACCGCTTCGCCGAGGTAGCCAGCGACTCCATGTCGCCCCGCAGTTCGGCAAGCTCCGCGGCCGGCCGCGACAGCAGCACTCGGATCAGATCAAAAATGGTCGCCGAATCCACCTCTCCCGCCCGCGTGTCGAGGGCCTTGAGGGCATCGACGGCCACCCGCACGACACTCGTGCCCTTGGCCTTGGCTAGCCCATCCACCGCCTCCTGTCGAAGTCGTTCGTCGAGACCGCTGCGGAGCAGCATCGCCTCATACACGCCAGCCGAGCGTGGTTCCTGCGCGAGCTGCTCGTTGCTCAGCGACTGGTAGAGATAGGCCATGCCCTGCGGCGTGGCAAAGGCCAGCGACTGCTTCGCGGCCAGTGCTGCCTTGAACTCTGGCACGAGCACCCGCGCCGCCTCAGCTTTCACATAGTCGACATGGCGATCGGCTCGAAACTCCTGGACGATGGCCAGCGACTCGACCGCCTCGGGCACCCGCAGGTAGGAGGCCGTGCGCACGGCCTCCAGCCGCACTCGGGCGCTCGAATCAAGCGATCCCTTCCGCACGAGATCGAGTGCATTGGGAACCCGGTCGATGATCGAGGAAAGCACCCGCATGGCGGCCGCCCGGGCCTTCGGCTCGGGCGACTGGAGCACCGCTTCCAGGAGCGGCCGCTCGACCTGATCGAAGTGCCGCAGCATCCACAGGGCCTCGAGCTGATCGTGCTCGAACGTGGACGACTTTGGATCGAGCTTCGCGAGCCACGCCTTCACCGCCTGCACCACCTCCCCCTCAGGACGCCCCGACAGTTCGATCCGGGCCCGGTAGCGGACCCTGTCGACGGGGTCCGCCAAGAGAGCCACAAGATCCTTCACGCTGCGGCCCGCGATCGGCACCGGCTTCGACACCGGCTTGTCTGCCATCACCACGCGATAGACGCGGCCATGGATGCGGTCGCGGCTGGGATCCCGAAGGTTGTGCTGCATGTGGCCGATGATCGGGTTCTGCCAGTCGGTGAAATAGATGGCGCCATCCGGGCCCATCTCCAGATCGGCCGGCCGGAAATTCGGATCGCTCGACGACACGATCGGCTCCACCTCGACCGCCTCAGGATAGGAGGCGTCGCCGGCCTTGAACTGATACTGCAGGATGCCCTGGAAACCGATGACGTTGCCCACCAGCAGATTGCCCTGTAGGTCGCCGGGAAAGTGTCGGCTCGAGAGGAACTCGATGCCGGGGCAAGGCCGTGTCCGCTGGTTGTAGACGCTCGGAGCGCCGCCATGCTTGTCCATACCGTCGAGCCGCGTTGAAAAGACCGAGCCCCAGTAGGGGACCGATCCGGTGCCGTCGACGGCGATGTCGTCACCCCAGGCGTTGAAGGCATGCCCGTGCGGATTGGCAAACGAATAGGAGGTGTAGAGGCCGAACTTGCCAGTGCGGGGTTCATACTTGAACACGGCGCCGTTGGCGCACCGTACCGGCGGCCCCCATGGGGTTTCGCCCTGCGAGTGATGGAACGTACCCTCCTGGAAATAGAGCGTGCCGGAGGGGTCGAGCGTGAAGCTGTTGGCGGTGTGGTGCGTGTCGGCGGTGTCGAGACCGCCGATGATGCGGGTCTTGATGTCATACCGGTCATCGCCGTTGGTGTCCTCCAGATAGAGCACGTCGGGCCCCTGCGCCACGATCACGCCCTTCCCCCAGAACTCAAACCCGGTCGGATTATGGAGATCGTCGGCAAAGGTCTTCACTTTGTCAGTGCGGCCATCGCCGTTCGTATCTTCCAGAATCAGCAGCTTGTCGTTCATCACTTCATCGGGACGCCAGTGGGGATAGGTCGGCCACGCTGCCACCCACAGCCGCCCCTTCGTGTCAAACGCCATCTGCACCGGATTGATCAGTTCGGGAAACATCTTCTCGTCGGCGACCAGTTCCACCTTCATCCCGGAATGAACGGTCATCTTCTCGATGGCGGCCTGGCCGGAGAGGAACTCGTGCCGGCCACCCTCAAGCGGGCCGGGCTTGTTGGTCACGACCGGGATGAGTTCCGGCAGGCCGACATCGCCGACCGCAGGCAGCGGCGCCTTGGGATCAGCGAGCGTGGCGGCCGTGGCCCAGATCCTGCGGTCGCGGTTGGCCGTCTTCACGTCGAGATAGTCGAGTTCCCGCTGGGCGACCTCGTAGTTGGTCTGGCCGTCGACGAACGTGAGCCAGGCCCGGCCGCCGTAGGTGGAATAGCCGTCGGTGACCCGATACCGATTGAACCAGTAGAAGTTCTTGTCGGCCACGGCCTTTTGCAGGCGGGCCAGCGACCGGGGATCGCGGCCGGGATGCGAGCCAAACAGCGATTCGTCGATGATCCGCGAGATCTCGCGATCACCACGCTCGTTCGGATGGATGCCGTCGATTGTCAGCGGCTCGGCGATCTTGGCGTAGGCCTCCTGTGTCGGCGTGAAGAGGTCGACGCACGTGACTCCGTTGGCCTGGCAGACCGCTTCCATGGCGTCGGTGTAGAGCTTCAGATTCTGGTTGTGCGTGCTGCCGTCGGTCCAGTGCGGCCGGGCAAGATTCTCGTGCGCGATCGGTGAAAACATCACCAGCTTCGGAGCCTCGACGCCGTTGTATTTCTGCGCCAGCGTGTGCTTGATGAAAGCGTCGACCTGCTGCTTGAATGCCTCGAGACCGGCGGGACCGGCGTGGGCCTCGTTGGAGCCAAAAAACGCGAAGATCACATCGGCCTTCGTACCCGTCAGTTCGAAGCGGTTTTCGCGGACGGCGGATAGGTCCTTGATGCCGGAAGGATTCGGGATGGGAGCCGAGCCTGACAGCCACTGGTCGGGGGTGCCGAAGTCGGCGCTGCGAAGCCGCTTGGAGAGTTCGATCTCGTCGCCGTCGTAGGCCAGATTGCGGATCACGAGTTGCTGCTTGGGAAACCGGCTCTGGAGCAACACCTCGAGCCAGCCGGTGTGCTGCATGGCATCGGCCACGCCGCCGCCGATGATGCAGATGTGGTCGCCTTCCTGGATGTCGAGCCGCCCAGCATCCGCGGGCCGTGAACCGATCCCTACCACCCCCGCCAGCAACGCCACGAGCAGAATCCGCGTGATGGAACGCATGCGCACAACTCCAGAAGAAGGCTGCCTGAACCAAGGGTCCCAATGTAGCCTTTGGCGCAGTCGGCGGTCCACGCGCCGTCGGTCACCACGGGCGGACCACTCGAGCGTTGACCGCAAGCCACCACATCATCTGCGTGAAAGCATTCAGGGATTCAGGCAAGCAGTTCCTTGATCACGCGGGCATGCTCCACGCCGGTGAGCTTCTGATCGAGACCGAGATGGCGGTAAGTGAACCGCTCGTGATCGAAGCCGAGAAGGTCGAGCACCGTGGCATGGAAGTCGCGGATGTGCACCGGATCCTTGACGATGTTGTAGGAGAAGTCATCCGTCTCGCCATAGACCTGGCCAGGTCGCGAGCCGCCGCCGGCCATCCACATCGTGAAACAGCGGGGATGATGATCGCGGCCATAATTTTCCTTGGAGAGGCCGCCCTGAGAGTAGACCGTTCGACCAAACTCGCCGCCCCAGATGATGAGCGTCTCGTCCAGCAGGCCACGCTGCTTCAGATCCTGCACGAGTCCGTAACAGGCCTGGTCGATATCCTTGCACTGGCTCGGCAGGCGTCCGGCGATGTTGCCGTGGGTATCCCAGTTGTTGAGATAGATCTGGACGAACCGTACGCCACGCTCCACCATGCGGCGGGCCATCAGCACATTGTTGGCGAAGGTGCCCGGCTTCTTGGCATCCTCGCCGTAGAGGGTGTAGGTGTGCTCGGGCTCCGTTGCCAGATCGGTGAGTTCCGGCACACTGGCCTGCATGCGGTAGGCCATCTCATACTGCGCGATGCGGGTGCGGGTCTCGGGGTCGCCGATCTGTTCGAGGGTTCGCTGGTTCATCGCCTGCAAGCCGTCGAGCGTCTTGCGGCGAACCTCCCCCGACACCCCCCGCGGATTATTGATGTAGAGGATCGGATCACCTGCCGAGCGGAAGCTGACCGCGGCGTGCTCCCCGGGTAGGTAGCCGCTCGACCAGAGCCGGGCACCGATCGCCTGCACCTGCTCGGTGTTGCTCGGGCGGGCCACCAGCACCACGAACGTCGGCAGGTCGTTGTTGAGCGAACCAAGACCGTAGCTGGCCCAGGCACCCAGACAGGGCCGGCCAGGAATCTGGTTGCCGGTCTGCATGTACGTGATGGCCGGTTCGTGGTTGATCGCCTCGGTGTTCATGCTGCGGATGAAGCACATGTCGTCGACCATCTTCGCCGTGTTGGGCAACAGTTCGGTCACCCACATGCCACTTTTCCCATGCTGGGAAAACTTGAACCGGGTCGGTGCGATCGGAAACCGCTTCTGACCCGACGTCATGGTGGTGAGCCGCTGGCCGTTGCGGATGCTCTCGGGGAGATCCTTGTCGTACCAGTCATTCAGCGCCGGCTTGTAGTCATAGAGATCCAACTGCGGCGGCCCACCCACCATGTGCAGATAGATCACATGCTTCGCCTTGGGGGCGAACTGCGGACCGACTGCGCCGGCAACGCGCTCAATCCCAGCCGTAGCCGTGGACGATGCGTTGCCGAACGCGTTGCGGTCACCACAAAGCGTCGCCAGGGCTGCACCACCAAGCAGATGGCTGCCACGCTCGAAAAAGCGACGGCGGGTGAGGTTCAGCCCCAGTTCATCGAGCGGGGAGCGGATGGGCAGGTTCATTTGCAGAGCACCTCGTCGAGGTTCATCAGTTCATTGGTCAGCATCGTCCAACTGGCCTGCTGGACCGGGTCCCCTGCGTGGGGCTTGGAATCCCCGACCGCCACGAGCTGTTTCGCGTCCTCGGGATGGGCCGCATACCAGCTGGAGAGATCGGCCAGCGACTGCTTCACGATCGTCATCTCCGCCGAGGCGAGAGGGCGGGAGAGAACCCGCGTGGCGATGAAGTCGAGGCGGGATTCGTCGGTCTCACCGCCGAGTTCGATCGCCCGGTCCGCGAGCACGCGGGCCGCCTCGACGAACTGCTCGTCATTGAGCGTGACCAGTGCCTGGAGCGGCGTGTTGGTTCGCTCCCGCTTCACGGTGCAGTTCTCCCGCGAAGGCGCATTGAAGATGTCCATCGAGGCCGGGGGCGCCGTCCGCTTCCAGAACCAGTACATGCTGCGGCGGTAGAGATTTTCACCCTTGTCACGCACGTAGCGGTTGGTGTTGCCCCCCATCGACACAGCCTCCCAGACGCCTTCGGGCTGATAGGGCTTCACGCTCGGACCCCCGATCTGCCGGACGAGGAGGTCGCTGGCCGCCAGGACATAGTCTCGCACCATCTCGGCATCCATTCGGAACCGCGGCCCACGCGAGAGCAGTCGGTTGGCGTTGTCCTTGACGAGCTTCTCCGGCGTCGCCACCGCCTGCTGGCGATAGGCCGCACTGGTCACCATCAGCTTGAAGAGCTTCTTCACATCCCAGCCGCTCTCGCGGAAATCCACCGCCAGCCAGTCGAGCAGTTCCGGATGGCTGGGAAGCTCGCCTGTGATCCCGAAATCGCCACTGCTCCGCACGAGCCCAGTGCCGAAGACTTCCTGCCAGAACCGATTCACGGTCACCCGCGACGTCAGAGGATGGTCGGACATCAGCAGCCACTGCGCCAGCCCCAGCCGGTTCCGCGGCGCCCCCTCCGGAAAGGCGGGCAGGGCCTGTGGTGTGCCGGGCTGCACCTCATCCAGCCGCTTGTCGTAATCGCCCCGGCTAAGCACGAATGCCTTGGGCATCTCGGGCTTCTCGTGCATCACATGGGCGATCGTGCCCCGCTTGCGAATGGCAGCCTGCTCGCCATCGAGCGCCGCCACCCTGGCGGTGGCCGCCTGAAACGGTTCGTCAACACTGTTCAGCCACCAGGAGTAGAGCGGGTCTGCAGCCGTGGCACGTTCCGCCGCCGGCAGTTTGACGATCGCCGCCAGTTCCCGGCCGCGAAAAATCCCCTCCACCTCGCCGGCCGACAGGCTGCGGCCCCAGAGCGACAGGCTGGCGAGCCCCACGCCGTGCGCGGCCGATCCACCAGCACGGGAACCGATGACCAGCGGCACTGCCGTGCGGGTGGTGTTTTTCTTGAAGTCCTTGTTTTCGACATTCAGTTCCTGCTGCTTGCCGTCGTAATAGACCTTGATGCCGTTGGACGTGCCCGAGCCGTCGTAGGTGATTGCGACATACGTCCACTCGTCGGCCTTGAGCTGCTCCTTGGCCACGACCTTCAGGCTGTCCTCCGGATGACTGTGGATCAGATGCATGGCGATGCGGCGGCCGCTGACCGCCATGTCCCAGCCGCGGTGGGCCGCCGCCTCATCCATCCGGGCGAGGATGGCGTAGAACGAATCGTTGGCAGGCGGCTTGATCCAAAACGTGGCGCTGAATGGCTGATCGTGCTCAAAGTCGCCCACCGCGGGCAGTTCGGCCACCCTCCCATCGAGCAGCAGGGCAGGAACACCACCGGGTCCTGCCTGCCAGGCGGTCGGGGCAGCCAGTGGCAGATCGGCGTCTTCACCCATCAGCCCCACGCGGGTCAGGTTTCCCAGCCCCTCCACTAGCGGCATGTCGAGCAGCCGGGTGTCCTGCGGCAGAAGGCGACTGGCCGACTCGGCGGTCGCCGCCCCGATCCAGCCGTCAAACTCCGGTCGGGCAGCGGACTTACGGGCCTCCACAGCGGCCTTCGCGGCCGGCAGTTCCTGCTCCAGTTGGGTAACCCTGGCCCGGTCATCCGGCTTCGGCACCGGTAGAATCGGTGGCGTATCGTGGACGTTGCCGTCCATGGCGGGCTGGGTCGTGTTATTGAAGAACGCAGAGAGTTCGTAGAACTCCTTCTGCGACAGCGGATCGAACTTGTGGTCGTGGCAGACGGCGCAGCCTGTCGTCAGGCCCATCCACACGGCCGACGTTGTCTCGGTGCGGTCCCGGGCATAGAGCACGAGATATTCCTCATCGATCGCGCCCCCCTCGCTGGTCGTGATGTTGCAGCGGTTGAAGCCGCTGGCCACCCGCTTGTCGAGGATCTGTTCTGGCGTGGCGGCTGGACCGTGGTCACTGACTAGATCGCCGGCCAGTTGCAGGATCGTGAACTGGTCGAACGGCAGGTTGCGGTTGAAGGCGTTGATCACCCACTGCCGGTAGGTCCACATCTCTCGGAAGTTGTCGATGTGAATGCCGTTGGTGTCGCCGTAGCGGGAATAGTCGAGCCAGTAGCGGCCGCGGTGTTCACCCCACTCCAGGCTCGCCAGCAACGCATCGACCAACCGCTCGTAGGCGTCTGGGGCCGGATCGGCTACGAAGGCCGCGACGACGGCCGGATCCGGCGGCAGACCGGTGAGGTCGAGCGACAGCCGACGGGCCAGTATCCGCCGGTCAGCCTCGGGGGCGGGCGCGAGGCCTTCCGACTCCAGACGCGCGAGGACGAAGCGGTCGATCGGGTTTCTGATCCACGCCTCGTTTTTGACCGCCGGCAGGTTCGGCCGCTGCGGTGGCAAAAACGACCAGTGCGGCTCGTACGCGGCCCCCTCGGCGATCCATCGCTTGAGCATCTCCTTCTGCTCTGGAGTGAGCGTCTTCTTGTGCGTTGGCGGCGGCATCATCTCGTCGGGGTCGTCGGAGAAGATCCGGTCGAGCATGACGCTCGAATCGGCGTCGCCCGGGACGATCGCCCCCGACTCGACCGCGACATCCCGCTGATCAAGGCGAAGTTCGGCCTTCCGGCCGGCACTGTCAGCGCCATGGCAGGAGAAGCAGTTCTCCACCAGGATGGGGCGGATGTCCTGGTTGAATGACAGTTCACTGACCGCGACCGGATCGGCTGCCACTAGGCTGCCGGTCAGGAGCAGAACCAGGGTCGCGGCACGGATGCTGGCCGAACCTACAAAGTTGACAACAGGCAATCGGGGCGTGGAGCGACTCATCTGCTCTCCTGACTGCAGGCAGACCGAGACGGAGGACCCGCCTCGACTTTCGGCCATGAATTCCAAGGATGTCGACGTTGCGCTCCGACGGCACGGACTCAATTCATCATATATAGCACACCATTGCCGCACACCGCGGCGGCTTCATCCGCTGACTTTTTCCATAAACCCATTTCTCGCAATTACTTACGACCATGGTGGCGATGGGTCCATTTCCGCGACTCAGCCCATTCCCGGGTGTGACTACGGCGTGCTTTTCACGCCGGCGGTGTGGGGCATGCCCCACTGGCACCGCTGCGGGGCTAGGTGTCGCTCGAACCAACCAGCATCTCGGTCTGCGTCAACACATCCGCGAAAGGCACGCGGGACAGCAGTCCGAAGGCGGCATGCCGGCCCAGCCGTTCGCGGGTCGTGGCCGGGCTCGTGAGCCCGCAGAGGAAACGGGCCAGCTGTCGCGGACTGACCAGCGACGAGTGGCCTTCGGCGATCAGGCTGCGAACTGCCGAGGTCTGCTCGGCCGTGATGGGTGGCACAACCGCGGCCGGGATCTGCCGCGGTCTGTCGCCGCAGACAGTGGGTGCGTCTTCTTCGCAGCTCGTGCAACCGCCGCACCCGAGACGAGCCTCGTCGCCTGATCCAGTACCAAACTCCTCGCCAAAATAGCCGAGGAGACGTCGTGTCAGGCAGCCGCGATGCCCAGCGAAGTCGAGCACCCCCTGCAGTCGCTCCACATCGCGGGCCTCGCGAGCAGCAAACAAGTGCTGCATCGACTCCGCAAGCCGCTCCGGATCACGCGTCTCCGGCGGGCCGTCGAGACGGTAGCGCTGACGGCTGCCGCTGGGCTTGAGCTCGATACCGCCCGAATCTGCCAGCCACGTGAGCGCCTTCAGAATCCGATCTCGCGGCTCCGCCAAATCGGTGGCCGCCTCGTCGGGATTGAGCGTGGTCCACTTCGTACCACGCTTGCCGCAGTGCAACAGTCGCCGGAGAAATGCCTGCCGCTGGGGCGTGTGTCCTGCCAGGACTGACGCCTCGGGCTTGAGCAATCGCCACTGATAGCTGGCGTAGAAACTCCCCAGCGGCCGGAGCACCCCAGCGAGTTCGAGATTGGTGATCACCGTTTCGATCACCAGCGGACGGATGTCGGTGGCCTGCGCAAGCTCATAGAGCGAGATATCCCATTCGCCGTGAGCGGACGCACTCGAAACGAGAAGCTCGTCGAGGAGCTGCCTGATCGCCTGCGGCGTGGGCGTGTCGCCGTAGGTAAAATTTTCGAGCACGATCCGATCGTCGGCACAGGCCAAGAGTTCACAGACTGAGGGCCTCCCGTCGCGGCCGGCGCGGCCCGTCTCCTGAGCGTAGTTTTCCAGGGTCTTGGGCAGGTTGTAGTGATACACCCCGCGGATGTTGGCCTTGTCGATACCCATGCCAAAAGCGATCGTGGCAACAATCGTGTCGACACGGCCCGCCATGAACGCATCCTGCGCATCGTGCCGCTGTTCATCCGGCAGGCCCGCGTGATAGGCGAGTGCCTCGAGCCCGCTCTTTCTCAGATGCGCTGCCACCTCCTCGGCGGTCTTCTGCAGGGTGACATAGACAATCGCGGGTTCTCGTCGCTCGAGCAACCGGCTCGTCAACACCCCGAGCCGCTCCCCTGCCGAGCAGGGAGTGATCCGGTAGCGGAGATTCGGACGCAGAAACGAGGTCTGCACATGGTCGGACTCGGCAATGCAGAAGGCACGGCGGATGTCGGCGGCGACGTGGGGTGTTGCGGTCGCCGTCAACGCCAGCACGGGACTGATGCCAAGCTCCCGGGCCACGTGCGCCAGCCGCAGATATTCCGGCCGGAAGTTATGCCCCCACTCGGAGATGCAGTGGGCTTCGTCCACCGCCATCATCGCCACCCGCGTCTGTCTGAGCCGCGCCACAAACTGCTCGTTCACGAGCCGCTCTGGCGCGATGTAGAGCAGTTTCAGCGTGCCGCTTCGAATACTGTCATAGACGCTCGCCGTCTCCGCCACGGTCAGCGACGAGTCAAGCCGCGCTGCTGTAATACCCAGCGACCGGAGCACCTCGACCTGATCTTTCATCAGGGCGATCAAGGGCGAGATCACGACCGTCAGCCCGTCCATGAACAGGCTGGGCAGTTGGTAGCAGAGCGACTTGCCGGCACCCGTGGGAAAGATCGCCAGCGTGCTCCGGCCGGCCAGCAGCGTCTGGATCACCGTCTCCTGTCCGTCACGGAATTCGGCGTGACCGAACGTACGAGCAAGAACGGTGTGGAGATCGTGCGTCATGGGAGTGGCCGTGGAGGGCCGTAGGGCGTCTTTTGATGAAGTATACATGCGATCAGTATCTGTCAAGTCGGGGACGCAGACACCGCTATCATGCAACCGTGTCGCTTTCGGGGGAGAGGGCCGAACTGTCGGGACATTGGCCCTACCCCGTAGACTGCCGCGGTGGAGAACTGTTCCGTTCGCCGTTCCGGAGGGTCGTGCCATGCGCATTGCAGGCGTCCGCTTTGCTCGAATCGTCAGAGCCACGCTCTGCATTGGCTCCGTGTTTCTCTCGCTCACTGGACTCTTCCCCGGAGGTATCTGGATGACCATACAAAACGCCCGTGGTGACGATGCTCCCACCGGACCACGGGCGGCCGCCTGGAAGGCCGTCGACAAGGCGATTGAGGAAGGGAAGCCGAAGACGGCCGCCGCGGCGCTCGATGGGGTTGAGGAGGCTGCGTTCGCCGATCGGGCCTGGGCCGAGGTGGCCCGGGCGATCGCCACGCGGATCCTCGCCGAGACGGGCGACCGGGCAGCGGATGATCCGGAGCGACTGATCCTGCTTCACGGCGCCATCGACAAGGCCCCGCCGGAAACCCGCGGTGTGTTGGAGGCGATTCAGGCCAACTGGACCTGGGGCTTTTTCATGCAGAACCGTTGGCGTTTCCAACAGCGGACGGCCGGTGCCGCGGACAACGCTGACCTGCGCTCGATCGGCGAATGGGATCTGCCCACGATCGTCGGCGAGATCAGAAAGCGGTTCGCTGCGGCGATCGGCGGCCAAGGCAGTCCGGAACGAACCACCCTCCAGAGTCTGCCGGTTGGCGAATGGTCGGTGATCCTCGAGAAGGGCACGATGCCCGCTGCCTACAGGCCAACCATGTGGGACGTCGTCGCCCGCGACGCGATCGAGTTTGCCTCGTCCGGCGAACGCGGCCTTGTCGCCCCGGAAGACGCCTACGAACTCGATGCCACCAGCCCTGTGCTCGGCACGCTCGAGGACTTTCTCGCCTGGCAGCCGGAGGCCGACCCGTCCGTCACCGACCGCGACTCGCCACTGCTCGAAATAATACGGCTCTACCGCAGCCTGCTTGAGTTTCATCGCGCTGATACCGACCGCACGGCGCTTCTGGCCACCGACCTCGACCGCATCCTCTGGGCCAGCGGCGCGGTGGTCTCGGGTGGTGATGCCGCCGATCTCGCTGATCGCAAGGAAACTGCCCTGGAGGCCTTCATCGAGCGGGCGGGCGACCACGAGACCGCCACGCTTGCCCGCTTTCACCTCGCCAGCCTCCTGCAGCAGGATGACGGCGACAACGATCTCGTCGAAGCGCGTGGCATTGCACTCAAAGGGGCGGAGGCCCACCCCACGAGCCCGGGGGGCGTACTCTGCAAAAACCTCGTCGCGCAGATTGAGTCCAAGGAACTCTCGATCCAGACCGAGCGATCCTGGGCCGCGCCTTGGCCGTCGATCCGCGTCAGCTACCGGAATCTCACCACGGTGCATCTGCGGATCGCGAAGGCCGATTGGCAGGGCCGGCTGGCAGCCGGAAAACCCCATGCCGGCTGGCTGGACGACGCCGATCGAAAGGCAATCCTCGGCCTGCCAGCCGTGCGCGAGCAGCGGATCGATCTGCCCGCCACCGACGACTACCGGCAGCGGCACGAAGACATCGCCGTGGGCACGATCCTCGACGCGACGTCACTCGAGCCTGGTCCCTACTGGGTGATCGCCAGCCACAAGGCCGACTTCGGCGACAACGACAATACCGTGCACGTGGCACTGGTCTGGGTGACGCGGCTGGGAATTGTCTCGGAACAGCAGCGGCAACTCTTTGGCACGACGGCAGGCGGCCAGTCGCGCGGCCCCGTAGCCGGCCATGTCGTCGACCTGGCAACGGGCGAACCGGTGAACGGTGCGAGCGTGCAACTGTTCGTCCGCGAACAGCAGGGCAACCAACCGCAGCGTTTCAAGAGCGCTGGCAGCAGCACGACCGACAAGGACGGCCGCTATGAACTGCCTCTGGAACAGGGCCGTGAATATGTCCTGCTGGCCTCGGCCACAGTCGACGGAAAACAGCACCAGGCTACAACCGAGGCGACCAGCTTCTGGCGGAACGTGCAGCCCGATGTGCAGTCGTCGATCGTGCTCGTCACCGATCGCGGCATCCACCGGCCAGGCCAGATCGTCTTCTACAAGGGGATCGCCTGCGCCAGCAACCTTTCCACGGGAACATACGGCGCGGTCGACAACCGGGAGATCGACGTGATCTTCCGCGACTCAAACGGCCGCGAGATGGCGAAGGCCCGGCACACGACGACCGCCAATGGGTCATTCAATGGGAATTTTCCGATTGCGACCGGGGCACTGCCAGGTCAGTGGTCGATAGCGGCCCAGGCTATCGGTCCCGACGGTTTCTCGGGCGGTGTGGGCGTCCGGGTCGAGGAATACAAGCGACCGAAATTCCTCGTGACGCTGGCCGCTCCCGAGAAATCGGTGCCGCTCGGCGGCACCGTGGTGCTCTCCGGCACGGCCACGACCTACACGGGCGTATCGGTCGCCGACGCAAAGGTCCGTTGGCAGGTGGAGCGATCGGCACGCTGGCCGATCTGGTGCCGCTGGTTCTTCCCGGGCCTGCCCTTTGACAGCGGCAGTCAACGAATCGCGCGAGGCACGGCGGTCACCGATGCCAATGGCGTCTTCACCATCTCTTTCCCCGCACAGGCCGACCGCAGCGTGCCGAAGGAGTCGCTGCCGGTCTTCACCTATCGTGTCGTCGCCGACATTACCGACCAAAGCGGCGAAACGCGAAGCGACGAGCGGAACGTGAGCGTTGGCTACACCGATATCGAGGCGTCGCTCTCGACCGAGGCCTGGCAGGCCACCGCCGCTGATGGAAAGCCAGTGGCTGTCGCGATCACGCTCACCACGACCACGCTCGACGGTCAGCCTCACGCGGCTGCGGGCATGCTCACTGTCAACAAGCTCGTGCAGCCGGCGGACGTCGACCGCGGCGATTTTTTTGAGGCTCTGCCGAGGCCCATGCCGAGGCCCAGCCGCCGGGGACCAGGTTGGGCGGCCGTCCGACCATCGCCACAGCCGCTGCCACCGAATCCCGCCGATCCCGAGACCTGGGCCATCGGCGAGGCGGTGATGACGGAACAGGTATCGACCGATAAAGCCACCGGAAAACTCGTGGCCACGGCACAGCTCCCGGCGGGCATCTACAAGGCGGTGTTCGAGATTCCGGCAGCCGGTGACGTGCCGGCGGTGAAGGCGGAGCGGCTGATCGAGGTGATCGATCCACTGGCTGAACGCTATGGCGTGAAGCGGGCTTTCGTAATGAAGTCGCAGCAGCAGGAGATTGAACCGGGCAGGGATTTTTCCGCGGTCCTCGGCACCGGCTATGGAGCCGGTCGCGCGTACGTCGAGATCTCGCAGGCCGGAAAAACCCTCAACCGCTTCTGGACCCAGGCGGGCCGAACGCAGTGGCCTGTCAGCATGAAGGTGGGCGACGAACACCGCGGTGGATTCACCGTGCGGGCGTGGATGGTCCGCGACGGCCGGCTCCACGTAGAGACGCAGACGGTCGACGTGCCCTGGACCAACAAGAAGCTCGCCATCACCTGGGAAAGGTTTACGCGGCGACTGGAACCGGGGGCGAAGGAGGTCTGGCGGGCGAAGATTGCAAGCGCTACCGATCCGGTGGCAGGCCCGGCTGTTCCGGCAGTCGCCGAAGTCGTGGCCACTCTCTACGACCAGTCGCTTGACGCACTCAGCCCACACCAGTGGCCAACTGAGGGTCTGATGGGGCTCTTTCGCCGCGAGTCGAGCTGGCTGAACCTCGGCTTCACGAACAGCGGCGTGTCGTTCAATCAGATCATCGGCCAGTTCGCGAGCCGCGATGCAGAGGTGCCTGCGATGACCTATTGCGTGCTCCGCGAGCCGTTCGGTTCGCCGATCGGCGGCGGGTTCGGCGGAGTCTTCCCCGGCCAACGCATGCTGAAGCGAGGAATGCTGCGAGAGATGGCGGCTGCCCCGATGGCCATGTCGGCAGCACCGGCCGATGCAGTTGCCGCTGACGGCATGGAGCCGGAAAACGTTGCCAGAGCCCGCGTCGTCGCCGACCCAACCAGGCCAACCGATGGGCCCGGTGACCCTGCGGCACCACCAGCGGCCACCGTCCCACCGCCCCCGCGGAAAAACCTCGTCGAGACGGCATTTTTTCTACCCACGCTCAACTCCGACAAGGAGGGCAACCTCACGATCGAGTTCACGCTCCCTGACACGCTCACCACCTGGCAGTTCAAGGGGCTCGCGCATGATGCCAAGCTTCGCAGCGGAACGATCGTCGATAGCTGCGTGTCTGCAAAAGACCTAATGGTGGAACCGGTCGTGCCAAGATTTCTTCGCGAAGGAGACGTCGTGCAGATTCCGGTGAAGGTGAGCAACAGGTCGACCGGTCGGCTCAGCGGCACCGTGACGTTCTCCCTGGCCGACGCCCGGACCAACGACTCGCGGGATGGTCTCGTCGACGGCCCGCGTGAGCTGCCCTTCGATCTCGCGGCCGGTGAATCGAAGCCGGTTGTCTTCACTGTGAAGGTGGCCGACGGCACCGAGACGCTCCGCTATCTCGCCACCGGCTCGGCTGGTAGGGCAGCCGACGGCGAAGAGGCGTTTCTTGTCGTGCTGCCGCGCCGCGTTCTCGTCTCCGAGAGCGTGCCCGTGACGCTCGCAGGCCCTGGCGAACAGAAGGTGTCGCTCGACCGGCTCGTCAAGAGTGCGGGCAGCGACATCCAGAGCCAGTCGCTCGTCGTGCAGGCCACGTCGAACCCAGCCTGGTATGCCGTGCTCGCA
>Ga0164295_10000884_pt1 | contig 24872 bp, 18 predicted proteins | sample GEODES006metaG_FD_111798 | JGI IMG/M metagenome (GOLD analysis project Ga0164295, IMG submission 111798) | Oligotrophic lake water microbial communities from Sparkling Lake, Wisconsin, USA - GEODES006 metaG | ecosystem: Environmental > Aquatic > Freshwater > Lake | place: USA: Sparkling Lake... | reverse complement strand
GCCCCCCAAGTTGCTCGCGACTACGGAGACGTAGTAGGCCGTGTTATCCGGCAACGCAGTTTGCTGCGGCCCCCTGAGATTGCACGACGTGGTGGAGGACGACGTACAAGTGCCTGCCACCAAGCCACCAGTCGCAGCCGTATAGGCAGTTGCGGTGTAGTTCGCTACAGATCCACCACTTTCGGGAGCCAGCCAAGACACAGCCAACCGCCCGACATCACCAGCGACCATAACCTCAAGAGGCGGGCCAGGCGCCGCCAGAGTCGGTGGCATCACAACCTCCACACGGGGATCCGACTCAGCCGAGTCTGCGGTGGCGTTGGAAGCATGCACGGACACGTAGTAGCTCGTATCCGCCGCGAGCGAGGCGGCCGAACCGTCGACTGTGCAGAGCAAGTTCGCGGATGTGCATGTCGCAATCGCTTGACCGCCTGTTGCTGCAGCGAACACCGATGCGGTGTAACCCGCAACGGCCCCACCATCAGCCGGCGCGGCCCACGTGACATCGATGTCAGAACCAGAAGCCGATGCCTGCACCTGCGTGGGCACACCCGGGGCGGCGAGCGGCGGAACAGGCTCGTTGCGCACTGTGAGGGTGCGTACTGAGTAGCCGATATCCGCCAAACTGATCATCACACCCCCGTCGACCTTTGACACATCAGGCGAGATCAGCGTGGTCACTCCATCCACAACACTTGCGATGCTGAAGCCCGTGGCGATCGCCGCATCGACTGTGGTCTCCAAGGACGTGAAGTACGACTCAGGAAGCCACGCGTTAAACGAACCACGCACCGGGTTGCCATTGACATCAAGGTGAGGATTGCCAAGTTTGAGTTCCCAGTACGGTTCCGGGTAGGTCGTGAACTGCAACGCGAGCGGTGCCATGTGCGGCCCTCCTTGCGCATCGGTCGCGACGTACATACCGCCTCGCTGCGATCGCTCACCTTCAGACCACGTCCCCATATCCTGAGTGTTGCCCATGAATCGCCAGCCACTGCCAACGTCCGTTGCGCGGGTCGTGTCATCACCACATGCACCTGCGGTGAGTGGGGAGTAGCAGGAACTAAGTGTTGGATCCCAGTCAATGTGTATTGGTTTTCCGCTGAGCGTGAGCGTTCGTCCGGCGGTGTCATCACCCGAAACCGTGATGCGAAGATCCCTTGCCAGTGCCGAAGTCATCCGTGGAACCCACGCGCCAACCCGAATGACAAGAGATAAATCTGCATCGAGAATTGCAGGGTCAAATCCTTGGGGCAGGGCCGAATCGACATTCCACGATCCCTGGATCGACCAGTTGAAACTAGACACGTACCCGTCGAGAGTGCTGACTTGAGCCGCCAAGCCAGCCATCCCATAGTCGACGCCTTGTCCACCGACCTGCACAGAAACAGAGTCAATGCACATCTGATCTTCTGGGCTCTCACACATCGGCCAGTTACCCGACGATCCAGGCGGAAGAACCGTCGGGACATCTAAGACGGACACCGCACCCGCAGAGGGCATCAGCAAGGTGCAAGCAACAAGCGCCAAAGCGCCAATGGGAATCAGACGCTTCATGGGAACCCCCTGATTGGAAACTACCCAAATAATACACAGGCAAAGCCCCTTTTTGCAGAAAATAAGTCCAATTGGCCTGACCTACCTGGTGTGACTATGACTGAAGCCGTCCCCAAAGACATTTGGGACCAGAAGTTGGCTGAGGTTCCCATACGTTGTGCGGGAAAACCAGTCGATCTACTGAGCTCGTAGTCGATCACGCAATACGAACTTCTCGATTTTCCCGGTGCTTGTCTTGGGTAGGTCGGAAAAAATGATCTGGCTCGGCGCCTTGAAATGCGCGAGTCTCTCGCGGCACCAATCGATCAGGGCCTGCTCAGTGATTTCCTGACCCTGCGCCACCGTGACGAATGCGACCGGGACTTCGCCCCAGCGCTCGTGTGGCCCAGCAATGACTGAAGCCTCTGCTACCGCAGGATGCGCGACCAACACCTGCTCCACTTCGATGGAACTGATGTTTTCGCCACCGCTGATGATGATGTCCTTGGAGCGATCTCGCACTTCAATCATGCCGTCGGGATGCCACACCGCGAGGTCACCCGTCCGAAACCAGCCATCCGCGTAGGAAATCGCGGTCTGTTCTGGATCGTTGAAGTACCCAAGCGTCACATTGTTGCCGCGCAACCAAATCTCGCCCATGGTTTCGCCGTCGCGCGGAACGATCGTGCCATCCGGTGCCACAACACAGAGTGGTTGTGAAATGAGGTTGGGAGCACCTTGTCGCGACTTGAGCTTCGAACGCACGTCATCGGGCAATTCGTCCCATTCGGGATACCAAGGCGATGCCACCATCGGTCCGAAGGTTTCGGTGAGGCCATATAGATGCATCACATCGAAACCTAAGGACTCCATCGCGGCAAGCAAAGTGGGCGAGGGCGGCGATCCGCCAGTGCCCACTTTTACCCGTCCGGTCAACGGACCGGCTTCCGGTGCCCGAACTAGATCACCCAAGACAATGGGTGCTGCACAAAGACAGTTGACGCCTTCTTCCCTGATGAGGCGCCAGCTCTCGGATGGCACAACCTTGCGCAGACACACTTGGGTGCCGCCGGCTGCAACGATCGCCCAAGGGAACGTCCAGCCATTGCAATGGAACATGGGCAGCGTCCACAGGTAGACCGTGTCGACACCAAGGTTGAGGTGATACGCCATCGCAACGGACTGCAGATAGGCCCCGCGATGGTGGTACATCACTCCCTTTGGTTTACCCGTTGTTCCGCTGGTGTAGTTCAAGCACAGTAGGGAACGTTCGTCAGCAACCGGCAGGCACAGCGGTGTAGCTGACTGAGCGCGAAGTCTGATTTCTTCAGCCGCAAGGACTGGGACCGCGATCTCACCTGCCCGATCCAGAAAGTCCTCGTCCACAATGGCCAGTCGCGCACCGCAATGTTCGACGATTGCGGCAATCTCCGCAGCCTTGAGCCGAGTGTTAAGCGCAACGAGCACAGCCCCAGCCATCGGAACACTGAAGTGTGCCTGCAAGAGGATCGAGGTATTCGGCGCGAGCACAGCCACGCGATCACCCGGTATGACCCCTAGCTCAGCGAGAAGCCCAGCCTGGCGCGTGCACTCCTCCAGCAATTCGGCGTAGGTCAGGCGGATATCCCCGTCAACAACGGCAAGTCGTCCCCCGTGAACCACAGCAGACCGCAAAAGATGGTCGATGGGCGTCAATTCAGCGTGAGACGCCTCCGGGAATACCGGCGGTTTCGTGCCCATGGCCAATACCCCTTCCGTGATTGAGAGTTGAACCCTCCCATGAACCTCTCATGCTCCGGGTTGTTCCGGTCAGACCCTCGTATCGGAATGGGACAGCAGGAGCGGCTTCCACACGAGAGGATTGGGACTAACCAGCGATCCGTTGACTAGCGCACTGAGGTGAGAATTCATGAGCGAAACAGGGCTTCCTTTCCTGCATAATCCGTCCTCTGTTGCCATCATCGGAGCCTCCGACGATCCGGACAAGATCGGTGGCCGGCCCATCGCGTTTATGCGCAAGTTCGGGTTCACTGGCGCAATTCTTCCCGTCAACCCGAGCCGAGCCACAATTCAGGGCATTACTGCCTACCCCGATGTTGCCTCTTTGCCCATGGTTCCCGACGTGGCCATCGTGGCTCTCCCCGGTGAGGCTGCAGTGGCGGCCGTCGAGGCGTGTGCCGCCTTAGGAGTCAAGGGTGGCGTGGTCATGGCTTCCGGCTTTGGCGAGACCGGGCGCCCCGAGGATCTCGCGCGTCAACACCATCTTGTGGCAATTGCGCACGCAGGCGGGATGCGCCTTGTGGGCCCCAACTCCCAGGGGCTCGCCAACTTTGGCACCGGGACGATCTTGAGTTTCTCGACCATGTTTGTTGAGCAAGAGCCACTAGATGGCCCCATCGGCATTGTCAGTCAGAGCGGTGCAATGTGTTCGGTTCCGTACGGACTTCTCCGCCGCCGCGGTCTCGGTGTTCGCTACGTACATGGCACCGGCAATGACGCCGATCTCGGCGTGGGTGATCTTGCGCTTGCCGTACTACAAGATCCGGAGATCAGGCTTCTGCTGCTGTACTTGGAGGACATCCGCGATCCTGCTTCTCTCACAGCCGCCGCCGCACAGGCACTGGATCGAAATATTCCGATTGTGGCCATGATGGGTGGGCGAAGCGTCGACGGCCGGCGAGCCGCTTCATCGCACACAGGAGCGTTGGCCAACGAGCAAAGAGTGGTGGATGCATTCTTCCATCGAGTGGGCATCTGGCGAGCAAAGAGCATGAGTGGCATGGTCGACACCGCCGCTCTCTACCTCAAAGACTGGCATCCCCGCGGACGACGACTCGCCATCGTGAGCAACTCGGGGGCTATCTGCGTTCTGGGAGCTGACGCGGCCGCAGACAACGGCTTGCAATTAACGCAATTTACGCCGGAGACTTCGCAGGCACTCACGGAGATTTTGCCTACCTTCGCCACAAAGACAAATCCTGTCGATATCACTGCAGCATTGCTCACCGATAGCAGCCTCTTCGGAAAGGTGTTTCCCGTTCTGGCTGCAGATCCTGGTGTAGACGCAGCCCTCGTCGGTATTCCGGTCTCTGGAAAGGGATACGACTTCCCCCGCTTCGCCGCGGACACCGCCGAGTTCGCTGAGCGTGACCGCAAACCCGTGGTGGTGGCAATACCCCAAGAGCCGGTCGCGCGCGCATTCCGCGATAAGGGCCTCGTTGTATTTGATGACGAGGCGACGGCACTAGCGGCTTTAGGACAGTTTCTGCACCATCGCGAACTCATGGAAGAGGTCCGTCGACTTGGACCAGTCCAAGTTTTCATAAAGGGATCTCCTTCGGTGCGCAGTCTCAGCGAGTCGGCAGCGTTGGAGTTCCTCAGCTCGCGCGGCATTCCGGTGTCGCCATCCACGTTGTGTGCCACTACCGAGGCGGCCGTTGCGGCTTTTGCATCGCACGGAAGCATCCCGGTTGTCGTCAAGGGGTGTCCCTCCCAAGCAACCCATAAGAGCGAATTGGGATTGGTGCGACTCGGGCTATCCACGAGCGAAGGAGTTGCGTCAGCAGCCAAGGAAATGTTCGAGATCATGTCTCGCCTCGAGTTGGAAAACGACGGAGTAATCGTGGCGCCGATGATCCGTGGAGTTACGGAAGGAATGATTGGCGCACACGTCGATGCCGTGTTTGGTCCAATCGTGCTCCTCGGTGCAGGCGGCAAGTATGTGGAAGCCCTTGACGACGTCCAGGCGTTGATCCCGCCCTTTGACAAATCAGCAGCCCTAGCCGCGATACATCGGCTTCATATCTCGCCGCTACTTATCGGCGTACGCGGAGAGCCGCCCACAGATATCGATGCCTGGGCTCGTGCCGCTGTCGCACTGGGTCAACTGATGCTTGCCGACCCATCGGTCCAGAGTGTAGATGTCAACCCGCTCATGATCGGGGCAGCGGCTGGGGAGCCTTCGTTTGGGGCTTTAGCCGTAGACGCAGTGGTCGAACTTGCCTAAATCGACTGCCGCGTTAGTCGCTCCTGTACCAATCTAGAACATCGGCACTATGGGCCCCAATGGTCTGATCAAGAAGTTGGCTTCTAGATAGAGGAGAACACTGTGAAGGGTCGCCTCGTCGCACTCTTGGGTCCGTCCCAAGTGGAGATCCAGGAATATGAATTGCCAGCTTTGCCACCTGGGGCAGCTCTGCTGAAGGTTCGCCGAGCGAACGTGTGCGGATCAGATTTGCATATCTGGCACTTCCTCAGCGTTGCGTTTCGCGACGTTGTCATGGGTCATGAATTCGTGGCCGAGGTAGCAGAACTTGGTGAAGGTCTCACTACTGACAGCGCTGGTCAACCTCTCGCCATCGGCGATCGAGTGGCGCCTGTGTACTACCACACCTGCCTAAAGTGCGTTGCTTGCAGCCGAGGCGATTTCGAGATGTGCCTGAACGTCAACCGAAATTCAGCGCTTGCGCCGGCCACGCCACCACACTTCAACGGCGCCTTCGCCACGCATTACTACCTAAGCCCAGGGCAATTCTTCTACAAGGTGCCAGATGAGGTCAGCGATGCAGCCGCAGCTGGCGCTAACTGCGGGTTGGCGCAGATGGTCTTTGCAATCGACAAACTCGGTGTGCGATACGGCCAAAACGTCGTCGTCCAAGGAGCCGGTGGATTAGGCCTCTACGCGGCAGCCGTTGCCAACCGCCAAGGTGCGCGCGTGATTGTCGTGGAGAAGGAGCCCGTACGCATCGCAGCCGCACTGCAGTTTGGCGCTCACCACATCGTGGATATCAATGAATTCCCATCCGCTGAGGAGCGAACTGCACGGATCATGGCGTTGACGGATGGCATCGGTGCTGACGCCGTCATTGAGCTCACCGGTCGTGCTTCAGCTTTCGCCGAAGCGGTGGATTTCTCTCGCCCCGGTGGCCACATCGCCTCCATCGGCAATCTCAATGTCGGCAAGGAATTCGAGATTAGTTTTGCTCCAGCGCTCATCACACGTAAACAACTGCGAATCTTCGGAATTCTGCGCTATCACCCGTGGTACCTCAAGCGCGCGTTGACCTTTCTTGCCGAAAACGCTTCTCGCTTCCCCTTTGAGGAACTCAGCGATCGAGTTTTCGCGTTGGATGACATCACTACAGCCCTAGAGCTGAGCGAAGCCCGCGCTGTATCCCGAGCTGCCATCATTCCCTGACCACGTAACCACCAGAAGAACCCATTGGAGATCACATGAAGACGTACGGGAACTACATCGGTGGCGAGTGGCGCGAGCCAGGAGCAAGTGGAACTTTTTCGGTATTCAATCCTGCTACCGGCGAGATCGTTGCAGAGGTGGCGTCGGCGACTGCGGATGACATCCGTGACTCGATCGACCGGGCGGAGACTGCGATGGCCGGCTGGGTAGCAATGCCTGCTATTGAGCGCTCGCACATCCTGCGCCGTGCAGCGGCAATCATGATGGGACGCATCGACGAGCTTGCCGAAATTCTTACCCGCGAGCAGGGGAAGCCGCTGGCGCAAGCCAAGGGCGAACTCACCTATGGTTGTGGGTTCATCGACTGGTTCGCTGAAGAAGGTCGGCGAGCGTATGGCGCCACCATTCCCGCGAGCGTTCCTGATAAGCGAATCATCGTCATCAAGCAACCCATCGGAATCAGCGTGGCCATAACGCCGTGGAATTTCCCGTCCTTGCAGTTGCTCCGCAAGTTGGGAGCGGCGCTTGCCGCCGGCTGTCCCATGATTGCAAAACCTGCGGAACTCACGCCGCTATCCTCGCTTGAGATCGCGCGGGCCTTCGACGAGGCCGGTCTACCCAAGGGAGTGCTCTCTGTTGTCTGCGCACCGGAACCTTACGAATTTACTGATGTGATCATGGCTGACCCGAGGGTGCGCGCAGTGTCCTTCACTGGGTCAACCGAAGTCGGCAAACTACTCATGCGTCGCGGTGCCGATCACGTGAAAAAGGTCTCGTTGGAGTTGGGTGGACAAGCACCAACGATCGTCTTCGAAGATGCAGACCTTGATGTCGTGGTCGCCGAAACCATGGCTTCAAAGTTCCGCAATATGGGTCAGACCTGCGTCTCCGTCAACCGCATCTACGTACACGAATCCATTATTGATGAGTTGGCCTCACGAATGCAGGTCGCGATCAGTCAACTCACCATCGGTGACGGTCTGGATCCGAATAGTGCCGTTGGCCCGCTCGTGGAACCCGCTGCGGTCGACAAGGTAGAACGGCACGTAGCCGATGCCATTTCGAAGGGCGCACGAGTCGTGCAGGGCGGTAAGCGTGCCAGTGGTGCCCATTTGCATTCAGACCAGTTCTACGAGCCGACACTTCTTGTTGGAGTCGACGAATCTATGCAGGTTATGCAGGAGGAGACTTTTGGTCCGGTCGCTCCACTCGTCCCCTTTTCTGACGAGAAGGACGTGGTTGCCCGCGCAAATGGCACACCATTTGGATTGTCTGCCTACCTGTTCACTCGCGATATCAATCGAGCGATACGGGTAACCGAAGCATTGGAGTTCGGCACAGTTGGAGTCAATGATTCGACTTTTTCCGCGGTCCAAGCACCCTTTGGCGGATTCAAGCAAAGCGGCCTTGGCCGTGAAGGTGGCTTCCTCGGTCTCGATGACTACATGGAACACAAATTCATTTCCATCGGTAACGTTCGCTAAGACCGGCTTAACCCGATGAAAGCGACAATCCTGGGAGCAGGAGAGTCTGATCGCACTCCCCAACCCGGACGCACAGCGATTTCTATGGCGGTCGAATCCGCCCTCGCAGCCATCAGCGATGCCGGAATAGAGATCGGTGAGATCGATGGCGTTGTTACCGGCTACTCGCTGGCGGAACGGCACCTCGACTTCAGTGCAGATTTATCTGAAGCTCTTGGGGTCCGTCCGCTGTGGTCGCAGACCATCTCGCGAAGTGGAGCCACTGGCTCATCAGTTGTAGTCGACGCTGTTCTTGCGGTCATGGGCGGCGCGTGCACGACGGCACTAGCCGTATGGGCAGACAACCGAGTTTCGGGAAATCCCGAGGATATGACCGGAGCCCTCTCGGCATCGCTGAATGCCTTCGAGGTTGCCAGCGGTCCACTCATCACCACGCAGTACGCGCTCATAGCGCACTCCTATATGTCACGGACCGGCGCAACGAGTGAGGACCTCGCTTCGGTCGCAGTGCAATTCCGTAAGCATGCCTCGCTCAACGAGGCTGCGAAATACCGAAAGCTCATCACGATCGATGATGTTCTTTCCTCGCCGATGGCATCCTCTCCCCTACACCGACTCGAATGCGCTCTCGTGACCGACTACGGCGGCGCTGTGGTCGTCACTCGAGCAGATCGAGGCAGCACGGGATCCATTGATGTTCTTGGCTTCGGAGAAGCGCTGTCTCATTCGTCGATCCTGCGTAATCCAGAACTCTTCACGACCGGCCACACCGCTGCGGGACAGTCCTCACGAACGGCATTCGAAATGGCTGGAGTCGGTCCCGCTGACCTCGACATGGCGCAGATCTACGACTGCTTCACGATTACGGTCCTCATGCTCATGGAGGACTTCGGACTTTGTGGGCGCGGCGAGGCCGGGGCGGCGGTTCGCGACGGGATGCTGGATCGCGAAGGCGCGCTTCCGAGCAACACCAATGGTGGCCTGCTTTCCTGCGGATCCGGCGGCATTTTGCACGTGACAGAGGCCATCCGCCAGATGCGTGGAGTCGCTGGTTCGCATCAACTGCCCTCTCAACCTGAACTTGCCTTGGTTCACGGCAACGGAGGCATCCTCGGCGCCCAAACCACTCTGATCTTGGGAAGGCGGTAGTGGTGAACGATCCGGCGGAAGACCTCTGGAAGGCATGGGCTGACGGACGGCTCTGTATCCAAAATTGCACGAACTGTGGTGCCTTGCAGCACCCGCCTGGGCCTGTGTGCGCTAGTTGTCACGCCACCACACTTGAACTCATTGACATTGCGCCTGCCGGAAAGCTTGTGGCGTGGTCGACAGTGCACCGAGCGCCTTCACCCACCTTTGCCGACGAGGTGCCTTACACGATCGCTGTCATTGCACTCGACCCCACTACATTTATCGAGTCCCGAATTTCATCTGCCGTAGCGGAGAGTGACCTTCAAGTCGGAATGACCGTGCGCCTCAAACTCAGCAAGATAGCCGGGCGGGCGATGCTGGTGGTTGCCGGACTCGTCTGACTTAGGGAACCGGGTCAGGGGCCAAGGTCGATCCCCCCGGATGGTGGCTGTGCGAGATCGCATCCTCAGTCGTGAACGGCCGCTCTTTGACCTTTGTTTCCTGATACGCGATCTCCCGCTCAACGGCGCGATTGTCTCCCTTGTATTTAGCGACCCACATGCGCCCCGCGTCCTCAGACATATGGCACAAACCCGGCACCATCGGATACTGACTGCACATGGAAGGCCCTGCATTGCTCGAAGTTGCCTTGGGGGCCTGAGCTTTCCCGCCAAGGCGTGGAGCAGCAAACAACTTTTTAGCGTCACCACCGCAGGCTTCACATGCCATGACTTCCGGCGCGGGACGGGCAGTCCAATGTTCGGCCGTTTGGCCACAACTGTGACAACGGTAATCGTTGAGTATGTCCATGGCGATCTACTCGTAGCAGTAGGGCGCGTGCTGGTACTGAGCCCAATCGTCGGGATCATGGTTGATCCATACGCTCAGATCCTCTGCCTCTGCCATCCGCTTGATGCGCAGCAGGCTATGTACAGCCGACAACGTGTCCACATCCAGCGGGAACGGCCATTCGTTTTCTAGTGCCGCACGCAAGTGCACCGCGTCTCCGGTCAAGAGGAAGGTACGACTCGCGAGCCGCACCTTGAGGCTGACTTCACCCGGGGTGTGCCCGGGCGTGGAGAGGATGATCAAACTGCCGTCGCCAAAGACATCAAGGTCAGTCCCGCGCGGCACGACTCGCCAATTCCAGTCGCGATACTGGGCGACATGCTCAGGGATGAAACAGAAACTCCCCAACTTTGCCGGGAAGAAGGCGAACTCCAACTCTCCCTGACCAGCGTAGAAAGTGGCATTCGGGAAAAGGTGATGTCCACCAGCGTGGTCAAAATGTAGGTGCGAAGAAATCACATACTTGACATCTTCGAGTTTGTATCCGAGCGCGGCAATCTGTCGATCGATGCGCTGGTCGGCCGTGCCCGTGATGCCTAATCCATCTGCAAGTTCCTGGCCATAGATCGCTACTGGATCCTCGATGGCATCGGGATAGATGCCAGTATCAAAGAGCACCAAGCCCTGTGGATGCTCAATGAGGAATGCGGGCATAGGGATGGTGACCTTGCCCGACAGCCCGTACATAAGTGAGATTGCATCCACGGTCAACGTCGGGCAATCCAGTGCCCACATCCTGCGTGCAAATCCGACAGACATCTCTCGTCCCTCCGGTCGCGGGCTACCAGCATCCACATAGGTCCACCAGCCGGGCCGTGCCAGTTTGGGACACGCCCGAAACGGCATCGGTGACATGCTGAGCGGAAGTCTTCGGGCCAGGCAGGAGAGCACATGACGACCACGACACACATGTCCCCCAAGGCACCGACGGGTGCTGATCTGGACCGCCTCCGGGCCCGTGCATACGAGTTGAGAGTCTCGATGCTCGATATGGCTGCGGGCAAAGGCGAGGGTTACGTCGCTCAGGGCCTCGGCATGGCCGATTGCCTGGCTGCCCTGTACTTCTTCGAGATGCGCCACGACCCCCAAAATCCAAGTTGGGCGCAGCGCGACCGTTTCCTGCTGTCCACGGGTCACTACTCCATCGCCATGTATGCCCTTTTGGCAAGAGCCGGCTACCTTGACCTAGCCGAGCTGCCCACCTACGGCCTCAATGGCTCCAGGCTCCCTATGAGTACCTTCGATGACCTGCCGGGCATTGAGATCGTCGGTGGCTCGCTCGGGCAAGGTCTAGGCCAAGCAGTCGGGATGGCAATCGGGCTGCGCTTGGATGGGCAAGGATCCCGTGTTTTCTGCGAAGTCTCAGACGGAGAGTTGCAAGAAGGCTCGACCTGGGAAGCCCTGATGTCCGGAGCCACATTTAATTGCGACAATCTCGTCGCCCTTTTTGATTGCAACGGCGTCCAAGCCGATGGAGCCATCCACGTCCAGTTAGAGCCGGTCGCAGAGAAGATCGCTGCATTCGGCTGGGACACAGTGGAGATCAATGGAAATGACATGGTGGCCCTGACTACAGCCCTCGTGAACGCACGTCAGGCCGATGGCCGTCCCAAGGCCATTGTCATGCGCACCCAACCCGGCTCTGGCATACCTACACTCGAGCGACGTGAGCGTGCTCATTTTGTTCGCATCTCCGATGGAGAGTGGCAGGTTTGTCGCCAAGAACTTGAAGCCAGTCGACCGGAGGTGCGCAATGACTAGCGAACAGTTGATCGTGGGACAAACCCGCGGTATGGGCGAGCTCATCGAGATCGCGGGCAAGACAACCGAACTCGCCCCCTTCGGCAAAGAACTCGCAGCACTAGGCCGTGAGCGTTCCGACATCGTGGCACTGACGGCCGATATGGGTCGTTACAGCGACATCCTCACCTTCCGCGACGAACACCCGGACAGATTCTTCAACGTCGGAATGGCCGAACAGAATCTCATCGCCGTCTCAGCCGGTCTAGCGAAAACCGGAAAGATTGCGTACTGCACGACGTACTCCGTTTTTGTCTCCCGGCGCGCTTATGATTTTGTCGCCATAGCGGGCGCCCATTCCATGGCAAACGTCAAAGTTTTCGCCGGAATGCCTGGGCTCATGAACGGCTACGGAGCAACCCACCAAGCAACAGAAGACCTCAACATGATGCGCGGCATTGCCGACCTGACAATCATCGATCCTTGTGACGCCACCGAACTCAAGCAGGTCGTGCGCGCGGTTGCCGATATTCCAGGCACCGTCTACGTTCGGCTGCTTCGCGGCAATGTCCCGGTAGAACTCGACCCGGCGACCTACCAATTCGAGGTAGGAAAGGCGACGGTCCTTAGACCGGGTGGCAGCGTTGGAATAATTTCTACCGGCTATATGACGGCTCGTGCCCTAGATGCAGCGGCTCACGTTGCCCCACAAGGCGTCAATGTTGGGGTACTTCACGTGCCCACCATCAAGCCCTTCGATACAGCGGGCGTGCTCGCATTCGCGGCCCAGTACGACCGGGTCATCGTCGCCGAGAATCACAAGACAACGGGTGGCCTAGCCACCTTGGTTATCGAGGCGATGTTTGATGCGGGCGTCCTTCGTCCAGTCGAGAGAATCGGCCTTGCTGATTCTTTCTTCGAATGTGGATCACAGGAATACCTCGAGGCTCGCTACGGGGTGGACCTGCCACGCTTTGTGCGCGCCATACTTCAAGAATCCTGAAGCGGCTAGCACTAGCGCACATGGGGCGGGTCAGTTGATCGGCAGTTGCCTTGCTAGCCGATCCACCCGTTGAAGGGCCTCCACTACGAGCGTCTCGGTCACGGGGATCAAGAAGTTTGCCAGGTGTGGTGCAGTCAGAGTTAATTCCGCAATGACCTGATGCTGGGGCTCTACCGGAGCGACGATGCCAAGATCCTCCGAACTCGCCGGTAATCCAGTTGCCCTGACAAACGACATCAGATCGAGAACTTCGGCATCTGCGCGCCCTTCCGCGGCTAACTGGACTATTGCCCCCCACGCCACGTGATAGCCGTGCAGCAAAGACTTTGCACCCTGCGTTGCCATAAGTCCCCGAGTAAGTGAGTGAGCTAGAGACAGCCCCCCGTTCTCGAAAGACAAACCGCTGAGCAAGACCACCGCCTCTACTACTCGGTCCACGGCATCAGTGACGCGATGCTCTTCGCAATCACGTAGCGCCTCGACGCTGTCCGCGCGCAATGTCTGATAGCAGTGCTGACCAATAGCCGACGCGATTCCGAGCGGGCGCGTGCCCAACGGGGTCATGCCCGTGCCATTCCGACAGGCGTCTGCCTCAAACACCTTCGACAGCGCATCGCCAATTCCTGACCGGAGAAATCTCGCTGGTGCTCCGACGATGAGGCTCGTGTCGACGATGACAGCAGCTGGATTCGCGACCATCTTGTCCACCGAGATCAAGCGATGGTCGTCGTCGTACATCGCGATCACGCTGCTCGTCGGACTGTCGTTTGAGGCGATCGTGGGCACTGTGACCATGGGAACGCCTAGGCGCAGGGACATCGCTTTCGCCGTATCCAGCACCTTGCCGCCGCCAAGTCCCACGACTACTCCAGAACCTAGCCCGCGACAGGTTTCCGTAAGTTGCTCAACGTTCGCGTAAGTAATCTCCCCAGCGAACAGTGCTACGTGAGGCGCAAGTCCAGCAGCGGTGAGCTGGGAAAACACTCTGTCGCCGATAAGTTCGCGAACTGGCTCATCCATCACGAGAATCGGTCGCATGCCGAATGCTTGGACGATCTGGCCGAGTTGGTCCAGCGCAGTAGGCCCTTGCAAGTAGCGCCCGGGGCTTGCAAAAAGCCGATTACCGGTTCCGTACATCACTAACGGGACATAGCCCGGCGTCGCCGGAACACGCCGCCGCCACTGGAGTAGGCGAGCAAGGCGATGAGAGTCAAACCGCCGATGAGGAGGTAGCTCACGGCGTCAGACAATTTCAGTGCCGGAACAATCTGGGTGGCAAGGCCGAGCATGAGTGCACCCACTAGGCAGCCAAGAAATGACCCACGGCCCCCAAGCAAGCTTGCTCCGCCAAGGACGGGGGCGGCAATGGCCAACAACGTGTAGCCGTTGCCGACTGTGGCGTCACCCGTGCCCACCTGGCCTGCAACGACAATGCCAGCGATGCCAGCAACGATCGCGGCCAGGACGTAGGACATCACTCGCATTCTGGCGACGTTCAGACCCAATCTCGTCGCGAAATTGGGCTCTAGGCCGGCTGCGCGAATGAGTAGTCCAAATCGACTACGCCACAGCACAAGGTCAGCGATCACAAGTAAAGGAATGATCACAAGGAATGGCGCCGGGATGAACCCGATCTTTTTTGTCATGAAAGTCATGAGTTCGGAGTTGATGGCACCTCCGGCAGTAGGCCGCAAAAGGAGCGCAAGCCCCGAGACGACGCCAAAGGTCGCGATGGTGGCAATGACTGGTGAGAGTTTTATGTATTGCGTGAGGACAGCATTCACCCCACCAATAATTACGCCGAGAACAACGACGATCCCGAGTGAGAAAATTAGGAGAAGTACAGCGTTGCCCTGGGTGATGAGGTAGGACATCACCACGACGGTTAGACCTACTACGGCTCCCACCGAGACATCGATGCCACCCAGCATTAAGACCGAGAACTGTGCGACTGCGAGCACGGCAATAGGAAGAGTGAGCAGCAAAACATTATAGAAACTCTGGGCACTACCGAATCTTGGCTGGATAAAAATCGCAACTATCCAAATAGCTGCGACGATGAGGGAGAGCCCTGCGAGCCGCACAAAGTCTTGGGCTCCACCGGAGAGACGCTTACGGCGTGCGCCATCAGCTGCCATCTTGGAATCATCTTTGGCGCTTGAGGGATCTGCATGTGTCGCTACCGAGAAGCTCCCGACGATACTTTCTTCCGTCGCTCCAATACCCGGCAACTCTGCAACAACACGTCCTCGTGACATCACAACAATTCGGTCTGCCATCCCGGCTAACTCCGAAGCATCCGAGGATCCAATAACTACGCCGATTCCGCCATCCGCAGCAGAGCGCAACATGCGATAAATATCCATTCGGGATCGCACGTCGACACCCTGAGTGGGCTCCTCAATGAGCATTACCTGCGGATCTGTGGCGAGCGCCCGGCTGAGAGCCACCTTCTGCTGGTTGCCACCGGACAATGACGTGATGGGAAGTACGGGACTTCCCGCCTTGATACCGAATTCATCGATCTCGGATTTGATCGACTCTTTTTCCTTGCGCGGACTAATCACGCCCGCTGTGGCAAAAGTCTTCAGGATCCCCACCGTGAGATTTTCCTTGATACTTAGGGACTGGAACAGGGATTCCTTTCGGCGATCACCACTAAGGAAAAGCACTCCATTGCGCACCGAGTCGCCATAAGACTTCAGGGACTTCCCACGTGTCTCGAGGCTCCCCTGAACGCCATTGACCGCAGCGAGGCCTCTGAGTAATTGGCGCTGGCCATTGCCATCCGCCCCTGCGATTCCGACAATTTCACCAGATCGGACCGTCAATGACACCGGCCCGAATCCAGCGCCCTGCAACTCCTGCGCTACCAGTAGCGGCTCAGCATCCATATTTACGGCAGTGCGTTCTGGATACTCCACGTCTACTGCCGCGCCCGCCATGATTTCTACAAGTCCGACATAGTCCGTCTCAGAAGCCAGCATCGTGCCGCGCATGACGCCGTCGCGAAGGACTGAGATACGGTGTGCAACACGGAATACCTCGGAGAGACGGTGCGTAACAAAGAGCACTGCGACACCAGATTTGCCGACCTGGGTTACCAGATCTAAGACCCGATCAACGCCTGCCGCATCGAGAGCCGAGGTTGCTTCGTCAAGAATAAGTAATTTGGGATCTGCGGCTATAGCGCGCACAATCTCAATAAGCTGGCGATCTCCCGGCGCAATTGACGACGTCCTCGCATCAGCCGGGATGGATCCCAGCCCATATTGCGCGAGGGTCTCAGATGTCCACTTGGACATGTCGCGATAGTGCGGACGATGAAGCGCGGGAGTGCCAATAAAGAAGTTCTGAGCAACCGACAAGCCCGGGATCAGCGACCCATCCTGAAACACGGTGAGCACTCCAGCGCGCTGAGAGTCGCGTGGAGACTTTGTGTCGAGGGTTTGCCCAGAAACTTCTATGGCTCCTGCATCCGCCTTGACGGTGCCGCTCACGACTCCCACAAAAGTGGACTTGCCAGAACCGTTTTCGCCGACTAGCGCGTGAATTTCGCCTGGGGCCAGCGTCAAACTCGCGTTCTGAAGTGCGCGCACGACGCCATAGGTCTTGGAGAGGCCACTCGTGCTCAGCAGCACCTGGCCCGCCATAGCGGTGTCGCGATCAACGCTCACGTGGGTTCCCATCCTTGACACTTGAGGGTGTCTGGTGGCCGGCCTCACGGCCGGCCACCAGACGTACTTCTCGGTACTACTGAGCGGCCAGCATCTGGTTGACCAACTCGTCCGGGATCGTTGTAAGACCCGGGTAGTCAGCCGGCTTGTCGGCCTTGTAATCAGCCGCAGTCGCCTCAATGAATGGCTGCGGGTAGATCGACAGCGCAGGAATCTCAGTGCCACCAATGATGGCATCCATGATGTTAGACACGGCAACACGAGCTGACCAGGTCAGTGAGTTGGTGTCGATCAACTTGAATGCCTTGTCGGTGCCCTGACGTGCTGACCACTCCTTGAACAGGTCATTGTTCGAGGTCCAGGTGATGAAGTCAGGAATCTTCTTCCCAGCCTGGTCGTAGGCCTTCACGATCTGCGTCATCGGATCTGCGTAGTCGTACATGATGATGTTGACATCGTTGCCGCTCGCGAGCAGAGCAGTTGCTGCCTCGAATGCACCCTGAAGGGTCCAGTTCGTGTCAGCCTTGAAGACAACCTTGATGTCTGGAGCCTTTTCGGCGAGAGTATCTTCCGCGCACTTGTTCCATGCAGCACCCTGAGGGTTGCCTGGTGTGCCGTTGAAGAAGGCGATATTGCCGGAAGTGCCCAGAATCTCAATGGCCTTATCCGCCATCGCCTTGCCGTTGTCGCACACAATGCTCGTGACCTGGGTCGCGATTGAATCCGTGGGCGTTTCGGGCGATGGGCCGACGAAGATGCCAACCTTGGCGCCTGCATCTTGAGCCGCCTTGAATGCCGGGGCAAGCGCAGGTCCGAAATCGTTGTAACCGACGATGACGGTGGCACCATCAGCAGAGAGCTGACGAACACCGGCCTGCATTTGGGCGAGGTCGTACTCCGGCATGACCGAGATGATGCGGCCAACCTCGGGGTACGTCAGCGCCTGGATGATGGCTTCCATACGCGCGAACTTGCGCCAGGTGTTGAGCTCCGGGGAGATATAGCCAACGACCTGATCGCCACCACCTGGGATGGTGCAATCGGCGGTGGACCAGCACTCATAGGCGAGTGCTGTCTGCTCAGGCGTCAACGGAACTGCTGCACGAGTCAAAGCAGCCTGGATTTCAGGCGCAAGACTTGCTGCATCAACAGAGTCGGTGTTGAGGGCGATATTGACCTCTGCCTGAAGATCCCCGCTCGGTGCTGCCGACGTGGTAGGTGCCGGTGCTGCCGACGTGGTGGGTGCCGGTGCTGCCGACGTGGTAGGTGCCGGTGCCGTTGACGAGGACGGGGTGCTTGAACCGCCGCCACAGGCGGCGAGCAATACCGCAGCTGAAATGCCCGCAGTCGCCACGACAAGATTCTTGACCGTGAGACCACGAGGCGTTCTGCGCCGCGCAGTGGTGGAACTCTCCATTCGCATTCCTTCCCTAGTGGACAGACCCTTGAAGTAGGGCCTCATTCCCTCCTACATTGCGGCGACTACGTAGTGACCGCAACACCTTCTTGTCTCGCAGGAGGAAAACCATGGTGAGTCCGAGGGCCAGAACCAGACCCTGGACAAGATCGGGCGCGCCGCCCGTCAAACCGGCGACCTGAAGATTCAAGGTCAGCAGAGATACAAAGAGCGCACCGCACACTGTGGCAACAAAACTGACTCGCCCGCCCGTAAGAACAGCTCCGCCGAGGACGACAGCGACGATTGGTGCCAACAAATATGGTGCGCCGATTGTGAGGTCAGGCGTGCGCAAGAGACCAGAGAGCAAGATTCCACCGACGCCATACAGCACTGCAGCGAGCACATAGGCGAGGATGCGATAGAACCGAGCCTTCAAGCCCACGAGTGTGCCCGCGGCGACGGAAGCGCTACTTGCCACCAAACGACGACCGGAGACCGTCATCCACGTGACAAAAGTCGCTAACCCGGCTAGCACAAGACTCGCAATCAGAATGAAGCTGATGCCGGCAATGTTGTTGCCGCTGAAATCAACCAATAGCGGCGGCACACTGCTGACATTGAGAATCTGACCGCGGTAAAGACGCGCAAATCCAATGGCCAACATGCCCACCGCGAGCGTGACAACGAGTGAGTTGAGCCCAAAAATCTCCACCAAGATTCCATTGGTGAGACCCATCAGGATGACGGCGACCAGAGACACGATGATGGCCTGGGCCAGCATGCTGTCCTGTCCGTCCGGGAATTTCAACATGATGATGCCGACGACCGTGATAGCTGATGGAACACTCAGGTCGATCCCACCAGTACCAATTACGAGCGCTTGACCTGCGGACGCGAGAACCATGATGCCCACGAGCGGGGTGAAGGCGGAGAGAATCCCCTGCCCGAAGATGCTCCCAGACGTTTGCAGCCCAGCCAGAGCAAGAAGAAGGACAACCCCGATCGCGATGACCGTAAGTGGTGTCACAAACCCTCGCGCTGGTCGACGCACAGTTCCACCCTCCCTGTCCCGCAGCGGTTGCCAATGTCAAAAAGTTGTCACAGGGGCACCTGAAGAAGATGTCTCATTGTGAGACGTGAATCACGTGACTCAAATCCTCCTCCTACGATCACTAGCGATGTGTGCTCCGATGCTCAATCGTTATCCGAGCTGAGATTGGTCGGACCGCCTGCGTTTCTATATGGGACACCCGTGATCCGGAGGAATGGTGTGCCATTCGACATAACCCTAGGGAGGTCTTCATGCAGGTCGGCGTCTATGCATTTGCAACTCCAGACGGGCTTCAGCCCGCAGAACTCGCCCGAGAAGTCGAGGCCCGAGGACTCGCCGCGCTGATGTTCCCCGAGCATTCACATATACCCGTAGCCCGTGCCACGAGTTATCCGGATGTCTACGGCGGCGGAGAACTCCCCGGGTTCTACATGCGGACCTACGACCCCTTCGTCAGCTCTACGTTGGCGGCATCGGCGACCACTCGCTTGCGCGTTGGCCCCGGCATTTGCTTGCTCGCCTTGCGTGAGCCCATCCACACAGCTAAGGAGGTCGCCTCCATCAGCCACCTCTCTGGCGGCCGGTTCAATTTCGGTGTTGGCTTCGGTTGGAATGCTGATGAATTCGACAACTTGGGCGTCCCATTCAAGGGTCGACACAAGTTGGTTCGCGAAAAGATCATGCTGATGAAGCGACTCTGGCAAGACGATGTGGCCAGTTTCGATGGCGAATTGGTGTCGTTGAAGCCGAGTTGGGCATGGCCAAAGCCGATCGACGGTCCACCTATTTTTCTCGGTGGAAACGGACCACTGACAATGAAGCATGCCGCTGAATGGGCAGACGTGTGGTACCCAACGCCTCCAGCAGAAGATCCGCTGCTGGAAAAGTCCGTGGCCACTTTCCGAATTCTCGTGGAAGAAGCTGGGCGCGACCCACAAGCGGTCAAGATCGGCTGCGCCCCCGGCGATGTCACCCGTAGCGACTTAGACGCCTACGCAGCGAACGGGCTGTCGTATGTGAATGTCGGGATGGTCACCACATCACGCGATGACGACCTACGCAGGCTAGACGATATCGCAGAGCGGGCCGCCGACTACATTGCCGACTCTCAGAAATAGTCCGCGTCAGGATCAATTCGATACGAACTGAGCTTGCGATAGAGGGTCGATCGTGACACTCCCACGATATTCGCCGCAATGACTTTGTTGCCATTTGACTGACGAAGTGCGTCCAAGATCGCCTTGAGTTCTACGTGTTCGAGGGCTGTCAACTGCCGGCGAGTTGCGCACGCCTGAATTTCTGACGGCAGATGTGCGGCCTGGATTTCACCAGTCGCGTCAGCTGCCACAGATTTGAGCAGTGCCCGCAACTGAAGAATATTGCCCGGCCACGGTGCTCTCACCAGAGAACGTAAGGCCCCCGAGGACAAGCGGAGTTTCCTTGATTGCGCATCGACCAAGATGACCTGAGCAATCGCTGGAATGTCCTCACTGCGTTCTCGGAGGGCCGAAATGCGAATCATCGGCCCAAAGACCGCTGCGAGACGTTCATGCTCGGGCGTCGCAGCCGCTCCGACCGCAGAAGTCAATGTGCCTACAACAATGCACTTCGATGACTTCACGGTGTCTGCAAGTCGTGAGGCGAGAGCCATCGCTACACCTGGCGACATTGCCTCGACGTGCCGGATCAATACGGCGTCGGCACAATCGGTCGCAGCGTCAAATTCCTGCATGGCCGAACCAGTGGATTCCCATGCTTGAGTGGCCGCGTCAATGACGCAGATCGCTCCACCGGGGAATGCCTCAGACAGTGCTCCCTGTGCGAGCGCCGTCTTTCCCACCCCCACCTCGCCAGTCACGAGTGCCGAACTACCGTTGGATACGGCTCGACGCATCGAAGAGACGACCTCACGCCACGCGGCACTTGAGCCCACGAGTCCGGGCAAATCGGTGGAGCGTGTACTCGCCGTAGATTTCACAGGTTTCGAATGCCTAGCTGAGGGCACAACTGGCGCGCTGAAATCGACTAACGCACCCACCATCCGCCCTTGGCTTTCGATCGGACGACAGACAATGGGAACGACCTGCCCGTCTTCCAGCAGAAGTTCGGTCTTCGCTTCCGATCTCCCGCCGAGAGCCTCTCGCACTGTCTCCCAGATGACCACCTCTTGGAGTCCACCCAGCAGGTGGGTGACACGCGGGCCAGCGATGAAAATCTGTTGCCCTACGCCGGCGACTCGGCGGCCATTGCCTCTGCTTGCTTCTAGGTAGGCATCAAGAACAAGTCTCTCTGCCACAGATCCCTGTTCGAGCAAGCGGTGCTCTACGTCAGCGGCGACGCTGCGCATTAACGGAGTCAATAGTGAACTCGCAGACTCCGCTCTGCAGGACATAGTGATGACACCTTCAAGCCGACGAGTAATCGGGTGATGAACTGGAACCCCGACGCACGCAAACGGGACCATCGATTCCATGAGGTGCTCGTGCCCGACGATCTGAATGGGTCGCCCAGTCTCCGCAACCGTGCCAATGCCGTTTGTGCCCACGAACTCTTCGGATCCACTGAAACCAGCATCAGACCTGAGGCTGTCCAGCATCGGGAGAAGACTCGGGTCAGAAACCCACCTACGCAGGATTCGGGCATGACGGTCGGCGAGCAAGACGCCGGCACCCAAGCCGGTCAACTGTCCGGCCAGCGCTTCCAAGACCGGATCGGCTGCCGCGCATAGGGCGCTATCGGTATCAAGTTCACCGACATAGGGAAGTTCTGGCAACCCCACCTGCGCTCCGCTAAGCAGGGACCGTCGCCAGGAACTAAGCACCTCGGGGCGCAAAATCGCTTCCCATGGCTCAGGAATAATTCCTTCAGAGAGAACGATCTCCCGCACTTGGCTCACGGACATGGTCAGCGACACGCATAACCCCTTCCGTTAAAACTATTTCCCGCCATGACGGTGCCCCTTGTGGGGATGGTAACCCGCCGGAGCTTGGTCGTAAGAGGGAAATTCCAAAGATTGACCCAATTTTGCCTAGTCGCGGGTCGACCGGGGCCGAAAATCACCATCAATGGTCACTCCGCCATCCGCTTTCAGCAAGATCCCCGTCACGAAGGATGCGTCGCTCGAGGCGAGGAAGGAGGCCACATTGGCGATCTCGTCGGGGCTGCCCAGCCGCCTCAGGGGGGTCCGGTTAAGGATCTCCTGCTCGTCCAGGAGTCCCTCCCCGAAGCCTGATCGCATGAGATCGGTATCGATGTACCCGGGCGCTATGGCATTGACTCTGATGCCGAAGGATCCCCACTCGGCGGCCAAGGTGCGCGTGAGGCCGAGCATGCCGCTTTTTGCCGTGCTGTAGGCCAGACGCAGTGGCAAGCCAAGAGTCGAGCCCACTGAGCCCAAGTTGATGATGGATGGGTTCTCGCCCGTCCGGAGCAGATCAAACGCGGCCCTCGAGCAGCGCATGGTGCCACCAAGATTGACGTCAAGTTCGCGAAGCCATTGGTCGGTGCTCAGCTGCGCCGATGGAGTGCGCTTGAGAATCCCAGCGTTGTTCACGAGCACATCTAGGCGGCCGTAGGCGGTTTGCACCTGTGTCATGAGCGCCTGGACGCTGTCGTCAGAGGTTACGTCCACCTCTAGCCCTAGGGCGGCGTCATCAGAGCCCAGCGATTGCGCAAGTTCTTTCGCCCCTGCCGCATTGACGTCTGCGACCACGACTCTTAGGCCATCTCGATTCAGCCGGCGAGCGATAGAGGCGCCCAACCCTTGGGCTCCACCCGTGACGACCGCAACTCGACCCACCAACGCCATACCGCAAGGTTGTCTGAGGACCCGAGGCTGCGGGTGGCTCAGAATCGGACGCGAGCTTCCCCCATCGGCACCGTGTCCAGAGTTGGGACACCACCCGACCGGGCCCAGCAACAAAATAGCAGTGGGCCAGGTCCGTCTGGTCCGTTGATTCCTAACGTGTTCGATGAGAGGACCGTGAGAGCAATGGCTGAGTTGACTGACGTCGATGTGGCGATTATTGGCACAGGCTTTGGTGGCCTGTACGCGCTCCACAAGATGCGCAACGAACTCGGTCTGACGGTCCAGTCCTTCGAAGAAGCTGGTGGTGTGGGCGGCACATGGTTCTGGAATACCTACCCGGGGGCCCGCTCTGACACCGAAGTCAACGCCTACTGCTACCTCTCGGACAAGAACTTGTTCGAAGAATGGAAGTGGAGCGAGCGTTACCCAAAGCAGAAGGAGATCCTCTCCTACCTCAATCACTGTGCCGATCGCTGGAACCTTCGCCCCAGCATTAAGTTCAACACTCGAGTCGTAAAGACCGCCTTCAACGAATCCACCTCTCGGTGGGAACTAGAAACTGACACGGGCGAGAAGTTCTCCGCTCAATTCCTTATTGAAGGAGTCGGCCTCCTCTCCTCCACGAATTACCCGGATTTCCCCGGGCAAAGTTCGTTTGGCGGGCAGATTTACCACACGGCCCGCTGGCCCAAAGAGGAAGTGGAGCTGCGCGGTAAGCGCATCGGGGTTATCGGCACGGGTTCCAGCGGCACCCAGGTCATCACCGAGTTGGCTCCGCAGGCCGAGCATCTTTATGTCTTCCAGCGCACGCCGCAGTTCTGCGTGCCGGCCAATCACGGGCCGCTGGATCCAGAAAAGATGAAGGGCATCATCGGCGATTTCGATTCATACCGCGATTCGGTGTTGTCTTCCATCACGTCATTCGGTTTCCCCGAGAGCCCAGTTCCCACCATGAGTGTCTCGCCAGAAGAGCGTGAGGCCGTATTTGAGGATGCTTGGCGCCAAGGCAACGGGTTCCGCTTCATGTTTGCCGCATTCAGCGATATCGGCGTTGATCCCGAGGCGAATAAAGCTGCTACGGACTTCCTGAAGAAGAAGATGGCGCAAACCATCAAGGACCCGGTCACGCTGGAGAAGCTCACTCCGAAGGATTACTGGGCGAAACGACCGCTATGCAACGACGGGTACTTCGAATCATTCAACCGCGACAATGTCAGCCTGGTGGACGTGAAGGAACATCCCATTGTGGAGATCACTGAAAAGGGGATTCGCACCGAAAATGCGGAGTACGAACTTGACGTAATCGTGCTTGCAACAGGCTTCGATGCGGTCTCTGGCATGTACCTCAAGATTGATCAGACCGGTCTTGGCGGAGCCACTCTTCAGAAGAAGTGGGAAGACCGCCCACATGCAACTTACGGAATGATGGCGGCCGATTTCCCGAATATGTTCATGATTTATGGCCCGATGGGTCCGTTCACCAATCAGCCGCCTGTGCATGAGTGGCAGGTGGATTGGATGGCGGACGTCATTCAGCACGTTCGCGCAAACAACCTGGCGACCGTCGAGCCCTCGCGTGAGCTGGAAGAGAACTGGATGGTCAGTTGCGATGACATCGCCTACCAGACGCTCTTCATGAAGGTTGACTCGTGGATCAATGGATCAAACGTCGCGGGCAAGCCAGTGACCAACTACTTCTACATGGGCGGCATGGGCGCGTACAACGAACTCGTGACGGCTTCGCAGAAGGCCGGATACCCCGGGTTCAACTTCACGTAAGCGAATTCGCTGGATGATTGCTTAGGCGCTGGTGCGACGCCAGCGGATGGCGGACTCGACGAACTCGTCGATCTCACCATCGAGGACGGCAGCCGTGTTGCCTGTCTAGGTAGCGGTGCGTAGGTCTTTGACCATTTGGTAGGGGTCCAACACGTAGGAGCGCATCTGGTTGCCCCCGCAGCCAGTCGAGTCGTCCATGAGAGCGTCCATCTTCGCCT
>Ga0164295_10000883_pt1 | contig 24902 bp, 29 predicted proteins | sample GEODES006metaG_FD_111798 | JGI IMG/M metagenome (GOLD analysis project Ga0164295, IMG submission 111798) | Oligotrophic lake water microbial communities from Sparkling Lake, Wisconsin, USA - GEODES006 metaG | ecosystem: Environmental > Aquatic > Freshwater > Lake | place: USA: Sparkling Lake... | reverse complement strand
TGGCGATCACGATGACGTCCTTGCGAGTGATCAACCCACCCATGCTGGAGAGGCGCAGGCGCTCGATCTCATCATTGATCGCTGAATCTTTCTCAATGTAGGTGTCGGTGCGCGCGATGTAAGCCTCAGGCTGGTAGTAATCGAAATAGCTCACGAAATACTCCACCGCATTATTCGGGAAGAAGTTTTTAAACTCCGAATAGAGCTGAGCCGCGAGCGTCTTGTTATGAGAAAACACCAACGCCGGTTTACCAATCTGCGCGATGATGTTCGCCATCGTAAAGGTCTTCCCCGAACCTGTAACGCCGAGCAATGTCTGATGCCGATTTCCCGCACGGATCGATTTCACCAGCTTCTCGATAGCCTGCGCCTGATCACCAGCCGGAGCGTATTCGGTATTGAGTTGGAAAGGGGACATGGGTCAAACAATACGATCCCTATAAGTCCAAAGCCCGTAAGTTTTCAGACTTCTCCGCTTCACAATGCCAGCAAACGTCAAAGCTCCCTGGATTATTTTCACCACACTTTGTGCAGGTCCACTCCATCGATTCGATCCTTGAGCTTTCTTGATAGGGCTTCAAAAGTTCAACCGCCTCCTCATAGCGACTATCCTCCATTAGACAAAGCGTCGGCTGCACCGCTGGCGACATCATATTGCCCAGCCAAGGGGAGCTCTCATTTTGGACAAAGGACGCGATCCCAGCAGACTCCAGCACCGACTGACAAAGCCCGATGCGGCTGGAATCCGTGCTGGTGTAGAGTTCTTTCATGACGGGTCACACCTCAAACTCATCGGCGGGGTCAAAGGGTGGCATGGGAACATTGATGATCTTGAGATTCCCGACAGCACGGTGCACACAGCCAGGTCGAATCATCACCGAGGTCATCGGCTTTAGAGGAATGCGCTCGCCATCGGCTTCGAGGTAACCTTCGCCCTCTAAGACGATGTAAATCTCCGTCATCTTTTGGTGGTAGTGGGCTTTACTATCAGCATGGATGTCCGTGAGATGCACAGTGGCGAGCGTGTTCCATGGCTCATTAAAAGCACGTCTGGCCTGTCCACAAGGACAAGGAACAGGGGTGATTTCATCAAGCTGAGCAACGGCGAAACGGGGTGTGGACATAAGGAATGTATTGCATCACTGACGTTGGTGATCTTGAACGAAAGTAGCACTGTCACGAGCGGCATGCAGGACATAGAGGATACGGACACCTGCATCCTCCGGCAATGGGCGATAGTAGATGAGGTAGTTCGGGTAGTCAGTGACGGTAAACATGCGGATGCCGCGAAGGACTCGACGGATGGGGTGGTATTCCGTGCCAAGAAATGGCTGCCCAGCCAACAGGGTGAATGTATCTCGAATGGCTTTCACAACGCTTCTGGCAGCATTGGAGTTTTCTAAGAGGATGTATTCCGCGATCTCGACAAGATCAATGTCCTCTACATCTGGGTGCATGTGCTCATTCGGATCAAACATGAGCTTGTCGCTGACGAATTCTTGCCAAGGCCTTTTCCATGACACGGTCCACCAAATCATTCGGCACAGGAACAAACGGGCCTTTATCGCGCTCTTCTAAAACGTCTTCGAGCTGTCTTTGTCTAGGCGCAGCACTAACTTGATCACAGCTTTCTTCCTGCTTCATCAAATAGAGGACGTGAGAGGTAATATACCTCTCTGGAGTCGTATTTTCATTCTCTGCTTGGCGTGCCAGCCAAGGCATGACGTTCTCGGGAAGGTTAATAGTGAGCTGGGGCATGACAAAATGTATCATACCGATTCTCATTCAGCACGATCTTTTACAACGCCGCCAGCGCCGCAGCGGCCACCTCTGCCGTGCGTTCCATGTCAGCTTCTTCATGCGCGAGGCTAATGAAACCGGTCTCGAATTGGCTGGGAGCAAAGTACACGCCGTTATCCAGGCAGTGATGGAAGAACTTGCGGAAGGCGGCGAGATCCGAGGTCTTGGCGTCTTCGAGATTGTGGACTTCTTTCTCCGTGAAGAAGAGACAAAACATGCTGCCTTTACGATACCAGCGGTAACCGAGACCTTTCTTCTTCAAGATGTCGAGCACGGCGTCTTCCATGACTTTACCAATGACTTCAAGGTGCTTGTAGCCCTGTTGCTTATCGAGTTCATTCAACTGCGCTAGACCTGCGGCAAGTGCCACGGGGTTGCCGCTAAGTGTGCCAGCCTGATAAACCGGACCCAGCGGGGCCAAGTAGTCCATGATGTCTGCACGACCACCAAAGGCACCGACACGAATCCCGCCGCCGATCACTTTGCCGAGACAGGTCAGATCTGGTGTGATGCCTTCAAGCTCCTGCACACCGCCTTTAGCCAAGCGGAAGCCGGTCATGACCTCATCAAAAATGAGCACGGTTCCGTACTTCGTGGTGATATCCCGCAGTTTTTGCAGGAAGCCAGGCTTGGGCAAAATGAGGCCTGCATTGGCCGGATAGGGCTCGACAATCAGCGCAGCAATCTCATGACCTTTCTTTTCAAAGAGTTCCTCAAGGGCGGCTTCGTCATTAAAGGGCAGCACGCTCGTGAGTTCAGCAAAGGCACGAGGCACGCCGGCACTGTCGGGATTGCCGTGCGTTAAGGCTCCGCTGCCTGCAGCAACGAGTAGGCTGTCACTATGACCATGGTAACAACCATCAAACTTCACCAGCCGATCCCTGCCAGTAAATCCGCGCGCGAGCCGAATGGCTGACATCGTGGCCTCTGTTCCGCTGCTGACCATGCGGACCTTTTGAATGGATGGCACCCACTCACAGATGGTGCGGGCCATTTCGACTTCATAGGGATTTGGGATGCCGAAGCTAACACCTTCTTTAGCAGCATTGTGAATCGCTTCGATCACTGGACGAGGTGCGTGACCGAGAATCGCTGGACCCCAAGTACCGACGAAGTCGATCATCTCACGACCATCGACATCCCAGATGCGGCAGCCTTTAGCACGACGAACAAAAAAAGGATCACCGCCGACATTACGGAAAGCACGCACAGGCGAGTTTACACCGCCGGGGATGTATTGCTTAGCAAGATCGAAGAGTTTGGTTGAAAGAGGTCCGTTGGGCATAATAGAGAAACGAAAAAAAGGTATTGGCGGGTTCACAGCATCGACAAAAATGCCGATAATGACAGAAGAAAGGCGGGGATTTTGAGTGGATCGGATGTCTCCGGCTTACCTCAATACCGCTTGGGCCCTGGCCACAATCTCTTCCACCGCTGAAAGTCGACCAACCCCTTCGTAACCACAGGCGAGCAAGCCTTCCGCAGGATCCACGAATTGTGTTCCCCAACTTTTGAGAGTTTCGACATTCCGCAGCGTGGCAGGGTGCATCCACATTTTGCCATTCATGGCTGGAGCAATGAGGATCGGCGCGCGGGTCGCCAGCGCAATGGCGGTCAGCGCGTCACTGGCGAAGCCGTGAGCCAATGCTGCAAGCACATTGGCCGAGGCTGGAGCAATGAGAAGCAGGTCTGCATCATCGGCAAGCTGAATGTGTCCCGGTTGCCAGCCTTCCTTTTCTGCAAACAGATCCGTGATCACAGGGCGACGCGAAAGCGTGGCTAGAGTGAGAGGTGTGACAAACTCCATAGCGCCCTTACTCACCACACAAGTGACCTGATGACCGGCCTTAGTGAGCTGGCTGGTGATGTCCGCCGCCTTGTATGCGGCGATGGAGCCAGTGATGCCGAGAACGATGTTTGCCATGGCGGGAATGAAGGCGGGAAGCGGGAAACTGAAAGCTTAAAAATAGATCACACACTTTCCATTCACATTCACGTTTGCATTTTTGCCCGCATAGAGCGACCCGAGGTGATGCAATTCCTCAAACGCTTTGAAGTCTGGCTGCTCCTCGTGCTCGGCGCGGGCGCGGCGATTTGGGTTCTCACAGATAAACCGTCCGTTGAGGGCGATCCACAGCCCATTGATGCCTCCACAGTTGCCCCTGCACTGCTGATCCACCGCTGCCTTTTGGAGCGCGATTATGGGAACGCCCGCTTGGACATTGAACTGCGCTATCAAAATGCCAGTCCACGTCCACTGATCCTACAGCCGCCTGATGCAAAACTGCTCACCACTGAAGGTAAAGAGGTGCCACCCTTTATCCTGGCACCAGAAAAGCCGCCAGAAATCGGAGCGCAAACCTCAAAGAACGTGCGCTTGCGCTTCTGGCTGGATCAAGAGCATCTGAAAACTGGCCTGAACCTAGAAATCCGTGGCGTCAAAGCTGAAGTAAAGTCCACGACCAGCCTAGATCTGGAGACGTTAGAAAATCAGAAGACTAAAACCTGGACAGGCAGCATCCGATAATCACTTCGGACGCGGCAAAGACTGAGATAGCAGGCTGAAGAACTCATTTTCATCTTCAGTCATGCCGTCACTTTCGAGAATCTTTTTAACGATATCGGTGACCTCTTTTTGAGCCGCCTTCGTCGTAAAGACCTCGGCGCGTTCATTGAGGTAATCAAACACAGCCTCATCAGTCTCTGCGGCCTCGCGAGCACGAGCAAAGGATTCTTCAATGAAGAGATTTTTGGGATACTCCGACTTCCAGCCTTTTTTAACAAAGGCGTTTTGCACCAGATCCTCCTCAGCGAGGGAGATGTGGGCATCGGCGTAAATGGAGAGGGCTAAAATGTCGAATAGGGCTTCGCGTTGCTGCTGAGTCATGACGAAATCTATATCATCCGATTCTCAGGCCTCTGTCGATGCCTAAAACTAGATTCTTTTTGTTTTTCACATTCAATTTATAGATCCCTAAGTTCCTGGCGTAAATCGGTGAGCCCCTCACGCAAGCCAAACAATTCTGCACGCCAGCCTTTAATCATTTCATGATGAGGAGAATACTCAGGAACAGCCAGCAGATCCTGAGTGGCACTGAGTGCTTCATTGGCCCAGTTCAGACAGCGTTTGGCAATCGCTAAAATATAGCCAGCCTCGACCTCAATGTCTGAAGTCCGCCGACCGCTGAGCGCCCCTGCGAGTTTTCCCATGATGTTCATGCTATTGGAAATGAACCGGTCTAGCGGATGGTCTGCCGATTCTCCTCGATCTTCAGAAATGCCAGCTTCCTCCACCTCATCAAGAATACGATGGACAAAGTTATTAGCTCGCACGACGAGCGGATGATCTGCGACGGCTTCGTGATCTTCATCCTCAAGTTTGAGCACGTCCTCCGTCGCCGCTATATTCATGGCTTCCACCCATTCACGGCGGCGCTTTTTATCTTCGCTATCATTTTCAGAGGGTTCGATGCCCTCCTGAGCATCAGCCATGTCCTCGATCATGTGATCCCATCCCATGACAAAGGCAATTTTCTCCTCTTGATCCTCATCTTCCTCATACTTGTCGATTGCTTCCATGTTCGCATCATTGAGGCGATCAGAGGCTTTCAGCTCCTCCTCCCAGGCTTCTTCGGTAAATGACTCCTCTTCATCGTCGTCCGAAGATTCTTTCCGCTGGATGACGTCGGCGAGGTATTCGCGCATGGCATGCATATTAGCCATTTTCTGGGCGGCCTCTTCGTCCTCATCCATCTCCCAGGCATGTTCATGGACGATGATCTCAAAATCAGCTGTCTCTACAAGACACCTCCCAAAGGCTGGAGTGAACCATTCCAAATAAAGACTGTTCCACCACTCCGTAGGCACATCCTGAGTGCGATTCTCCTGATATGCCATGAGCCACTCATCTTGAGGCACAGTAAAGACCCGCACTTTACGAGAAGCGGTGACGTCTCCCACTACGCCTGATTGCAGCGCTAAAAAGGGCGGCATGAGAGCCTGTGGCTCGGGACTGGGATTCACAAAGCTCAGACGACTACCAGCCACATCTCGCCAGGCATCGCCGATGAGATCCAGACAGATGGGCTCAGGATAACCAACAATCTCCAGCCTGAGCTGCAAGCGTCCCCGCTCTGTGTTGTCGAGCTCACCGCGAATGATTGCCTTATCAAATCTCCAAGCCATGCGAGAGTCTATCCGCAAAACTGTGAGAAAAGGCAATCTACAAAATGTCACGAAGACCGATTTGGCCCAGTAAATGTCCGAGAAAGGCACCCAAATATCGTCGTTCTATGGGCATGAACCGACGCTCCTCACTCAAAACTATCCTCGCCACAGGTATCGCGCCGATGTTTGTTCCCGCAAGATTGCTGCGCTCCCAAACTGCCCCATCGAATAAAATCACTCTCGGTGTGATTGGTTGCGGCGCACAAGGCACCGGAGATATGAGGGCCTTTCTAAATCATGACGACGTGCGCGTGATCGCCCTCTGTGATGTGAATCAACACAACCTCGACCGTGCACAGGGTCACATCAAAGAGCGCTACGGCAGCGCAGATGCCAAGATCTACAGCGACTTCCGTGAGCTCAACCGCAACCCCGCTATTGATGCCGTGCTCATGGCCCTACCAGTCCACTGGCATAGCATTCCCTCAGCAGATGCCATTTTAAATGGAAAGCACATCTACCATGAAAAACCCATGGGCATGTCCATCGAAGAGGCCAAGCTAGTTCGTGCGGCAGTTCGAAAAATGAAGGTCGTCTTTCAATTCGGCACTCAGCAGCGCTCCGATTTAAAATTCCGTTGGGCGGCTGAATTAGCACAGAATGGACGCCTCGGAAAACTCAAAGAAATCCAAGTCGGCGTGCCGGGCGGTAAAACAATACCCGCTTGGCCAGAGCAACCTGTGCCGGAATTTATCGATTGGGAACGCTGGGTAGGTCCAGCGCCCATGATGCCCTTTCATGCCGACAAGTTAAAGCGTGATCATCATGAAAACATCACGAACTTTTCACTCGGCATGATCTCTTGCTGGGGCATTCATCATCTCGACATCGCCCAATGGGGAAATGGAACAGATGCCACTGGACCCATCCAGGTCGAAGGCAGTGCCGAATATCCTAAGGATGGTGGATGTGACGCCGTTCTGAGCTGGAAACTACGCTTCGCATATGCCTCGGCTGCGCCCATACTCTTTGCCAATGAAAGCGCTGAAATCTCCCATGGTGCACGGTTTATCGGCGAAAAGGGTTGGCTCCATGTTCGTAGAGGCGTGATCCAAGCAAGTGACGAAGCCGTTCTCCGTGATCCACAAAACAAAGTTGGCACCATGCCCATCAAGCTTCAGGAAAGCCAGGAGCACACCCGCAATTTTATAGATGCCATCCAAGGCAAGACCCAAGCCATCTGTGGCATCGAAAGCTCTGTCCGCAGCGACACACTGCCACAGCTGGCCTCCGCCTGCCTGCGAGCCAAACGTCCACTCACTTGGAATCCTGAGACAGAAAACTTTGGAAATGATATGGCTGCCAACAAACTCATCAAACACCGACCCATGCGCGGTGAATGGAAGCTACCCGAGATCTAAGAATCTGATTGGAAATCCTTCTCTCTCCACCTAAAAGACATGGATGAGTGCCCAGCTAGAACCTTTTGAAGACAGCGCCTCTGCCCGTGCAGCATTGGTGCCTTTTTTGATATCTCAGTTTCAAGGAGAAGGCTCATGTAATGAAGCACAGTGGCTCAAACGTATGGCCTACTGGTGGGACGAAAACCCTTTCGCCTCCGCACACCCCTGCCGGGGCTGGGTGCTACGGGATGCAGGACAGATCGTGGGTTACCTCGGCGTCATTCCCACCTTTTATGAGGATACAGTAGGGAAGCCAATCCCAGCCCTCATCGCCACGACTTGGGCAATCGCCAAAGAACACCGCAATGCGGCACTCGCGATGGGCCTGATGCTCCAGCGCCAGAGCAGTTCAGCTTTACTCGTAGATACCACACCAAGTCCAGAAGTACAGACGCTACTCCATCGCTGGGACTGGACTTCACGCACTCAAATTCGCCGAAGCTTGATTATCAGGAGCATTTCTTTGGCTGGATTAGCAGGCTTAATCAATTCCAACGGATTAACTCTGCCTAATGGTCGCGAAATCACGACCGACCTGTGCCGTGTTCATTCCATTGATTCTACACGCCCGCAAAAGTTTCTGCAAAAGCATGTGACGCCAGATTACCTGCGCTGGTTCGCCGCCTCACCCATGAGAGAGCACCATTTCATCGGCATCGTCAATGCTCAGGACAGCCTGAGTAGCTATCTCATGCTGAGCCCAAAATTCGTCAAAGGCTTATCGAGCTGGACAGTTGTCGACTGGTTTACCACTCAGGAAACAAACCGCGAACTTCTTGTAATGGTCGACCATTTGATCAGGAAATCACCCGCAATCCATGGCAAGTGGTGGCCATTCATCAGCCTAGCCGCGTTTCTGCCGGAGGATCCCTGGGCTGGTGTCTCCTATGCCTATCAGCGGGAGGAGGCCGTGAATCATTTTTACTCTTTACCGCCTGAGTTCAAAGGTCAGAATATCCGCAATGTCATGGCTGAAGGAGACTGGGGCCTTTGATCTTCAAGAAACGAGTGCCAACAAATGGGCTGGTGTCGCAAAGGACTCCACGGTGATTTTTTCATCAGGAATCTTCACCTCAAACTCCTGCTCTAGAGCCATCAAGAGATCAATGGATTGCAGAGAATCCAGCCCCAACTTACCCAGTTCGGCATCCACAGCTAGAGTCTGATTCGGCGGCAAAAGACGGAGAAAGGGGCGGAGAAGATCCAGAAGGCGTGATTCAGTGGTTGGCATGAAAAGATAATCTTAGGCAGAGATTTGTGCATGGCCATGACGTAATTGCCAAGCTTCACATTCGCGGCCGTTTTCGTGCGTTACCTCAATCGGCGGCGGATGACTCAGAAAGGCCAGCAAACTCGCGGTCAGTCCATAAGCTCCCACATTGGGAATGCCAATGAGATCTCCTGACTCAACCGCAGGGATCTTCAAACCTCGCGCCAAGCTGTCCAAAGGAGTGCAGAGTGGACCGACAACATCTGCCGTCATCAGAGCTTCCGCAGAAACGTCACGACTTAAATTAAAGACCGTCACCCCGCCGCGCGGCACACGGCCAAGACCCGCCATGCCACCGAGATGATGAATCCCTGTATCAAGAATCACAAAGGTCTTCGACGGCAGGCGTTTCACCTCCAGAACTTGCGCAATAAGCCACCCACTGCTAGCACTCAAGTAGCGCCCAGCCTCAAACCAAAGCTGCACACCCTGAGTAGCAAAAGGACTCTGAAGCCAGACCTCATCTAGCTTTTCTCGCAATCCATCGAGGTTAGGTCGAGCGTGATCATTGCCGTAAGGCCAGGGAAAACCACCACCGACATTGATGATTTTAAATTCAGCTCCCAAAGCCTGCTGCACACGCTCCGCAGAAGCCAAAGCACGGCGAGTATTTGTGACTAGGGCGTCCACACCAGCGACCTGGGTGCCAAAATAGATATGAATACCGATGACGCTTACCTTGGGTAAAATTAGCTGCTCGCGTGCCACTGGATCAAGCAATAATGACTCTTCAAAACCAAACTGGCTTTCGACACCGGTCATAGCGAGTCGCGCATCCGGCGCTTCAGACGGATTGACCCGCAGCAAGACTTCTGCCGCCACTTGCGCTTGCACACACATCTCAGAAAGTACGAACAAGTCGCGGAAGGACTCCGCTGAAAATTGGCGCACACCTGCTTCCAGGGCCAGCTTAATCTCTGTCCTCGTCTTACCTGGACCACCGAAAAGCATCTGCTCACCAGCAAAGCCTGCTGCTTGGGCAGCTGCCAGTTCACCTACTGAAGTGATTTCAGCACGCCCACCCAACTCACGCACTCGACGAGCCAAAGCTGGCAGCGGATTGGCTTTAAACGAATAACAAACACTAGCGTCCGCAGGTAAAGCCGTAGCTAACTCAGCAGCACGCTGACTAACCTCCGCTAAATCATAGGCATACAAGGGCGTGCCATGCCTTTTAACGATCTGATTGACGAGAGTCGGATTCATGCTTCTTGAGTGAGAAGGGCGCGCAGAGCTTTGCGATCTACCTTTTGGTTAGCTGTTCGGGGTAATTCAGCTAGATAGATGAGACGATCCGGCAGTTTCGCAGGCTCCAAGTGCTGAGCTAACTCGGCAAACAGCGCAGCGTCATCTGGCTGATCGCCATGGCAAGCAAGGAACAGACAAAGTGTGTTTTTGGTCTCGTCTTTGATGCAGCCAGCCGCAGTAATCAGAGGGGATCGGCAAGCCGCCTCCTCGATCTCGACGGGGCTCATCCTGTGGCCGCGATGTTTGATCACGAAATCACAGCGCGCGTGAAAATGCAAAAAGCCTTCTGCATCGACAGCCCCATAATCGCCCGTCATCAGCAGGCGACTACCATTTGTTAAGCTGCGGTAACGTTTGCACGTTTCTTCAGGCGCACGCCAGTAGCCAAGACTGACATTGGGGCCACTGACAATCAACTCACCTACCTCTCCAGGTGGTAATCGTTGACCTTCCGGCGACTCCGCCCAGACTTCCGTTCCATCCAACGCACGACCCACACTGTTTTCATGAGCATCAATTTCCTCCGGCAATAGAATCGAAACACGCTTACATTCAGTGAGACCATACATCGGGAAGATCCGCGCAGCAGGTAAGAGCTGTTGAAGCTGACGGATGTGCGGCAAGGGCAGATGATCTCCCGTATTGGTCAGCAAGCGCAAATGCGGCAACGGCACTGGTCGATAGGACTGCATTTTAATCAAGCCTGCAAACAAGGTAGGCACACCTGGAACAATCGTGATCTCATGACGCGCTAAAATACGCGGCAGCTCGGGACCAGACATCTCTGGGCGTCCGATAAACACAGCGCAGCCAGACATCAGCGCATAAAAAATTTGATAGAAGCCGTAGTCGAAAGACATCGGCAACAGCAGCGCTAGACGATCTGTCTTTTGATAATTCAGCCTCTGCATGATCGCCTTGGTCACAAAGCCGACATTCGCATGACTCAGCATCACCCCGCGTGGCATCCCTGTTGATCCAGAAGTGAAAACAAGAAAGGCCAACGCATCTCCGCCATCAGAAGGCGTAATTTCTCTCCGTCCTCCCCGCTCTAAAGCCTCATAAGAATGATCGCGTTCCGCATGCTCCGCAGGCACCCCATCAAGCCAAACAATCGCCGCTTGCAAGCCCTCACGAAGTTCTAGTCGGCGAGCCTCGATGAGGACCAAAGCAGGCTCGCACTGACCGACAATACGCTGAAATGACTCCGCCATGATCTGCGCCGTCAGCACCGAAAAAACCGCGCCGATCCGAATCGCTGCCAACGTCAGCAGTGGGACTTCCACCCGATTCTCCATCACCAGCAAGACCCGATCCCCCGCACGAACACCTCGTGCCAGCATCCCAGAAGCAATCTGATCCACCTTGAGCGCTGCCTGTGCATAGGTGATAACAACGTCATCCTGAAACAAAAACGTCCGCCCTGGAAAATGAGCGGCAGCTTGAAGTAAAAGATCTTGAAGGTGAAAAGCAGACATCAATCAAAAATCTTCCCAGGAATTTAGCATGTGCAATTATCGATAAATTTCAAAATAAGAGCCTTTACCTGCGCGCGGGAGTTCGCTTGGATTCTTGCTTCTTGAAGAGAGGCTCAAGATGCTCTCGAATCCATGAAAAGGCTGCCTCTAGGCCTTGTCGCTCATAGACTAATCCAATGTCCGCCTCCACCTTAGTTGGGTTGCCGAAGCAATTGAGGAACTGATTGCAGGTAAAGCGCGTCTTCATGGCAGCATCCACAGCACCCACCTCACGCAGGACATAACTGCGCACATACAGTTCCAGGACCGCATCGCCAATCCAGGCTTCTTGGCGGAGTTGATCGAGAGGATGTGACGTATCAGGCATGATGATGTGATTTAGTATGGCGTTCTGAGCACTGCAATCACAGAGTGGCCCAAACCCATCGGTTACAGAAGTGCTAGGCTAGCTAGCTCACGATAATAAGGACAGCTTTGGATGAGTTCTTCATGACGACCATGCGCCAGAACCACACCTTGACGCATGACGTAAATCGCGTCGGCGCTAACCACCGTGCTTAAGCGGTGAGCAATCACAAGACAGGTGCGGTCTTGGCGGAGTTTTTCCAAAGCTTGCTGGATCAACTTCTCTGACTTGGTATCCACGGCACTTGTAGCCTCATCCAAAAGGAGAATGGGAGCATCTTTGAGAAAAGCACGGGCCATGGCGATGCGCTGCCGCTCGCCGCCACTGAGCATCACGCCGCGCTCACCGACTTGGGCATCAAGGCCTCTCGGATTCCGCCGAACAAACTCTGCCGCACAGGCTTGATCCAGCGCTTGCCACATCTGCTCATCAGTAGCGGCCGCGTTGCCAAGACGGAGATTATCCCGGATCGTCCCAGCAAATAGGAAAGCATCCTGTGTCACATAGGCCAAAGAATCACGCAGAGACACCCGACTGTAATCCGTAATCGCATGGTCATCCAGCGTGATACTGCCGGACTGCGGATCATAAAAACGAGTGAGCAACTGAAACAGGGTGGACTTCCCAGACCCCGTCGCACCCACGATGGCCACGGTTTGCCGTGGCAATACTTTCAGATTAAGGCCCTGAATAACAGGCTTTTCTGGGTTGTACCCAAAAGTCACATCGAGGAAGTCGATGGCGCCTTTCGCGCGCTGCAGCACGAGGCCTTTCTCCAGATCCTCTTCACCTTCTTGATCAAGCACTTTAAAGACACGCTCCGCACTGGCTAAGCCAGTCACAATGGTCTGATTCACACCATGAAGACGGGCAATTGGCTCAAAGAAAAAACCGAGAAGGAAAATGAATTTAAAAAGCTCACCCGTGGTGATTTGTCCCTGAATGGCACCATAAGCGCCCATGCATAAAAGCAGAACTAGGCCAAAGCTGCCAAAGAATCCCATCAACGGATTATACACTGCCCAGGCGGTCATCAGCCGCTGCTGCGAACGACGCAGGGTATGGCTGGCCACATTAAAGTCCTCCTGCTTGGTATCTTCGGCAGTGTAGCTTTTCACCTGGCGAATGCCCGTGATGGTATCATGCAGCAGCGAATTCATGTGACTGCTAGCTTCACGGGCTATCTTTGCCCGTGGAGCGATCCAGCGCGCAAAGAGCCAACCGCCAGCGGCGATGAACGGCGTGGGTATCATGACGATCAGAGCGAATTGTGAATTCGTGTAAAACATGACGATCCCTGCGATGATGATCTGAAGGACGGAGGTGAAACCCTGCTCAATGCTTTCCAAAATCACCCGCTGAGTGGCAGGCACATCATCCGCCATACGCGTCAGGATATCGCCCGTGCTTTGTTTATCAAACCATTCAAGCGGCAGCCTGGCGATCTTCCGGTGCAGTTGCCCACGCAGGTCAAAGATCATACGCTGCTCAAAGATACTGTTTACCCTAGTGCGCGCATAAAACAGAAGCTCTCGCAGAAAAAAAGCTCCGCAGGCCAGTGCCCCGGCACGCCAGATGCCGGGGATGTCTTTGTTGGGAATGATGTCATCCACGAACCACTGGACCACGCCGGGAAAGACAATGATCAGACTGGTGCCAAGCATGGCAAGCATAAGCTGCAATAGAGCCATCCGCCAATGCGCATAAGCAAATTGAAGCAGGCGACGCGCGGTGACGGCCAATGGAATGACTTTTTCAGACATAGGGGGACGTTCTCTGACGCAATAGCGACCTAAACCATCAATCTATTTTGGTGATTAACGTTTCTGGTAAACGATGCTGTCCATGGCCTCCTCTAAAGCTAGACCTTTTAAGAAAGGCTCCAGCTCCGGATTCGAGGCGGCTCCTTCCACCTGGGGAAGCTGCATCAAACCGGCAAAATCTTGCAGCCCAATGGCTTGCCTGACCTTTTCATCAGCTCCAAGAGCAATGATTGCAGGATGATTCAGAACGTTCACGGTCTCAGGTCCGCGCGCAGCGAGCTGCTGCCAAACACGGCCATCCGGCCAGAGAATAAGCAGCCTCGAAAGATTTGCTGTAGCACGGACATCGTAGGGATCTAGTTGCTCGGTGATCTTTCCGAGGGATGTACGATCGATCTTTTGCGCCATCTGCTCAATCCATGCGCCGAGATCACTCTTGGCCCCACTTCCCAGTTGTTCGATGGACGCATTTTCTAAACCATAAACGCTGCCGACAAGGCGTAGCACCATGGTGGAAAGCCAGACAAAGACGCCAGACGGCAACAGACTGAGGATTCCCGCCTTCCAGCCCGTCATGCTGGCCAAGAACGAAAGCAACCCAAAACCTGCCGCAAAATTGACCACACCTTTGACCAAAAAAAACGTCAATAACCCAGCACCGCCTGAAAGCATGAGTAAGGTATCCGTGCTCATATTCGGAGCGTAAGCGCCAAAAAGCTCTGTCCGGTGACGGAAGACATACATGGCTGCCAGCACCGAGACACTCAGACTGATCATCGTAAGAATCTGCCCCACGATGCCACGGGCTACAGCTAACCCCGCAAGAAAAGCCACGATGACCATACCCCATGCGCTTAGGCCTTGGCCGGCCAAAACACGTTGAGCGCTTTCCATGGTGCCGCCTAGGTCAGGCAGATTGAGGGCAAGGATCTCCATTCGTTGTCTACCAAAAGGGCACGACATCAATCGTGCAAGCCGTTTGTGTCCTAGCGTTGCCTTCCGGCGTATTCTGTTTTAGATAATCCTCCCGACATGACCGCTACTGCTGCTCCTCTCCCTGTAATGCCCGACAAACACGGCCACTTTGGTCGCTACGGAGGCATGTTTGTGCCAGAAACACTCATGTCAGCATTGAATGAATTGGCTGAAGAATACGAGCGCGCTAAAGCCGATGCGCTCTTTCAAACTGAGCTGAATCGACTGCTGCATGAATACGTCGGACGCCCGACGCCGCTCTATTTTGCCGAACGCTGGACGCAAAAACTCGGTGGTGCCCGAATTTATCTGAAACGTGAAGATTTACTGCATACAGGTGCCCATAAAATCAACAACGCCCTAGGTCAGGCCCTGCTCGCTCAGCGTTTGGGGAAACAACGCATCATTGCTGAAACTGGCGCTGGCCAGCATGGCGTAGCCACGGCCACGGTCTGCGCGCGCTTTGGACTCGATTGCACCATTTATATGGGACAGGTCGATATGGAGCGCCAGGCGCTGAATGTGGCACGCATGAAATTTCTCGGTGCCAAAGTGGTGGCCGTCACTGCTGGTCAGGCAACTTTAAAAGAGGCCGTCAATGAGGCCATGCGTGACTGGGTGACCAATGTCCACAGCACTCACTACATCCTTGGCAGCGCCCTAGGTTCACACCCCTTTCCCATGATCGTGCGGGACTTCCACCGCATCATCGGGGTGGAATCACGCCAGCAGATTCTGGAGCGCGAGGGCAAACTACCTGATCTACTCGTCGCCTGTGTCGGCGGCGGCAGCAATTCCATCGGCCTTTTCCACCCCTTTCTTCAAGACCCCAATGTACGCATGATCGGGGTAGAAGCGGGTGGAGACGGCATTGTCCCAGAGCGCCACGCAGCCCGCTTCCAGGGCGGTCGCCTCGGCGTCCTTCAAGGCACCAAGACTTGGCTTTTAGCCAATGACGACGGCCAGATCGAGCTTACCCACAGCGTCAGCGCAGGTTTGGACTACGCCGCCATTGGCCCCGAGCACGCCTGGCTGCACGACATGAAGCGCGTTGAGTATCACTATGCCACCGATGACGAGGCTCTCGCTGGCTTCCAGGATCTCTCGCAGATCGAAGGCATCATTCCCGCCTTAGAAAGCAGTCACGCCGTTGCTGAAGTCACCAAAGTCGCCCCAACCATGGGCAAGGATCAAGTCATCATCGTCAATCTCTCCGGTCGCGGCGACAAAGACGTGGCCCAGGCCGCTAGGATGATTTTGAAGGAGGAACTGAAGTTCTAAAAGTCACGCCATGAAACAGTGGCGTGTCAGGATCAGCGCCGAGTCCTTGTCCTCAGCTTCAGCCTTGGTCCCGTCGGCAGTTCAGCACGACGCACTTCGAATTCAGGTGCCGCATCAGGCAGCTGCGCTCGACGTATTTCTAGCGGACCACTGCTACGTTTAAGCTCAGCAGCAAGCCGGGCGATATCCATCTTTTGAAGCATCAGACCTGCCGGAAGCTCAGCACGGCGCACTTCTTCCTGCACCACCGGCTCAGGCATGACGGGGCGCTGGTAAGCAAGCGCTGCACGGATCGCCACAGTTCTTTGAGGCGCTAACTTGAGAGCGGTTTTCAAAATGAGGCTCAGTTGGTTTGGGTTATCTCTGACGGCATATTTAGCTGCGCTAACCAGCTCTGCAGCGTAGGACTCCTGCATCACCAGCGCATCCTCAAGCCGCATCTCCAGCATGGCGGGCTGAAGCTGGATAGCAGCAATCAAGTCTGCACAGAGTTCCTCACAGGGCGATACCCAGGGCTTGGCCTTCGGCACTTCTCCAACTGTCTCAGGCACTTGTGAAAACCCCGCCGTCACCTGCACAATCAGGGCGATGAAAAGAAATATTCGGCACAACATCAGCAGAAAAACGAATGGAACGATGAATCGGACAGACCCTCAGATTGTCACCATTCATGACAGATTCAGCTTTTGAAGGCCAGACTAATTCTATACTTCCATAGCAAAAGGCCGCCGCTTGCATGTTATAACATCCGTAGCTACATTCACCCCATGGTCCTAGAACTCAAACTCCGCAAAATCGGTAACTCTGTCGGTATCGTCCTTCCCAAAGAAGCACTCGCACACCTGAAAGCAGGTGAGGGTGATACGGTCACATTATCAGAACAACAGGGTGGATTTAACATGACAGCACAAAATCCAGAATTTGCTAAAACGATGGCTGTTTTTGAGGATCTTTCCCGCAGATACCGAAACACTCTCGCGGAATTAGCCAAATGAAAGAGCCTTACTGGATCACCCGAGAAGAGTGTCTAGCCCTGCATGATATGATGCTTGCCCAACATGGCGGTATCAGTGGCATGCGTCATGAACACTTGTTGGAGTCGGCCCTGGCCAAACCGCAGCAGCAGTTAGCCTACGGGAATCCGACCATGATGGATCTCGCGGCTAGCTACACCTCTGGCGTTGTTAAAAACCACCCTTTCTTGGATGGGAATAAACGCACAGGCTTCATGCTTGGTGCCGGTTTTCTCGTTCGTAACGGCTGGCACTTCACCGCAGACGAAGCCGATGCCGCCATCCGCACGCTAGCCCTCGCTGCGGGAGAGATGACTGAGTCCGCCTTTGCTGCCTGGCTAGAAACCAACTCCCAGCCGCCGAGCTAAATGGCGCTGAAGATCGTGAGCATGAAACGTCTCTGGACACTCACATTCCTGGGCATCGCCATCGCTCTCGTTGGGCTCATCGTCAGGTTGCCAGCACCGCGCCCCTTTGACCCAGCGTTTGTACGCCTCAGTCCACTGGAGATTGCTCGGCTCCCTCTAGCTGTCCGCTTCGATCAGCCAATGGGCGGCGAGCACGGCGCGCTGACCTACAATGCGCAGCCTTTCCGCCTGAATCGCCACCTGGGAGACGACCTGAATGGCATCGGCGGGCTGGATTCAGATTTCGGAGATTCCGTGTATGCCGCAGGCTTTGGCCGTGTCGTCTATGCAGGCACTCCAGCGCCGAGCTGGGGAAAAATGCTCATCCTAGCCCATCGCGTGCCCGATCAAGAGACTGCAGAAAAAACTCACGTCATTCAAACCGTTTATGCCCATTTGAAGGAGATCGGAGTCAAGACAGATCAGCTCGTTCAACGCGGAGAAAAAATCGGAACGGTCGGTCATGCGGACGGTCAATACTTAGCGCATCTGCATTTCGAAATCCGCGAAGGTCCTTACATCAATCCAAGTGTCGGCTATGCCGATGCGCCCCTGAACCGGATTTCGCCAGAGCGCTTCCTAGCTCAGCATCGCGGTGCCGCCGATGATCTGCTCAATCCACCGCCGACCCAGCCTACCCCGAGCAGTCCCTGATGCCAGCGCTTGCACCTGCGCTTGTACTGTCCAGAATATGTCTCTTCTTTTTATGAGCGACTTCAAATTATTAGTGACCGGCTGCAAAGGCCGCATGGGACAGGCCGTCATCGCAGCAGCCGATGCACAAGGCGTGGCAGTCGGAGCGGGTATCGATGTCGGAGATTCTCTCTCTGCAGCGCTAGCCCTAAGCGACTGCGTGATCGACTTCTCCTCCCACCACTTCACGGATGAGCTGATCGCCGAATGTCTGAAGCAGGGCAAAAGCCTTGTCATCGGCACCACCGGCCACACGGCTGATGAACTGGCCCGTATCAAAGAAGCTGCCAAAACACTGCCTATCGTCTTTGCTTCAAATTTCAGCGTCGGAGTCAATACCCTCTTCTGGCTCACTCGAAAAGCGGCCGAACTGCTCGGCCCTGACTTCGACCTCGAAGTGCTGGAGATGCATCATCGCCTGAAAAAAGATAGCCCAAGCGGCACTGCCCGCACCCTCGTCGAGATTCTCGCTGACGTGCGTGGCCTTGAGTATGACAGTGACTGCCGCCATGGCCGCTTTGGCGATGTCGGTGCCCGAACCCCAAAAGAAATCGGCGTCCACGCCATCCGTGGTGGCGATGTCGTCGGCGATCACACCGTTGTCTTTGCCAATGTCGGCGAGCGCATCGAACTCACCCATAAAGCCAGCAGCCGTGACACCTTCGCCGGCGGAGCCGTCCGCGCCGCCCGCTGGCTAGATGGTAAACCCGCAGGTCTCTATGACATGCAGGACGTCCTAGGATTGAAGTAGGCTGAGGGGAAGTTGGCGATTGTTTGCGTAGTTGACCATTGTTTGCGATGGTTTGCCTTAGCCTACGAGTCCGCCAAACCACTGCAAACCATTGTCATCCACTGCAAACCATTGTCATCCACCGTAAACTTCTCTGCCGGCATCGCCATCGGCACCAATCTCGGTGATCGCCTAGCAAACTTGCAGCGCGGTGTGTCCATGCTCATCGAGCGTGTACATCCAACGGCCATCATTGCAGGCGCTTTGTATGAGACCGACCCTGTGGATTGCGCCCTTGGCACGCAGGCCTTTTTAAACAGCGTCATCGAGATCGAAGTAGCCTGCACACCGCAAGAACTGCACGCCCATCTTCAGGCCATCGAACAGGCCATGGGCAGACCCGCCATTCGGGAAAAAAACTCCCCTCGCTCACTGGATCTGGATGTGCTCTACGCAGGCGATTTTGTCAGTGATGATCCCCTGCTCGTCGTGCCTCATCCGCGTCTGCACTTGCGGCGTTTTGTTCTTCAGCCGCTGGCCGATATCCGTTCCAACCTGACTCTACCGGGCCATCCGTTCAGCATTGCCCAACATCTCGCAGCGCTGCAGGACGACCCCACGGAAGTTCGCCTTGTCACAAAAGACTGGATGAAGAACGGTTAAAGAACTGTTTCTTCTCACCATGCACTTCATTGCCCTGCTTCTCGCCTTCCCTCTCCTGTCTGTCGCAGACACGCGCACAGAGCATGTCTTCATCATCAGCTTTGACGGCGGCAATCCCACCATCATGCAGCAGGCCGAGATGCCGAATTTTAAGCGTCTTGCTGCCGAGGGAGCCTATACCTGGCAGGCCCGCACAATCCTGCCCTCAAAGACCCTGCCCTCCCACACCGCCATGCTTACAGGCGTGGACATCGCCAAGCATCAAATCGACTGGAATGACTTCTTTCCCCTACGCGGTCAGGTGAAGGTGCCCACCGTTTTTGAGCTTCTCAAAGCCGCGCAACCTCAGGCCAAAACCGCCCTCTTCTGTGGGAAGATCAAATTCCGTCATCTTTGGAAACCGAATACTCTAGACATCTTCAACTGCGGCAGCACCTACGGCCCAGAGCCGATTCCTGCCACCGAGGAAAAGAAACTCGTCCCCGCCCAGCAAGTTGCCGCGCAGGCCATTCCCTACATCCTTGAAAACAAACCCACACTCTGCTTCATCCACTTCCCTGATGCCGACAGCGCAGGTCATAAAAGCGGCTGGGGTTCACCCGAGCAGATGGAGGCCTTCAAAGTGTGCGATCAAGCTCTCAGCCAAATCCTGACCGCTATCGACAAAGCAGGCCTTCGGGAAACCAGCACTCTCATCCTCACCGCCGACCACGGCGGCAGTCAGAAGAACCACTTTCAGCCCATTCCCTCAGACATCACTATTCCCTGGATCGCCTGGGGAAAAGGCGTGAAAAAGCAGCATTCCATCACCAAAGACAGCCTCTTCACCTTCGACACCACCGCCACCGCCCTCTGGCTCCTTGGCGTTTCGCTACCTAACGAATTCGATGGTGAACCGGTGCTTGAGGCCTTCGAGCAGCAGGCTCGAAAGCCTACCTCTGACTAGAATCACCGAGTGATGCGGACCAGCGGAGTAGGGAGATGCTCACTTGTGAGGTAAAGGGTTTGATTGTCCTGGCCATAGCACAGGGCTTCGCATTGCCGAAGGAAGGGTGGCTCGATGAACTTTGCGGGACGGATCAGCGCAGACTTTAAGGTCTCGCCAGGCTGGATGCGCCATTCGTGGATGAAGCTGTACGTGCAGATGGCTACGCGGCTGCCATCTGGGGAAAAGGTACCGGAAGTGGTCTGACTAGCATCCAGCGGACGTTTGCCGAGATGAGCGCGGGGTGGGAAGTCCAAGTCACAGAGCTTTTCCAGCACCATGGGTGCATCAGTGATCAGTTTTTCAGGAAAGGCATACACAGCAGACCGCGCGGTCTCGGTTTTAGTGACGATGTAAAGCCGCCGAGTCTGCGGATGCACCAGGAGGGTCTCAGCATTGTGGTGACCGTCTGGATAGCTGGCGTGATAAACTTTAGGTTCGGCAGAAAGGATTTCTTTATCGGCGTTCTCGGGGAGCGTAGGCTCTGGAATCTGATAAACCTGAAGGCTGGCACGGGCTAAAAGATTGTCACCACAATCGGCGACGTAAAGATTGGACTGCCCAGCTGGATCTCGAGCTGAGGCCATGTCTTCCCAGTCAAAATTCACGGCGCGTGATAGACGCACTTTGGCGAGAGTTTGGCCACTTTGGTTAATGGCGTAGAGACAGGGATCACTACCACTATCGTTATGCGTCCAGAAGATTTGGGAATCACGCAGGCTCTGGGTCAGGCCAGAGCTTTCATCGATCCGTTTGTCCTTCAATAGAGTCACAAGATTGGTCTGCGTAGGTTCCACCACATCCCCTACAGCAGATAGGACCCACAGGCTGAGACAAAGGAAAGGTCGAATCATGAGCTCAACCCAGTGAGGGAGTCGGCCCAATAATCAGGCGATTGTAGTGCAGGTTCACCCGATTCTGAAACCAGCGCCAAGTGCCCTGCGGTCTGCCCCCGTCCATGAGAAAGTGAGGGCAGTTTTTATGCGGCACTTTGATGGACGGGCTGATACGTGGCCAATGATAATGGGGCACCACGTGACTGAGCGGAATGCCATAAGTGAACATGAGAAAGGCGGCAAGGCGCGCGGTTTTATCAATGGTTAAACCGATATCGTTGCCGTGATGCTCACACATCTCGATGCCGATGCTGTAGTTATTTCCAGGGCCGTCGAAATCGGCGTGCTCTCCTTGCTCACGGCAGGGCAGGTGCTGGATGGCCACATTATCCTGGACGGTGAAATGCCAGGTCAGAAAGCCGATGCGATTACCACCGACACGCTTTGGGGCACGGAGTGCTCCACGATTCAAAGCTTTGGCGTGATTGTAGGCATTACCTGTATAGTTCTGCGTACTGTGGATGGTGATGAAGCGCGGTTGCATGGGCCGGTAGATAGCACGGCCTACTCGACCCGCTGGAATTAGATCCCGACGCAGTCCTACTTCTGCCAGCAACTGATTTGGGGTCACACGACCGAGCCGTGAGTCGAGATAATGGGATTCCCAGAGTGCAATGCGGCCACGATTCGTCTGCGTGGAACAAGCGGCGACGATGACGGCGACCATTAACAAAGAGGGGATGGTGAAGTGGACCCAAGCTTTCTTCATATTCCAGTATGCGGCCTTGTGTCGACTTTGCCAACTCTGAGCCTCTGAAAATTATTCCCGCCTTGATTCCATCTCCCATGTCATGGGTTGACAGGCACCGCGGAAGTCGTCTAGATGGCAAAGAGGCACGGATTCTGCGTGCCTGTCATCTAAACAAGGACACATGCATCAAGGATCACTTATTCTTCTACGATTCGCTGCTGCTACCGCAGCAGTCCTGCTTTCTGCCTGCGCTCAGATGCCCATTCAGCTCCATAGCGGAGGCGACATGAATACGAGCCACTATAGAAGCTCTCCTCGCCCCGTTGCGATGCCATTGACGCAAACTGTGGCTTTTTATGATCCCAAGTCTCAGCCAGAGGTGGGACATCCCGTGCTCTTCGGCTCAAGAGCACCAGCCATTCGTGCCGCATCCTACCTTTTGATCGATGCAGAAACAGGCAAGTATTTGGCCTCTCGAAGTTCTGAAACACCACGTGCAGTGGCTAGCACGCAGAAGATCCTCACCGCGCTGGTCGTGCTAGATGCCGGGAATCTGGATCAAAAGGTCACCGTGCAGGCTTCTGACGTGCGGGTGGAGCCCACAGTTCTCGGCTTGCGGCCTGGTGATAGCTACACTCGGAGGCACCTACTCTATGCCTTTCTCGTGAAAAGTTGCAATGACGTGGCCAATGTGCTAGCCCGTGACAATGCAGGCAGCATCAGCGCTTTTGCCGCAAAGATGAATGCAAAGGCTCGCTCCCTTGGATGCACGAACAGCCAGTTCCGCAATCCCCACGGCCTGACCGTTTCTGGCCAATATTCCACAGCGCGTGACATGGCCCGCATCGCCATGGCAGCTTACCGCAACCCTGTGATCCGAGATGCCGTGCGCCGCCCCTACTACACCTTTACCCGCCGAGACGGCCGCACCATCACACTCAAAAGCACTAACGAACTTTTGAGCCGCATGCCAGAGTGCAATGGCCTGAAGACCGGATACACGAATGCTAGTGGCCGCTGCCTGATCTCCTCCGCCTCCAGCCGTGGCCGCCACGTCATCCTCGTCCAACTCGGCACCAAAACAAAGTATATCTGGGATGATGCACGTCTACTCATGAGCTGGGTTCTTTAAGCAACGACACATAGAAAATCGCGGATGACGAAACCCCAAGCTTCGACTGCAAGCTTCGGAAGTTTTGATCAAATGGCCTGAATCAGCGCGTATGCTGTCTCCCGACCATGCGCTCATTTTTCGCTTCCTTTCTTTGCCTTCTTTCGTTCTCGCTTCATGCCGAGCTGCCGCCCGAGCAGCGAATTATGTTTCTCGGTGATAGCATTACCCAAGGTGGAGCTTATCTGGAGATGATCGATGCAGCGCTAATCGCTCAGCACCCGGAAGCCGACAAAGAAATCATCCCGCTTGGGCTCAGCAGTGAGACGGTCTCTGGTCTCAGTGAGGAAGGCCACGCTGGTGGCAAATTTCCACGTCCGGATCTGCATGAGCGACTGGATCGAGCTCTGGAAAAAGCCAAGCCACAACTGGTCTTTGCCTGCTATGGCATGAATGATGGCATTTATTTCCCACTCAGTGCTAAGCGCTTCAAGGCCTTTCAAGACGGCATGACAAAGCTGCATGACAAAGTTGTGGCAACCGGTGCGCGCATCATTCACCTGACACCACCCGTCTTTGATCCAGTGCCGATCAAAGCGAAGGTGCTACCTGCTGGGCTGGACAAATATCCAACCCCGTATGAAGGCTACAACGACGTCCTGGATGCCTATAGCGACTGGCTCCTGAGCATGAAAAAAGTAGGCTGGGAAGTACTTGATATTCACGGGCCGATGAACGCTGCCTTAGCAGAAAAACGGAAGACAGATCCATCATTCACCTTCTCCAAAGATGGCATCCATCCCGGCACGGAAGGTCACCTCATCATGGCCAGTTCCGTATTGAATGCCTGGGGCCTGAAAGCCAAAGCAGATGGCAGACCAGAGCATATCAATGGTGCCGCTATTCTTAGCGTGATCAAACAAAAGCACTCCATCCTGCGCCCAGCCTGGCTCAGTCATGTCGGTCACAAGCGACCGGGGAATGCCGCAGGTTTGCCAATTGAGCAGGCATTGGTTAAAGCCGCAGAGCTCACCGCTGAAGCCAAGCGCTTAGCCCGCTCGACCGAAATCACACTCCCGAAGCAAGCAGGTGAATGGAACGGCTATGCTAAACATGAACTCACCCTTGCAGGCAAACAAGTCACCGTCGTAGCCCCTAAAGCAGCCGCTCCGGGCCGTCCATGGGTTTGGCATGGCGAGTTCTTTGGTCACAAACCCGCGCCCGATATTGCCCTACTTGGTAAAGGCTTTCACATCGTGTACATGAAGATCAATGACATGCTCGGCAGTCCAGCTGCAGTCCAGCTTTGGAATCAATGCCATGCCACTCTGACCACCGACTATGCCTTCAGCACCAAGCCTGCACTCGTCGGACTTAGCCGCGGTGGTCTGTATTGCTACAATTGGGCCATTGCCAATCCAACCAAGGTTTCGTGCATCTACGGTGATGCTCCTGTCTGTGATTTCAAAAGCTGGCCTGGCGGCAAAGGTAAAGGCAAGGGCGACCCCAAAAACTGGTCGTTCGTGCTCAAACTTTGGAACTTCAAAGATGAAACCGAAGCGTTAACATACAAAGGCAACCCTGTGGACAGTCTAGCCGCACTAGCGAAAAATCATGTGCCACTCCTGCATGTCTATGGCGATGCCGATGATGTCGTTCCAGCAGACGAAAACACCACTCTGATGGCTAAAAACTATCAAGCACTGGGAGGCAGCATCACGCTCATTACCAAACCTGGCGTGGGTCATCATCCCCATGGTTTGGAGGACTCGACACCGATCATCGAGTTCATTCTAAAACACGCCAAATGAATATTACTCTGCACGGTTGCGCATCATGTCCGCCACCTGCGCAAAGAACGG